>Ga0105046_10001801_pt1 | contig 33289 bp, 30 predicted proteins | sample MAT03_FD_78385 | JGI IMG/M metagenome (GOLD analysis project Ga0105046, IMG submission 78385) | Freshwater microbial communities from Lake Fryxell liftoff mats and glacier meltwater in Antarctica - MAT-03 (megahit assembly) | ecosystem: Environmental > Aquatic > Freshwater > Ice > Liftoff...
AATAGTATGTTGTCGGTCGACGATTTGACAAGAATTCCGACAGACTTCGATTATGCGTTCACTTGAACTTTTCGCTGGCGGAGGTGGTTTAGGGCTGGGACTCGACCTTGCCGGATTCGAGCCGGTGGCTGTTGTCGAATGGGATAGATGGTGTTGCGACACCATTCGGCATAACCAGATGCTTGGATATTCCCAAGTGAAGAAGTGGAAGGTGCATCACATTGATGCGAAGGAGTTCGACTATGCGGCACTTGGGTCAGTTGAATTGGTCTCCGGTGGCCCACCATGCCAGCCCTTCTCTTTGGGTGGCAAGCACTTGGCTTATGATGATGCTCGCGACATGTTCCCAACTGCTGTGCGGGCGGTACGTGAGTTAAAGCCGCGCGCTTTCATTTTTGAGAATGTGAAGGGTATCACTCGACAATCCTTTTCGAACTACTTCCATTACATCCAGCTACAACTAGCCTTTCCCGAGATCACCATTAGGGCGCAAGAGGATTGGATCCAGCATCTGGGGCGGCTAGAGAAGGAAAAGACCAGTGGGAGCTCGACTGGATTGCGATACAATGTTGTGGCCCGCTTGCTGAACGCTTCTGATTATGGAATTCCTCAGGTGCGCGAACGTGTTTTCATTGTAGGGTTTCGGAGCGATTCGGAACAGCGGTGGTCTTTTCCCAATACCACACACTCCTTCAATGCTTTGATGAAGGATCAATTTGGGACAGGCGCCTATTGGGATAGACATAAGGCCTCGAGGCAGGAACGCTTGCAGCAAACTGCGCGGGTAAAATTGCGCATTCCAAAAGCAGTCGTTGCGTCGGATGTTGGTCTTCTCCCGTGGCGAACGGTCCGTGATGCGATCATGGATCTTCCTGACCCGAAGAGCAGAGCTGCAAGGGCTGTTTTGAACCACGCATTCCAACCAGGTGCGAAGCCCTATCCCGGGCACACGGGGAGCGTACTCGATCTTCCTGCCAAGACGCTGAAGGCAGGAGACCATGGTGTACCGGGTGGTGAGAACATGATCGCCTTGCCGGACGGTACATACCGATACTTTACTGTACGCGAAAGCGCGCGATTACAGACTTTCAGGGATGACTACGTCTTTCATGGGTCTTGGACAGAGACGATGCGCCAACTGGGTAATGCTGTTCCAGTGAAGCTTGCGCATATTGTTGGAGCATCGGTAGCGGCTCAGCTACATTCGGCGCACGAGAAGCAGCCCAAAGGGCGCTTCCTTCGTCGTGCCTAAATGAGTAAGGAGTCGGTTCACAACCCGTTGGACAAAGCCAATCTCGGAGAGAGCATAGCAAAGGCTCTTCTTGAGAAGGAGGTGGTAAACCTCGGCGATATGACGCCCTTTCACGGAGCTGGTATTTATGCGCTTTACTATCATGGGGGTTTCCCTCTGTATGCGAGAGTGCGTTCAACCGCAGCGCGGGGCGAGATTCCCATTTACGTGGGAAAGGCGGTCGAAGCCGGTTCGAGGAAAGGTATTCTCTCGGAGGTTCCGACAGCAAATGCAAAGCTCTTCTCGCGCATCAAAGAGCATGCGGATAGCATCCGCATTGCCTCCAACCTACGTATGGAGGATTTCACTTGTCGGTTTCTGGTCTTGGATGGTGTGTGGATACCTCTGGGTGAGGCACTGTTGATCGCCCGTTATCATCCGCTTTGGAACACGGTTCTTGATGGGTTCGGTAACCACGGCGTCGGTAAGGAGCGATTTAACGGCAAACGGCCCCGGTGGGACACCTTGCATCCTGGTCGCTTATGGGCGTTCAAGTGCAAGCCTCATCCGGATTCCATAGAGCAGATCGAGGCCAAGGTCAACGAACATCTCGCCGGTCGGAAATAATTCCTTGTTGCGGCGAAGGCCCATTTCTGGTTGGGCATAACCCTTCCAATATTTTTTCTTCGGGTTCGGATAGGGGTATCCTGACTTCCGGTTGTCCTCATGGAAACAGACCGCACTTCCATGGACTTCCAGGTTATCCGAACCACCCTAGTTCTTCTCCTGATCGCCTTGGCCACCAAGCTCGTTGGGCAATCCAACACCCAGACCGTTCGCGGCACCATCCTCGATGCGGACACACAGCAGCCGGTGATCGGCGCGAGCGTGTTCGTGGTCGGTTCCGACCCCATCCTGGGGGCGAGCGCCGATCTCGATGGCCGCTTCACGATCGCCCATGTCCCCACCGGCCGTATCGATCTTCGGGTGGCGGCGATGGGCTACGAGGAACAACTCATGCCCAATATCCTACTGGTGAGCGGCAAGGAGAAAGTGCTGAACATTATGCTCACAGGCTCCGTGGTCCAGATGGATGAGGTTTCCATCAGCGGGGCGAAGCGAAATGGAGAACTACGCAACGACATGGCGACGATCAGCGCGCGCACCATCAGCGTGGAGGAAACCTCTCGCATCGCAGGAGGGATCAATGACCCAGCGCGAATGGTGAGCAGCTTCCCGGGTGTGGCCGGTGATCCGGCGGGGGACAATACGATCGTGGTGCGCGGCAATTCACCCAAGGGCGTTCTCTGGCGTTTGGAGGGGATGGAGATCCCCAACCCGAACCATTTCAGCGACGACGGGACTACGGGCGGCCCCATCAATGTGCTGAACAGCGACATGATCGACGACTCGGAGTTCTATACGGGCGCCTTCGCACCGGAGTACGGCAATGCCACCAGCGCGGTGTTCGACATGCGCCTGCGTGATGGCAACGATGAGGAGCGCGAGTACACCTTCAAGGCCGGTGTCCTCGGAACGGACCTCACCGCAGAAGGGCCACTGACCGGGATCACCGGAGGATCTTACCTGGCGAACTACCGCTATAGCACGCTCGCACTGCTCGATCAAGCGGGCATCGTCGACTTCGGCGGCGTACCGAAGTACACGGACGCCTCCTTCAAGTTGAAGGTGCCCATGGGGAAGGCCGGTACCTTCTCGCTCTTCGGTCTGGGTGGCGTCAGTCACATCATCGACGAGGACGAAGGCGTGACCGGTGACACGGTCTTTTCCCGCACGGATTACGGTTCCCGCATGGGCGTGCTCGGCCTCACGCATACGCGCACCTTTGGTGAGAACAGCTATGTGTACAGCACGGTCTCCCTCAGTGGTAACGGAAGCACATGGGACTATGAAGAGACCGCTTCCCCGGAGGAACTGGATATGGAGCCACGCGGTAACAGCGACCTGGCGAAATGGACCGTGCGTATGAGCAGCACCTTGAACAACCGGCTGAGCGCGCAACACAAGCTCCGGTCAGGGATCATCGTCTCCACGGAGCAGTTCCGCATGGGTTCGCATTACTGGGACGCGAGCGAACAACGGTTGGTGACAGACCTGGATACCCGAGGACAAGCGACAACGGTGCAGGCATTCAGCAGTTGGAAGTGGCGCTGGAACGAACAATGGACGATGACGAGCGGGGTACACCTGCTACACTATGCCTTGAACGGCTCCACCAGCGTTGAGCCGCGCATGGCCGTGCGTTACCAGATGCACCCTGGCAAGGCCTTCACCCTGGGTACTGGACTGCATGCGCGCACCGAGGCGATCATGACCTACATGGCGCAGGACGTGGACGCGAACGGCCGGGCTTACCGACCGAACGAAGACCTCGGATTGACGCGGGCAGCGCATTTCGTGTTCGGCTACGAGCAGATGCTCACCGAGGATATTCAGTTGAAGGCCGAGGCCTATTACCAGCACCTGTATGACCTTCCTGTCGAGAACGACCCGACCAGTTCCTTCAACCTGAACAATTCGACGGGTTGGTTCACGAACCGCGATCTGGTGAACGCAGGAACGGGACGCAACGTGGGCATGGAACTGAGCGTGGAGAAGTTCTTCACGCGCGGTTATCACTTCATGGTCACCGGCTCCATGAGTGACGCGCGGTACAAGGCGCTGGATGGCGTGTGGCACAACTCGCGCTTCAACATGGGCGTGGTGGCGAACGCGCTGGCGGGGAAGGAATGGAAGTTGGGAAGGGGTGAGAAGGACCGTACGCTCACCACCGGCTTCCGCTACTCGGTGATCGGCGGTCAATATGCCACGCCGATCGATCTGGAGGCGAGTGTGTCAGCGGGGGAGGAAGTGGAGGGAAGTCCGGTGTGGAGCAGGAAGGGTGAGCCGATCCACAAGCTGGACCTCGTTGTGTCCTACCGCGTGGGCAGACCGAAAGTGAGCCACGAGTTCAAAGCGGACGTACAGAACGTGTTCAACTCACAGACCGCCGTGTACCAGTACTTCGATGTGCGCTCCGGATCGATCAAGCCGGTACCGCAACTGGCCGTTCTGCCGGTGCTGCAGTACACGCTGCGGTTCTAGGGGATCACAATGGATCACAAGACCCGCCGGACCGTTCGCAGCTTGTGCGAGTACTGCTTGTCCTGCGCGTTGAAGATGCCTTGGTGGTCCAACTTGTCGATGCGAACGTGGCCACTGGCATGCACCACACGCAAGTCGCCCTCCTCGCTGCGGGTAAGGACGATGCCCACGTGAACGATCCGGCCTTCAGGGTTGTCGAAGAAGACCAGGTCGCCCGGTTCGCAGAGGTCCAGCAATTCGACGACCTCACCTTCCTCCGCCTGCTGGCTCGCATCGCGTGGCAGGTAGATGCCCATGAGGATGAAGATCATCTGGGTGAGACCGCTGCAATCAACACCCCACGGTGTGCGGCCGCCCCAGAGGTATGCCGCGCCCAGGAAGGGGTGGAGGTATAGTTCCAGGAGATCGGCGCGTTCCAGGTCCGGTCGGTGGTTCGTTACCGCTTGCACTGGCATGCGGTGGCCCTGCCACAGGATGCTGCCGTCCTCATAGAAAGGAAGCACCGCCCCGTATGGGAGGTACACCTGCCGCTCGCCGAGGTCGACGATGGTGCCCTGGTCGATCACACGCAGATCGGGATCGAGATTCGGCGTGTCGCAAACGGCGATCTGCTTGTTGTCCACCCAGCCTTCGTAGCCATCGTGATCGAACCGCAGCAGAGACCATTGTTCCTGGCGGTCGAGCACTTCGGCTGTTTCCCCGAAGAGCCATTGCGTCACCATTTCGGCGCGGTCGCTCGCTTCCTTACGGACGGGAACGATGGACAGTGGGGAGATGACGGAAGGCATTGGATGTGCTTGTTGAGTGTTACGTGTTGCGTGTTCGTTCCAACCCGCAACACGTCAACTCGACAACGCGTAACGCGGGAAGGTTTGCGTGCGGGGTCACAATGCTTCGATCACCATTGCGCTACCACCACCACCGCCATTGCAGATACCGGCCGCTCCGTACTTCGCACCGTTCTGCTTCAACACGTTGATCAGTGTCACCAGAATTCGTGCGCCGCTGCAACCCAGTGGGTGGCCCAAAGAAACAGCACCACCGTTGACGTTCACTTTTGACGGATCCAGTTCCATCAGTTGCATGTTGGCGAGGCTCACAACGGAGAACGCTTCGTTGACCTCGAAGAATTGGATGTCGCTCATCTTCAGCCCGGCCTTCTTCACTGCGGCAGGGATGGCTTTGGCAGGCGTGGTAGTGAACCATTCTGGAGCCTGCTCGGCATCTGCGTAGCCCAACACCTTGGCGATCGGCTTCAGGCCAAGGGCCTTCGCCTTCTCGGCGCTCATGAGCACCAACGCCGCTGCACCATCATTGATCGTACTCGCATTGGCGGCGGTAACCGTTCCATCTTTCTGGAATACAGGTTTTAGTCCGGGGATCTTGTCGAACATCACCGCCTTGTACTCTTCGTCCTCCGTGACCTGCACATCGCCCTTACGGGTCTTCACGGTAACAGGAACCACCTCGTCCTTGAACTTGCCAGCGGCCCATGCGGCAGCGCTGCGCTTGTAGCTCTCGATCGCGAAGGCGTCCTGCTGCTCCCGTGTGATGCCGTACTCTTTTGCGCAGAGTTCAGCGCTCACGCCCATCGCGGTATGGTGGTACGCATCTGTAAGGCCGTCCTTCATGATGCCGTCGGTCAATTGGCCATGGCCGTACTTGTAACCATAGCGTGCTTTCTCGACATAGAAGGGGGTCTGGCTCATGTTCTCCATGCCGCCGGCAACAGCCACCTCGATGTCGCCCAGCAGGATGCCTTGTGTGGCGAGCATCACGCTCTTCATGCCGCTCGCGCACACCTTGTTCACAGTCGTGCAGCGCACGTTGTCGGGCAATCCCGCGTAGCGGGCCGCCTGCCGACCCGGAGCCTGACCCAGGTTCGCCTGGAGCACGCTGCCCATGAAGACCTCCTCTACCGCATCTGGAGAAATGCCAGCGCGCTCCACGGCGGCCTTAACGGCGGTGGCACCGAGTTGGGTCGCGGAGACTTCGGAAAGAGCGCCGCCGAAGGATCCCAACGGGGTGCGTACGGCGGAAACGATCACTACTTCACGAGCCATGAGGTGCTTTGATTTGAAGGTCGCCAAAGGTAGATCGGTGCGTCGCTGTTCCCGGTGCATGGGTGTTATGATGTGCCCAGAAATGAGAACGCCGTCGCAACTGCGACGGCGTTCTTCTTTTTTGTCGGGGTGGTAGGATTCGAACCTACGACCCCCTGCTCCCAAAGCAGGTACGCTAACCGGACTGCGCTACACCCCGAACAAAACAATACGGCCCATTAACGGGGCTTCTGCGGAGAGGGGGGGATTCGAACCCCCGGTACCAGTTGACCCAGTACGGCAGTTTAGCAAACTACTGGTTTCAGCCACTCACCCACCTCTCCAAGGCGGCGCCAACGTTCTAGCGGGCGGCAAATATAGAAGTATGATCCGAACGATAGTACTGGGATCCGGGTCACGTTTTCGGATCTGTCATATTCGGTGTCTTTGGGGAGGTCCTGTCCGAAGCAGCGTGTCCCATGTCCGATACCTGTTCGTACCATGGTATTCGCACAGGATCAGCGACATGGGACGACCCATAGCCTCGCATCGGATCGGGATCCTCACTATTCGGCAACGATGAACACCTTTGCAACCTTGGCCCCGTAGCTCAGTGGATAGAGCAGCTGCCTTCTAAGCAGCCGGTCGTAGGTTCGATTCCTACCGGGGTCACAAAAGGGGCGCACGCGGTTAACATTGCCGGCTTACAGGGAGGCTTGAGCGCCTGCGCAGACCTGTTCTTAACAGGTTTTCCACATGCCTATCGGTGGCATTGGTAACGTCTATCGAGTTTCTCCGGCTGATCATTGAGGCAACGGTACCCTCCGACGGGCTGGATCCCGGACCGGTCGAAATGTTGAATTCCTGAGGGCCTGATCCCCGTATCCATCAAGGACTTTGGACCAATTTCGCGCATCGAATTTCTAAGACCAACCACCATGCACATCCGTCTGATCACCCTGTTGCTCGCCGCACTGCCGTTGCTCGCGAACGCTGCGATCTACTACGTTTCCCCCACAGGCAACGACAGTAACAACGGCACGAGCCAGAGCACACCGTGGCGCACGATATCGCGGGTACAGCAGCTGGAGTACAATTTCCAGCCCGGTGATCAGGTCCTGTTCCAGCGCGGTGGGGTCTACCCCGGCCAGTTGAACATTGGCTCATCCGGTACTTCGAGCTTGCCGATCGTACTCGGTGCGTACGGTACTGGTGCATTGCCGGAGATCTCCGGCGCGAACCCTGTGACGGGCTGGACGGTCCATTCAGGGAACATCTGGCGTGCGCCAGTGTCACAGGCCGTGAAGCATGTGCGCGTGAATGGAGCTTTGATGACCCTGGCGCGCTATCCCAACACCGGCTGGCTTACCGTCAATACCTCCTCTGCCACGAACCTGAACTGCCCTTCCCTCACACAGTCCAGTGGTTATTGGAACGGCGGACGACTGGTGATCCGCAGCACGAACTGGTGCTACGAGACCGCGGACATCAGCGCATCGAGCAGCGGCAACCTGACCTTCTCAGCGCTCACCTACAACCCCGGTAATTTTGACTGGGGCTTTTTCTTGTGCAACAAACTGAGCCAGCTTGATGCGGCCGGCGAGTGGTTCCATGACGCGGCGGCCGGCATGCTCTACCTCTGGGCACCGTCCAACGCGAACCCGAACAGCACCACCGTGTACGCCTCCGTGTATGAGAACGGTGTGAACGTGGGCTGGCAGCGCAACTACATCCGCGTACAGGACCTCGCCTTCCGTGGCCAGACCTATGCCGGGGTGAACCAGGGCGGTGGAGCCAACCTGACGGTGACCGGCTGCACGTTCCAGTACTGCAACCACGCGATCCGCAGCTACGGTAACTACGACACATACAGCAACAACACGGTAAGCAACACCTTCGCCACGGGTATGGCGCTGCTGGACAATAACTCGCTGATCGAGAACAATATACTCACGGACATCGCGATGTATCCCGGTTTGGGAGAAAGTGTTTGGGGTTACTACGGCATGTACGCCATGGGGAACACCAATACGGTGCGCGGCAACCGGATCACGCGCACGGGCAATTCCGGGATCTTCCTCATGGGAAGTCCGTTGGTGGAGAAGAACGTGATCCGCCAGGCACTGTCCACCGTGAGTGATGGTGGCGGCATTTATTGGGACAACGGCAACGGCATGACGATACAGGACAACATCGTATCCGACCTTGTCTGCAACATGGAAAGTGTCGCCCCCGATTATCAAGTGAACTACAAGATCGGCCACGGCATCTATTTCGGCAACGCGGTGATCCAGAACACCATCGTGCGGCGTAACACAGTATACAACTGTCCGGGTGCCGGCATCCACGTGGATCATACCATGGTCACCAGCGGGAACCAGATCCGAGACAACATCTTGTTCGACAACGATGTGCAGATGAGCTTCTCGGACTATTCGAACTACAACGGTCCGGGGGCTACGCCTCCCTACTTCGTACCCACTTACAACACGGCGGTTTCCGGTAATATCATGTACTGCCTCACCAAGGACCAGCTGTGCATGCAGTACTACAACTGCCACTCACCCACCACGGTTGATTTCGGCACGTTCACCAACAACAAGTACTACAACCCTTACAACGAGCTCAACATTTTCCATCACAACCTGAACACCTACAAGCACCGATTCTACACCATGGAGCGCTGGCAGACCGAGCGCAGTGAAGAGGCCGGGAGCACACGCAGTCCGCTCCGACTGGAGGCTTACTCGACCACGAGCGAACTGACCGGGAACCTGGTGATCAATGGCACGTTCGCGAGCAACGTATCCGGATGGGGAGGCTGGCCCACCAATGCCATTGTAACGCGCGACCTCACCTACCTCGATGCTGGCGCGCTGAAGGCCCACCTGCCCAACAACAGCCAGGACATCGAATTCTACCTACGTAGTCCCGACCAGTTCAGTTCGACGAACGGGCAGTGGTACCGGATGCGGTTCAGTGTACAGTCCAACATCCACGGCATCGTTCGCGCGGGCGTAAAGGGTGCGTCACAACTCAGCGGCCCGAACATGATCTATGAGCGCAGCATTCCCTTCGACACCCAACGGCGCGACATGGAGATGTACTTCCAGAGCAACCTCACGGACCAGGCGCTGGCGCATTTCGTGAACAGCTACACCGAACCTCAATACTGGTTGGACAATATCGACGTGCGCCGGGTGAACGCGGCGCCCATCGACCCCGCATTGGAGCATCTGCTCTACGCGAACGACCAGGCGACCGCACAGAGTTACACCCTGCCAACCGGCTGCTGGTCGGACATGACCGGAACGGTGGTGAGTTCCCCTGTGACAGTTCAGCCTTACGCGTCCAAAGTGTTGTACCGTGTCACAGGTGCCGGTTGCGGCGTGGTGCAGGCGGCCTCTGTTGGTGTGAAGGTGCTGCTCGGTGGCGCGATGAATTGGGGGACCGGCCTGATGCGCGATAACCTTCGGACGCAATCACTGATCCCCACTGCCGAGCCGTACACGGCCATGGGCCTCACGCTGGAGAACCCGGCCGCAACCGTAAGCAGCGCTTTGTTGCAGACCACCGGTGCGCTGGCGATCGTGGATTGGGTGGTGGTGGAGCTGCGTAACAACGTTGCCGGATACACCCTCGCCGGGCGTCGCGCGGCGCTGCTGCGCGCCAACGGTACAGTGGTGGCTACGGATGGCAGTGCGCTGGTGCCGTTCAACGTGCCTACCATCGGTAAGTACCTCGTGCTGCGCCATCGCAACCACTTGTCCGCCATGGCGGCTACGCCGATCGCCACCAATGGCCAACTGGTGGACCTTACGTTGAGTGCTACGGCCATGTACGGCACAACGCCGCTGCAAGTCGTTGGCAGTGAGCGTGGCCTATGGCCCGGTGAGGTTACCATGGACGGGACGGTGCGATATACCGGCCAGACGAACGACCGCGATCCAGTACTTGTGGCGATCGGTTCTAGCGTCCCCTCGAACACTGTGCAGGGCTACAATATGGCCGACGTGAACATGGACGGCTGGTCCAAATACGTGGGCAGCGGCAACGACCGCGATTTCATCCTCACCACCATCGGTGGATCGGTGCCAACGGTAACGCGCGTGGCGCAGGTGCCCTGATCGATCAGATCCGCTCCAGGGTCGCTGGTGGCATCCAGCCGACGCTTCCGTTGGGCAGCTTCACCTCGTACCAGGTGTTCTGCTCCTGGAGCACGGTCACTTTGGTGCCCTTGTGCAGCACGAACAACACGGTGGTTCCCGCGCGCGGTTCGCTGAGCACATCGACCTTGGGTGCGAGGATGATCGCCTCACTGTCGTCCACGACCTCGCCATGACGAACGCTGGCGAAGATGACGGATACCGCCAGGAGGATCATCAACGCGCCACTCGTACCGAAGAACAGCCGCCGCAGCCATCGCTTCCGCATGCTGAACCCGGCCCCGAGCAGGACGAAGAACGCGAGCCCAGCCCACAATGATCGGCGCGCCCACTGGTCCGCATCGCGCCCACCGCGCACGCGTCCCCAGGTTGTGGCCAATGCGAAAGCGGGCAATTGGTTCACACGGTCCTTCACCTGCTCGCGCGCAAGGTCCAGGTTCGCCTGTATATCCTCATCGCCCGGAGCGAGACGCAGGCCGCGCTCGTAGTTGAGAATGGCACGGGGCACATCCCCCAGCTTGTAGTAGCAGTTGCCGATGTTCAGGAGCAAGCCGGGTGATGCGTACGCCGCGCGCACGGAATCGAAGAGCACCAATGCGCGCTCATAGTCCCCGGCGACATAGGCGCGTTGGGCCTGAGCCGCCACCGTATCGGCCTCCGTCCGATCCATCGCGTTCAACGTGGTGGTGGCTAACAGCAGGGCGATGAGCAAGGTGATCTTCATGCGCGTGGGCTTCGTTCGATGCGTGCGATGAGCGTTGCGGCCTCTTCGTAAAGCTCCTTTCGCGGCCGGTCCTCCACCGGAGCGAACCGGGCCATGTCGCACGCGGTGATCAGCCGCGTGAAGGCATCGGCCAGTTCGTTCCCATCCGCAGTGCGCGCGAGCTGTTCCCGCACCACCGGAGCGGTGAGTTCCGCGACGCCCAGACCGAACTTGTCCGCCAAGTAGCCCTGTAACGCTTTGGCCAGGGCGGTGTAGAACGGCTCGCGCGCATCGTTGGCAAGAGCCGTTGCCGCTTCCTGCAGCCGCTTACGCGCCACATGGTCAGCACGTTTACGCCGTGTACCGGCGATGTCGGCCGTCTCCCGCTCTCGTTTGCGGTGCCAGCCCAGGAAAAGCACGAAGCCCAGCGCTGGCGCCGCCATCCCGACCACCCAGGGCCACGAGCCATAGAGGTGATGGTCCTTCGTGCGCAAGTGCAGGTCGCCTGTGCGGATGTATCGGATGTCATGTTCGAGTACTTCGACGTCGGTCTTTGACGGACGCTGCACCAGCGCGGTGGGCGAGCCATCACCAGGGGATACATCGATCACCACGGGAGAGCCCTGCATCGTGCGGTACGCTCCGGTGTTCGTATCGAAGTAGCTGAAGGTGATCGGGTCCAGTGCATACCGGCCCTCGTGGCGGGGGATCGCCAGGTACTGGAACTCACGTGAACCGCTCATGCCGCTGCCGTTCACGGCGATCTTGTCGATCACCTTCGGGTCGTAGGTCTCGAAATCCGTGGGAAAGCTGAGCGCAGGCGCCTGCACCAGTTTCAGGTTGCTCCGCCCAACAACGCGCACAGTGACCTCCACCGCTTCGTTCGCCTTCACGGCCGTGCGATCGGTACGCACATCGAATTGCAATTCACCCACCGCTCCGCTGAATCCGGCGGGCGCACCCGGAGGCAGCTCCATAGCGGTGAACTCCGCCGCGTTGCTGCGGGCTGTAATGGTCTTCCCCGGATTGAAGAACGTGCGGTTCACCACGCAGGTAAGGTCCAGTGGCGCGATGCGCAATTTGCCGCTCTTCTGTGGAAAGAGGATCTGCTTTTTCAAGACCGCGACACGGTACTGCAGGCCGTTCACCGTGCGCGGTTCATTCTCCCAATTGGTCTCGCCCAGTTCCACCTCCTCGGACCAGAAGCCCTCCAGTTTGGGCAATTCGTACTTGGTGATCTCCAGCCCTGAGTAGCGGCAGTAGAGCATATAGGTGGCAATGATCTGCTCCCCGACGTACGCTTTGTTGCGGCTCAGGCTCACCGTGGCGAACAGGTTCGGGTCGGTGCGCTGGCCCTGCGATGCGCTGGCATCGGCCGGTGGTGCCGTGCCCTTGGTCACCTCGATGGTGATCGGTTCGGTTTGGATGACCCCACCACCCACCTTGATGCGTGCAGGGCCGATGATGTACCTGCCCGGCGTGGTCGCCGTGAGTGTCCAGGTGCGGCTCACCGAACTGCTCATATGCCCATTGATGTAGTTGAAGCTGCTGTTCTCGAACGGTCCCTGCACGATCACCATGCCGCCGAGATCCGGTGGTCCGAAGCGTTCTGAGCTGTTGGCCAGCGCGATGGTCAATCGCACGTATTCTCCCGCGGCGATGGTGTTGCGGTCCACGCTGGCGGTGAAGCTGACCTGCTGTGCCTGAGCGCGCATCGCACCCAACAGGGCGAACGCGAGGATCGGTAGGAAGCGCATCGTTCGTTCCATCTCACCAATCTTTTTCAACAGGAACGCGTCGGTCCGGCCGCTGGCGCTCACGCACCTTCTGTTGCACGTCCATTTCTCCGCGTTCCAATGCATCGAGTATGCGCTTCGCGTCCTGCGGCGCGATCCGCCCCGGTTCCGGCTTCCTGTCCTTCGGGTCCGCTTCGTTCTCTTCCGCCTGTTGCTGCTCTTCGCGCTGTTGCTTTTCCTGCTCCTCCTGCTGCTGCTGTTCCTGCTTCTGCTTCTTTTCGTCTTCCTTCTGCTGTTGCTCTTTCTGCTGTTGCTCCTGCTGTTGTTGTTCCTGTTTCTGTTGTTCCTCTTTCAACAGTTCTTCGGCCAGCTTCAACAGGCGTACATCACCTGGAAAACGTTGCAACCCCTGGTCCAGCGTCCGCAGTGCGGCACGTTTGTCCTCCTTCACGTACTCCTTGCCCGCCCGGTTGAAGTAGTCTTCCGCCGACGCGGTTTGCGCGATCGCAGCGGCGGACCAACAGACCAACAAGGCCAGAATGAGCATAAGACGACGGGTGATCATGTGGTACGTGCGGCTTTGGTGACGACCCCGAGTTTGTCCATGTACTGCTTTTCCTTCTGCAAGGTGGCGTCCTGCTTCAAGCCCTGTTCCATCACCTGGAGCGCTTCCTCGAACTTGTGCTGCTCCACCAGTTCATCGGCGCGCTTCATGATCAGCTTCGCGCGCTCACTGAGCTCCTTGTTCTTTTCATCGTCCTTGTTCCCGCCATCACCGTTGGAGTTCTTCTGCCGCGTGGCCATCATCCGTTGCGCGAGAGCGAGGTTGTGACGGGCGTCCTCATCATGCGGCGTACGCCGCAGGGCGTTCTTGAATTGCTCGGCCCCTTCGATCAATGCGGAATCGACCAGTTGCTCCAGCCGGTCCTGCTCCCTGGTCAATGAATCACGCAGCACGAACGCGTTCACCTTTCGGGCGATGTCCTCCCCATCGATGGTGATGCCGCCGATCGTGCCATCCATCGCATGCGCGAGGCTGTCGGCCCAGCGGGCTTGTTGCAGCCGCGCATCACCGAGGTTATAGCGGGAGCGTGCCTGCTCCCGCGCGGTGCCGGCCACCTCCGCAGCGGCGCTGAAGCGTGTGATCGCACTGTCCCACGCGGCCAGCCTGTATTCCGCATTGCCCCGGTTGTACAGGAGGCGGGCATCCGAAGGTCCGGTCGCGTATGTGCTATCGGCGGAAGCGAACCGGTCGGCTTGATAGTGCGAATTGCCTCTGCGTAGGGCGGTTTCCACGGCGCGTTCGTTCGCATCGCCACAGGCGACCAGACCGAGCACGACTATGAGCGCGACGGCCTTCATGCGTTGATCCCGGTCCAGCGTGGACGCGTGTTGCGCTGGTCACCCAAGGCCATACTGAACAGCAGGAGAACGAAGCCGATGCCGAGCGGCCACTGATACTGGTCTTCGTACGCGGCGAAGCGGTACGAGCCCACTTCAACCTTCTCCAGGCTCTTCAATTGCTCCACGAGTTCGATGATGCCGTTCGAGTTGTCGGTGGCGCGCACAAAGACACCATTGCCTTCGGCCGCGATGCGGCGCAGCATGTCATCGTCAAGCCTGCTCACTACGGTGCTGCCATCGCGGTCCTTCCGGAAGCCGGTGACCTGGCCGTTGCGACGGATCGGGAGCGGCCCGCCCTGGACGGTGCCCATCCCGATGGTATGTATGACGATACCCTCCAGAGCGGCCGCGCGAGCGGCGCCTAGCGCATCGTCTTCATGGTTCTCGCCATCGGTGATCACGATGATCGCCTTGCTCGCCGCACTCTCCTTATCGAAGGACCGTTGCGCCAGTTCAATGGCCGCGCCGATGGCGGTTCCCTGCGTGCCCACCGAGTTGGTACCGATGGTGGAGAGGAAGAGTTTCGCGGCGGAACGGTCCACCGTGATGGGCAATTGCACAAAGGCGTCGCCCGCGAAGACGACAATGCCCAGCCTATCGCCATGCAGACGCTCGATCAACTGCGACATCGCGCGACGGGCGGCTTCCATGCGGCTTGGCTTCAAGTCCTCGCAGCTCATGCTGTTGCTCACGTCCACCGCCACCACCAAGTCGATGCCCTCGGCCTTCACCTCCTCCACACGCATGCCGTACTGTGGTGCCGCCAACGCGATCACCACGAAACCCAGGCCGTGGCGGAGCAACAGGAAACGAAGGACGATGCGCCAGTTCGAAACACCGGGAACAGTGCGCGCAAGGGTCGATCCGGAAGCGAAGCGCTTCAGCGCGCGGTTGCGCCAAGCGAGGTCGATCAGGAAAAGCAACACCATGATCGGTGCGCCGAGCAGCGCCCAGAGCATCCACGGCCGATCGAAGCGGAAGGCGGGCACTTCGGTATCCAGCAGCCACCAGACAATGAGCATAACGCCCCACGCCAGCAGTTCCACTGCCAGTATGATGAGCGTTATGGTTCCCCATCGGTATGTGCCCGGTGTACTCATACCATTCCTCTAAAAAGTGTACGCTCCGCGAGAAAGCTGAACGCGAGCAATGCAGCGCCGAGCCATGCGAAACGGAAATAGGCCTCGGTGCGCAGGCTGTGCTCGGTCACCTTGATCCGCGTCTTCTCCATGCGGTCGATCTCGGCGTAGATGTCCTTGAGCTTCTGCGTGTCCGTCGCGCGGAAGTATCTGCCACCGGTCAGGTCGGCAATGCCCTTCAACGTCTCCTCATCGACATCGACGTCCACATAGTCGTAGCGGTAGCGGCCATCCGCGTAACGGGAGACCGGAGAAAGAGCCTTTCCGTGCGTCCCGACACCAATGGTGTATACACGGATGCCCAGTTGTTCGGCGATCTGTGCGGCGTCCAACGGCTGAACGCTGCCGGCGTTCGTTACGCCATCGGTGAGCAGGATCACCACCTTGCTCTTCGCCTCGCTCTCGCGCAAACGATTCAGCGCGGTGGCCAGGCCCATGCCCACCGCCGTGCCGCCATCGATCAAGCCTGATCTCGCTTCATCGAAAAGGTCCTTCAGCACGCGGTGGTCGGTGGTGAGCGGACATTGAGTGAACGCTTCCCCTTCGTACACCACCAGCCCGATGCGATCGTTCGGCCGGGCGTCGATGAATTCCTTGGCCACCTCCTTGGACGCTTCGAGGCGGTCCGGGCGAAGGTCCTTCGCCAGCATGCTCGCCGAGATGTCCAGCGCGATGACGATGTCGATGCCTTCGCGTTTCACATCCTGCCAGCTGTTCCTGCTCTGCGGGCGTGCCATGGCCAGCACCAGCAACGCGAGCCCGGCAAGTCCGGCGGCGAACGCGGCAGCACGCAACGGAGCGATGAGATCGACAGGGCCATCGCGCAAGGCACGCAGGGTGGGCAATTTCACCAACGGCCTACGTTCCGCCTGACGGATGAAGTGGGCAACGGCCACGAGCACTACCAATATGACCCCCAGGAGCATAATGGGTTTGGCGAGCTCGAACGTCCGGAAGAGGTAAACCGCTATCGCACCAACACCGAGCGCGGCGATGCCGAGCCAAAGAAGCGCCATCCAACGATCGCGATCAAAGCGCATGGGTGGCGGGAGTTGGTACAACGGCGGTCTCTTCGACGAAGCGCAGGGCACCGCTCATCATCTGTTCGTTCTCGATGGGCGAGGGGAGGGCCTTGGCGAACTTCACCATGTCCGCCAGCCGGAGCATGTTGCCCAATTGACCGCGTTGATCCGCGGAAAGCGCGCTCACCCTCAATTCCTGCAACAGTTCATCGGTGGTGCTTTCCAGCGCCGGCACCCGATAGCGTTCCTCGATGTAACCGCGCACCAGGTCGGTGATGCGTGAGTGATAGGCCTTGTGCTCGCCGTTCTGCCACAGTCGTTGTTTTTCCAAGGCATGCAGCGCGTTGATGGTCCGTTGGTGCAGGGGCAATTCGATCGCCGGGACCTCCTTTGCCGGAATGGCCGCGCGCTTGCGCAAAAGCAGCCAGAGGATCAATGCGGCCAGCGCCAGTACACCCGCACCTGCGGCGATCCATTTCACATGCTCGCGCACCCAGTAGCCAAGGCTGAAGGGAAGTTCATGGATGGCTTTGATGTCGCGTGCCGCCAGGGTACTGTCGAGTGTGACGCCTTGCACCTGAAGCAGCATGGGTTTGGTCTCCATCACCGCGCCGTTCATGGTGAAGCGGAAGGGGGGTATGGCCCAGTATCCGGTATCGAACGAGGTGAGGTGGAGCGCCCGCTGTTGCACGAACGCCCCCGCCATGTCGCGCACGGCGAGCGTATCCACGCCGGAGTCGGCGACCACTTCGACATGCGCGCTCAGCGTATCGCCAATGGTGGGCCACGAGATGATCGGGTCCCCGGCGCCCGTGCGGTACTGGACGCTCATGGTGAGTGTGACCTGCTCGCCGATCCGTAGCGCGGTGGTATCCAGGGCGACCGATACGCCCTCGCTCCAACCTTGAGCAAAGAGCACTTGGGGAACCAGCGCAGCGATGCAGAACAGCGTCCTCATCGCCCGCCTTCGCGTTGTTTGAACAGGTTCATCAATGGGCGCACATAGCCCTCGTGCGTGGTGATGATCGCATGGTCCACGCCGGAACGGCGGAGCAGCTCGCGTGTGCGGTTCTGGCGTTTCATCGCCGCTGCGCGATAGGCGTTGCGTATGGCCCGGCTGCCGGTATTCACCCAACGGGCCTCACCGGTCTCGGGATCCGCGAAGCGCACCAAGCCCACGTTCGGTAGTTCCGCTTCGCGCGGGTCGCTCGTCCGCAATACCACCAGGTCGTGCTTGCGGTTGGCGATCTTCAACGCGTCCTCATAGCCCTCGTCCATCATGTCGCTGATGAGGAAGGCGATGCTCCGCTTCTTGATCACATTGTTCAGGTAGCGCAGCGCCTCGGTGATGTCGGTCCCCTTGCTTTCCGCGCGGAACTCCAGCAGCTCCCTCACCAGGCGTAGGATATGGCTGCGGCCCTTCTTCGGCGGAATGAACATTTCGACTTTGTCGGAGAAGAGGATCAGGCCCACCTTGTCGTTGTTCTTGATCGCCGAGAAGGCGATGGTGGCGCAGACCTCGGTGATCAGTTCGCGCTTCAGTTGCTGCGCCGTACCGAAATCCTCCGAGCCGCTCACGTCGGCCACGAGCATCGCGGTGAGTTCCCGTTCCTCTTCGAACACTTTCACGAACGGATGTCCGAATCGCGCCGTTACGTTCCAATCGATCGTGCGCACTTCGTCGCCATCGCTGTACTCCCGTACCTCGCTGAAGGTCATGCCCCGGCCCTTGAAGGCGCTGTGGTACTCGCCGCTGAAGATGTGCTCGCTCAAGCCGCGTGTCTTCAGCTCGATCAAGCGCACCTTCTTCAGGAGCTCCTTGGTATGTTGGGCGGTATCCATGGTCAGGGGCAGTAGTCCGGGGCAGGGGCAGGATGCGATCGTTGCTCCTGCTCCTGGGGTCAGGGCACTTCCACCGTATTCAGTACGCGATCGATGATCTCGTTCACCGAGATGTTCTCGGCTTCGGCCTCGTAGGTGAGTCCGATGCGGTGGCGCAGGATGTCGGGACAAACGGCGCGCACGTCCTCGGGGATCACATAGCCGCGTCGTTTGATGAAGGCGTAGGCCTTCGCGGCCATGGCCATGTAGATGCTCGCGCGCGGGCTGCCACCGAAGCTGATCAACGAGGTGAGGTCCGAAAGCTTGTATTGGTCCGGCTTCCGCGTGGCGTAGACGATGTCCACGATGTACTGCTCGATCTTCTCGTCCATGTACACCTCGCGCACCAACTGACGCGCGGTCACGATCTCCTCCGGGCGCACCACTTTCTGCGGCACCGGCATGCCGCCCGGTCGCACGTTCTGCCGGATGATGAGCTTCTCTTCCTCTTTGCGCGGATAATCCAGCACCACCTTCAGCATGAAGCGATCGGTCTGTGCCTCCGGCAGCGGATAAGTGCCTTCCTGTTCGATCGGGTTCATGGTCGCCAGCACGAGGAAGGGCTGGGGCAGGGGATAGGTATGCGCCCCGATGGTCACCTGCCGCTCTTGCATCGCCTCGAGCAATGCGCTCTGCACCTTGGCTGGGGCGCGGTTGATCTCGTCCGCAAGGATGAAATTGCTGAAGATGGGTCCTTTGCGCACGGTGAACTCCTCGTTGCGCTGGCTGTAGATCATGGTGCCTATCAAGTCAGCGGGGAGCAGGTCCGGTGTGAACTGGATGCGGCTGAAACCCACGTCAACGGTCTGCGCCAGTGCTTTGATCGCCATGGTCTTCGCCAAGCCGGGCACGCCTTCCAGCATGATGTGGCCATCGGCCAGCAAGCCGACCATCAGCTTCTGCACCATGTCCTTCTGGCCCACGATCACCTTCTCCATTTCGTGGTCGATCAAGTCCACGAAGGCACTGGCATGCTGGATGCGGTCGTTCAGTGCGCGGATGCTTTCTGAAGTGACGGGTTCGGTGATCGGCGGCAGCGTCTGTTCCATGATCATTTCGGGTTCCGGCCTATGGCCGAAAGGTGAACGCAAATGTGACCCGGCGAAGCACGGCGGGCAAAGCATCGCGGGTTAAAGAGTGTTAACCTGTCGACCCAACGTGCAGGCGCAATAGCGAGTACTATCGTAGTTGAGGTGAAGATCTCGTTGCTACCGAAGTCGCATCGATCGCGGCGAGGACGAGAACGCTTGCACCTTCTCCTGAACCTGCCTCTGCCCGGCGTCATCCCGAGCGCAGGACTGCCTCTGCATCTTCTCGTTCTTACATTCGACCACATGGAGACCACCACGCGCGAACTGACCATGGCCGAGGCCACCGAACATGTACGGACCTTTCACGATGCCTTCGGGATCACCAATGCGGACAAGCCCGTGGGCAACATCGGTGATCGCGACGCGCTGCTGCGCTACAAACTGATCCGCGAGGAGAACGAGGAGTATCTCGATGCGGCCTTACGGGGTGATCTGGTGGAAGTGGCCGATGCCCTCGGTGACATCCTGTACATCCTCTGCGGAACGTTGCTGAAACACGGACTCGAACACAAGATCGGCGAAGTGTTCCGCGAGATCCAGCGCAGCAACATGAGCAAGCTGGACGCGAACGGCAAGCCGATCTACCGTGACGATGGCAAGGTGCTGAAGAGCGAACTCTACTTCAAGCCGGACATCGGCGCAATTCTGGCTTAATGATCAATGATCAACACCCAATGTCCAAGGTTCAAGTGAATTCGGATCCACTTGGACATTGATCATTGAACATTGGCGATCGGACATTCCATGCACCTTCCAACCCTCCTCTCCAACGCCCGTACTTCGCGCCTCAAACGCTGGTGGCTCAACGCCCTCATGCCCTGGACCGTACCGTTCAACCGTCCACATGGCTTCAAGGTGGTGCCCCTGCCTGCGGGTGGTATCAGTGTGCGCATTCCCAATTGGCGGATCAACCGCAATCACATCAACGGCATACACGCGTGCGCGCTCGCCACTGCTGCTGAGATGTGCAGCGGATTGAGCTTGCTGGAACAACTCGATCCGAAGAAGTACCGCCTGATCATGCGCAGTTTGCACATGGAATACCACTACCAGGCGAAGCAGGACGCCCTGGCGACCTGCGCACCCAGCGCAGCGGAGATCGAGGAGAAGGTCGTGCGCACCCTGCTGGCCCAGGAGGCTGTGGACTACACCAGCACGGTGCTGGTGAACGACAAGAGCGGCAACCACCTCGCCACTGGCACGGTGACCTGGCAGGTGAAGGAGTGGGGGAAGGTGCGGACGAAGCGGTGAGCCCTAGTCAGAGGCTTTGGCAAAGCGGGCTTGGCCGAGCACAAGTCCGTTGATGGTCGTCATACGGATCGTATAGCTCCCAGCGCCGAGGCCGGAAATGTCCAGTGGTAGCTGTGTAATACCCGCTGAAGAGTTGAACCGACTTCGTATTACAACGCGACCGGTCGCGTCCACCACGTCAGCAGTGCATTCAGTGGATACGCTGAACATCGTATGAAGCGCAGTGCCATCAGAAGCTGGGTTCGGGAAGACCATGAGACGATCGACCGATCCCGGATCGACAATAGGACGGCCGTTCGTTGTAGGGAGCGTATGGCTGAGATCATGGGCGACATGGCCGGAGTCTGGCGCACTGACGTAGAGCATATACTGCTGCCCAAAAAGAACTGGCAAAAAACTCACCCAACCATCACCCGTGAAGTCCTCAGAAATATCGCTCGCGCTGAAGTTCAAGCCTGTCGCGTCCGTTGTACCTGCGAACGAACAGCGGATCGGTTGCTCCGTGGGCGGGCATGTCTCCGAAGGCAAGGGCCCCCACAGCGCGAAATCATAATTCTCAGCGGTGCCGTTCCCAGCATCGATCGAGAAGACCAATTGACCTGAGAATTCCATGTAAAGTCTGTACCAGATCCCATTAGCCTCGCCATTGACCAGACAGCCTTGATTGCTTGCGATAAGATCCTCGACGGCTCCAGATCCTGTGGGGTTGGAGGAAACGACATTGGCAGGCCAGAGAAGTTGATGCGACCCGACACAGTCCGTGGCCGGGGCAGGCGGGACATTGCAAACGCTATTAACGGTGAATGCATAGACCAATCCGGCACTGGGCGGGCTTTCACTACCGTAAAGGATGCCACCCCCGGAGGTGGCCAACTGATGGGCGATCTCATTCTGAAGACCGCCGACGGATGTATAGTTCAAGGTGATGGTGCTGCCTAGATCCGCGCCGAACTGCGATGTTGCCTCGGGTAGCGCTGATCGTGTACGATGTGCAAACTGCCGTGGGTGGTCCTAGGGGATCCACACAGATCAGCACAGAACTTCCGCCCCATCCATCGGCACCAGAATCGGTCATTGAGAGAACATAGTCGCATTGACCTGGAGGGCTGTCGGTCCGGTTGGTGCAGAGGGTGAACGTGCCATCGTTCCCGGTTTCGCGCCATACGCGCAGCCAGATCCGCTCTCCCGGAACAAGTCCGGTGAGATCCAGCGCAGGCATGTTCGGGTCAACATCGCTACCTGCGCTGGCGCACCCGCCCGCGATCTGCATTAACACGAGGTCGTTCGTGATGCAGTCGCCACTGGTTTGCCGGTAGGCTGCCAGCCCAGCATCCTCCAGATCCATCGGTTCCGTGTTGAACCTCAACTCTCCGTTGGGCGGAATGATAACACTGGACCAGACATCTTGCAGCGCCGGACCACCGCACCAAGGAGCCTCAACACTGATGGTGCCGGGTGGAGAGATGCCTGTATCCGTTGCATCGATATTATCGTACAGTGCGGGCAAGCAGCCGTAGGTCGGCTAGAGTTCGATCGCACCACAGGGATCGTCGTTCGCACCCTGTCCTAATGCCCTCTCCGTGGCGAGGAGCATTGGGAGGATCAGCAGGGCCCGCATGAGTGTGAGTTGGACGCAAGGTACTTGACTGTCGTCGGGATCAATGCACGTATCCCGGTTTCACCGCCTCCTCCAGTTCCTGTTCGAGGCTATCGTCGTAAGAGAAACCGAAAAAGCCCTATGCATTCTCTGGACGATAGAAAGTGAAACGGAACCGGACGGGCTGGCGATCGAACATCACGACATGATCCACGATCATGAGCGCCTGCGCGATGTCCTTGCGGCCGATCTCCTGGTGACCGTGGTAGGCACCCAGCATATCACTCAGAGATAAGAATTGGCCCTTCAATTTGGCGACGTCGTCGGCGATACGGTCCTTCCACTTCATTCCCGCATACAGATCATCGAGTGCTTTACCCTGTTCGCCCTTCGCATAGGTCTGGAAGAACTTCTCGATGAGATCGTTCGGATCTTGGCAGTACGTTGGGCAAGAGCACAAGAGCAGTGTGGAGATCAGTAGTGCGCATGGTGTGTAATTGGGTAGGTAAGATAGTCGGCTAGTGTGCTACCATCGTGTTATGCAGGAGCATCTCCCCATGCCGCTGCATCATCGCTTTCAGATCGTTCGTCATGCGTTGCGCAATTTCCGGTTCAGTAGCACGCAGATCGTTCGCAGAAAGCGTATCGCTCAGGTAGTTGAACAAAGCGATCGGCCGTTCACCATCGAAGAGCATCATGCGATCATCCTGTATGAAGCGGTATTGGCCGCCGAGTTGGATCGCGGCACGGTTCGGGCGGTCGCGTTGGAAGACGCTTTGTCCGAAGGTGTTCACCGCGCCTTCGTAGCCAGCAAGGTCGAGGATCGAAGGCATGATATCCAGGTGCTGCGCGACTCGGTCGTCGCTGCCGGTGAAGCGGCCGTCGGGTGCGAAGAAGATGATCGGAACGGAGAAGCGGCCGGCCGGATTGGTGTACCAAGGCGGATGGTCGTTGTACTGGAAGGTGTGGTCGCCGGTGATCACGAAGACGGTATTCGCGAACCAGGGCTTCGTGCGCACGCGATCGAAGAACCTCCGCACGCTCATGTCCATGTAGCCCAGGCTCTCGTGGATCTCCTGCCCGCCAGTGGGGAAGGTGCCGCGGTAGCGTTCGGGGATCACGAACGGATCGTGCGAGGAGATGGTGAACACCACCGAGCAAAAGGGTTGGGGCAGTTCCTTCGTTCGTTCGGCCGTCCACGCGAGGAACTCCTCGTCGTAGATGCCCCAGTGGCCGTCGTAGAACCGATCATCGGCGAACTCATCCTTGCCATAGTACGCGTCAAAGCCGCACGCGCGGCTGAATGAATCGAACTTGTACTCGCCGTTCAGTCCGCCGTGGAAGAACGCGGTGCTGTAGCCCATGGACTTCATTCGCGTGCCAAGCCCTTCCACGGTGTTCCCGGCGTACGCGGTGTTCATGAACGCATCATCAGTGAAGGAAGGAATGCCAGCCAGCAAAGCGCACATGCTCTTGTTGCTACGCTCCGCATTGGCGAAAGCATTGGGTAACACCAGGGAATGCGCGCACAACGAATCGATGAACGGCGTGTAGCCCTTGCCGCCATTGAGCGCGCCGACGTACTCACGCCCCAGGCTTTCGAGGATCAGTAGCACCACATTAGCGCGTCGCGCGGAAGTGTCGCCCTGGATCGTATAGCGCAGCGGCATAAGGCGATCCAGTGTAGCCATGTCGAACCAGTCGCGCTGCCTCAAGGGTGGCTCGGTGAGCGAATAGCCGAACGTGAACGCTGAGTTGGTGACCAGTGCGGCGTAAGCGGGATCGACATGGTCAGTGGCGTGAAGGGGTGAGAGACCTTGATACTGCCACCCGCCGCGGCCTGCGAGCAAGAGGAGACCACAAACCAGCACGTACACAGCCAACGTCGGCAGGGGCCTTACCAGCACCGGTTGATGGTTGACGAAGCGGCGACATGAACGGATGATCACAAACAGCAGCAGCAGGAACAGCGCCGTGCCCCACCAATAGCGGATCAGCATGCCAGGTCCTTCGCGAAGCGCGGCGGCTGCCTGACCCAGAAGGTCCCTCGTCAGGCGCTTTCCATTGAAACCGAAGTAGGGGAGGTCCACGCAGCAGAGCAGGAGCAACGCACCATTGATGCCAACGAACAGAATAGCGAGCGATCGTCGCCACCAGCGTTTCCGCCACCACGGGGTGGGCATCAAGGCCAGTGCGATCCATGCCGCGTTCGCCACGGTGATCGTCATCGCATCGAACCGCAGACCCTGCACAGTGACCATCAAGGCCTGCCCGATATCCAATCCGGGGAACGAGGAGCTGTGGATCGCGAAGAACACCCAGCGCAACACCGTGAACAGCAACAGCATGATGCCCAATTGCCCCAACAGATTGAGCGATGTTCGCAGGTAAGAGTGCATCTATCCCTGGTTCAGCGCTGGAAGATGCGCTTCGCTGTATTCGCCACCAACATGGCGATGACCGCTCCGCTCAACGCGAGCAACATGTCCTTTTGCGCGTCCCAGATATCGCCCTGCGAACCGAGGTAGGCGGCACCCTGCGCGGGGAAGAACACATCGGCCACGGCCCATTCGATCAACTCGTACGCGCCGCTGAAACTCAGGGTGATCTCAACGGGTAATACCCAACAGACCCATGCAGGCCACTGGAAATGGTTCTTGAACCAATCGCGCATGGGGTAGGCGAGCAACAGCCCGAAGCTGCAATGGACGATGCGGTCGTACGGGTTGCGCTCCAAAGCGTAGGTGTCTTTCAACCAGTAGCCGAACGGGTTCTCCGCGTAAGTGTACATCGCGCCGTAGATGTGCAGCAGGATGTAAACGAACATCAGCGTGTAGCTCAGGTCGCTGAACTTGAACCTGCGATGCGTGAGGGCGAGGCCACCGATGAAGAGGATCGTGAGCGCGTTCTCGGTGAACCAGTTCGCGCGATCGGTGGTGCCGATGAAGGTCCAGACCCAGATCAGTAGGAATAGACCGAGATAGGCCTTGAGCAGGACGTGCTCGCGGAACGGGACCCGGGCGATGGACAAGGAGGCGGTGGTGAAGCGCATGCGGCAAGGTATCACCGCGCGGCGATGCTATTCTTCCTCGGCGGGCTTTGTCCTCTTCACCATGGAGAGGCGGTACGCCACAGTGAGCGCATACACCACGTTCTGTACGCGGATGTAGCGATCGAAAGGCGTGAGGCTGGTTTGCGCACGCACATCGAAGGCCATGCGGGGTCCTTCCATGCCCATGCCAACGAGTCCACTGAACTGGTACCGTCGCTCCGAACTGGCCAAGGTGTAACGGTAGTCAAACTGCTCCTGTCCATTGAGCCAGGTCTGGTACCGTCCGGTCATGAACATGCCGAAGCTCGGCCCGGCCAGCAGGTATATGCCATCGACAGAAGGATCCAGGGATACTTTGAGGATCAACGGCACCTCCACGTAGCGCAGCGTGCTGCGCGCCCTCACGCCCAATGCCGGATTGCGCACAACGGCCCCTTTGGTCATCCAAAGGATCTCGGGCATCAGGCTCACCTGCGGATGCAGCGGTGCTTCCACGTACCAACCTATGATGGGACCGAGCAGCAGATCATTGGTATTTTGGAACAAGCCGCCGACGCTCTGGTTGGCCATGCCCACACCGAGGCGCGGTCCATGGTGGCCATCCTGCGCGAGGCACGTGCTGGAAGCCAGTAGAAGAAGGAACAGGAACGAACGCATAGGACGAAGATCGGACTTGTGACCGATCAACCGCTCGCCTTGAGCGCGGCCATTTTCAGCGCGGCCACGGCGCAGTCCACGCCTTTATTCCCGTGTTTGCCCCCGCTGCGCTCACGCGCTTGTTCCATGGTATCATCGGTGAGCACTCCGAAGATCACAGGCACACTGAACTTCAGCCCGACCTCCATGATGCCTTTCGTCGCGCCGTGACAAACGAAGTCGAAGTGCGGTGTTTCACCGCGCACCACGCTGCCCAGGCAGAGCACCCCATCAAGTCCGCCGCGTTCCAACAGGAACTGCGCGCCGGCCGCCAGTTCGAAGCTGCCCGGCACCCAAACCTCCACGATATCGGCTTCCGCTACACCGTGCTTCACCAGTGTCTCGATCGCACCCCGGCGCAATGCATCGGTGATCGGCAAATTCCACTCGCTCACCACCAGGGCGAAATGACGACCAGCGCCACTGGGGACGCTGATCGGGTCGTAATCGGAAAGGTTGTGCTGTGCGGTCGCCATGGCGATGCGCGGAATGCGGCTAGCCACCCATGGCCTCGGCGTGTCCGGCGTACTTGCGCGCCTGGCTCGCTTCGGGGCTGGTGGGGAATTCGTTGGCGATGCGTTTGAAGCACTTCGCCGCCGCGCTCCAGTTCGCACCCTGCTGGTGCAGGATCCCCGCCTTCATCAGGTACATCGGCGTGGTGAAATCGTTCGCTTCCATGGTGGCCGCCTTCTCGAACTGTTTCACAGCCTCGTCGGTACGGCCCAGTTCCACCAAGGCATCGCCTTGATTGCCCACGGCCATCACGCGGAGCACATCATCGTCCAGATCCGCGTCCTGGTAGTGAGCCAGCGCGGCCTCGTAATCGCCCTTCTGCATGTAGATCGCGCCGAGGTAGTAGTTGGCCAGTTCACCGCTCGGGGTGCCGCCGAATTCGTCCGCGATAGTGATGAAGCCCGGCCACTGTTCGTCGCCGTTCATCGCCTTGTCCAGCGAATCGATCTCGAAGTAGTACTCAGCCTTCCAGATATTCTCGCTCGCTTCGATGGCTTTGGGCTCGGCCACGAACTTCTTGTAGCCCAGCAGGCCGCCCACCACCACCAGCAGGCCAACAGCGCCATAGGTGATCGCTTTCTTGTTCTTGTCCAGGAAAAGCTCGGTGCGGGTGTAAACCTCGCCCAGGTCCAGGTCGGTCCCGGTGCCAGCGTCTGTCGTCTTCTTGCTCATTCTGAGGAATTCAGCGAAGCCATGCCAGGCGGCAGGCGGGCGCAAAAGTAGACCTTTTGGTGACTTGGGAAAGTGGTGGTCCGCACAGCCTTTGAACGGCGCGCCAACCCGGCCAACCGCCATTCGATCCGACCACGGAACATGCGGTGGCCGTTAGCTTTGGCCTCCCGATGAGCTTCCACCTTTCCCGATTGAACCTGCTGCATTTCCGCAACCACCGCGAGGCGGAAGTGGAATTGGGACCCGAGGTGAACTGCTTCACCGGCGCGAACGGCGTGGGCAAGACCAATTTGCTGGACGCGGTGCATTACCTGGCGTTGGGGAAGAGCTACTTCGATGCGGTGGACATGCATAACATCCTGCGCGGAGAGGAACTCTTCATGCTGCAAGGGATCATGACCACCACCGAGGGCGAGGACGCGATCCTGTGCAGCGTGCGCAAAGGCCTGCGGAAGATCATGAGCCGCAACCGCAAGGAGTACGACCGGCTGGCCGATCACGTGGGCCGTTACCCGGTGGTGATGATCACCCCGTTCGATGGCCAGTTGGTGCTGGAGGGCAGTGAGGTGCGCCGGCGCTTTCTCGACGGGCTCATCGCGCAGTTCGACAAGACGTACCTGGAAGCACTGATCCGGTACAACCGGGCGCTGGCCCACCGCAATGCGCTGCTCAAGCACTTCGCGCAGAACGGCGGTGGATCGCGGGAAGCACTGGAACCATGGGACGAGGAACTCATCGCGCATGGCACCACGGTGTTCGAGGTTCGCAACGCGTTCATGCACGACCTGGTGCCCTTGCTCGAAGCGCATTACCAAGGCATCAGTTCCGGGCCGGAACGTGTGGCACTGGAGTACCGCACCGCACTTTCAGAAGGAGGACTGCGCGAATTGCTCGCCGGATCTTGGGAACGGGACCGATCAGCGCAGCACACCACCGTTGGCATCCACAAGGACGATCTGGTGTTCACCCTGGACGGCGAACCACTGAAGCGTTTCGGCTCACAAGGCCAGCAGAAGACCTACCTCATCGCGCTGAAGCTGGCGCAGTTCGACCTGACGCAGGCGCGCAGCGGCAACCGCCCCATCCTTCTTCTGGACGACATCTTCGACAAGATCGATCCGCAGCGCATGCGCCACCTGCTGAAGTTGCTCAGTGATCAGCGCTTCGGCCAGGTGCTCATCACCGACACCGATGCGTCCCGGCTGCACAAAGCCCTGGACGGACTGGATCTCGATACGCGGTTCTTCCAACTCACCCACACCCGCATCACCCGTGAGAAAGCGCAACGAACAGTCGCTCGGTGACGCCATCGGCCATCTGATCGACGCGTCCGGTATGCGCGAGAAGATGGACGAGCTCGATATCGCCTCCGCATGGGACGATGTAGTGGGCGGGATGATCGCGCGCCACACGGTGACCATACGCCTGCGGCGCGGCCGCCTCGCCGTTAAAGTGGACAGCGCCCCGCTGCGGCATGAACTCACCTACATGCGCGACGCGCTGAAGGAGATACTGAACCGCCGTGCCGGCAGGACCGTGATCCGGGAGATCGTGCTGGAGTGAACGATCAGAAACGATCGCGCCCGCTGAAGAAGAAATCGCCCTCGATACAGGCGTTCTCGTCGCTGTCGCTGCCGTGCGCGGCGTTCTTCGCCTTGCTCTCAGCGAAGCGCTTGCGCAGCGTACCCTCCGCGGCCTGCGCCGGGTCCGTGGCACCGATCAACGCGCGGAAATCCTCCACGGCGTTGTCCTTCTCCAGGATCGCGGCGAAGATGGGCCCGCTGGCCATATAGTCCACGAGTTCGCCGTAGAACGGCCGCTCCTTGTGTACCGCGTAGAACACGCCTGCCTCCTCAGCGGAGAGCCGGGTGTACTTGAGCGCGATGATGCGGTAGCCGCTACTGATGATCATGTCGATGATCTTGCCAGCGTGCCCGGCGGCCACTGCCTCGGGCTTGATCATCGTGAAAGTCCTGTTGCCTGCCATGGGGGTTGTTGAAAACGCGGCGCAAAAGTAATCGCCCCCGGCCACATGGAGCGCGATGCCGCATCCTTCCTTCGCACCATGGACGGTGGAGTTCCCCGTCCCTGTTGCACCACCCGTTCCTTTTCAGCCCACCCATATGAAGTCCCGTATCCTCTACCTGTCGCTCTGTTCCGCCCTGGCCGCATGCGGCGGCGCGGACACCGTCGACAAAGCACCTGCTCTGGTGATCGGCGGTGAAGACGCTGGCGCAAGCCCGGCGAGCCTCTACCAGATGCCCACGCCCAACGAGCTGTTCAGCCTGGTGAAGGAGATGGCCGGCGAGGGCCACAAGCGGATGCTGAACCCATCGAGCAATGCCGATCGCTATGTGACCTTGAGGGCACGGGCGTTCAACTTCGGTGTGTACAGCACCGACCTGGTGTACGCGAGCTGCTTCAAGCTCAACGTGGAAGTGGCGCGCTACTACCTCACCACCAAGAAACTGGCGGAGTCGCTCGGCATCACAGGGGCGTTCACCGATAACGACTTCGTCCGGCTGGAGGGCAACCTCACACGCGGCGATTCACTGGAGGTGATCAGCAACGATGGGTACATGGCCGCCTATGCCAAGTTGCAGGAAGAAGCGATGGGCCCAACGCTCGCGATCGTGCTGGCCGGCGGATGGGTGGAGAGCATGCACCTGGTGATGCGCCAGATCGAGGCCTTTGGGAAGAACGAGGCGCTGATGACGCGTGTGGCCGAACAGAAGGTTACCCTGGAGCATTTGCTCCTGCTGATGGGCGCCTACGAGAGCGACCCGGAAGTCGCCGGCCTTTACAAGGAGCTCGTCACCATCCGCGACATCTATGATCAGGTGAACGTGAAGCGCGTGGCGCACGAGGGAGCCTCCACTTCGGGCCGCATGGTCCTGGGCGACGATATCCAGATGGACTTGACCGCTGAGAAGTACAACGAATTGGTGCAGGCGGTGGACCGCCTTCGCGCCGCATGGACCGCCGTGGAGGACAAGACCAACGTATCAGCATCATGAAGCCAATGACCACTTCATTCCTTTCCGCCGCGCTTGTGCTATTGAGTGTGTCCATTGCCCATGCACAGGACGATTGCGCTGAGTACTACAAGTTCAACTGTGAGCGCTCCACGGACGCGCGGTTCCATGTCAATGGCCAGAGCCGCGGCGCCAGCGTGAAAGTGGGCGAAGAGACCGAACTGAACATCATCGTTTACCGTGGGCAGGATTACCGGATCTCCATCTGCCACGACGAAAAGGTCCTGGGTGGACAATTAGCGATCCGGCTCGTGGAGAAGATCCGGGTTCCCCGCGCGGAAGGCGGAACCGTGACCACCACCGAAGACGTGTTGGACGAGAACGGAAAACCCACGGGCACAACACAGGAGGTACGGACCACGGACCGGAAGCAGGTGTACGACGAGATCGAGAAGGTGCTCTGGGACAATACCGCCAACGACATGGCGAGCGAGATCGAGTTCTCCTGCACGGCCACCAAGCGCATCGCGGTGGAAGTGAACGCGCCCGGTCCTGCGGAGGAGAAGAAGAAGCGCACCGAAGCAGGTATGGACATCGGTTGTGTGGGCATCCTTATCGAGCACATGCCCACGCCGGATCTGGGCTTCTGATCACCCTACGAACACCTTGTGTGGGGCGGCTACCTTTGCCGCCCAATGCGTTTTCCATCCGCCCCCGGCCAGCAGGTCGGCGAACTCAAAGCGCTGCTCGACCAGCCCCGGCGGATCGCCATCGTGACGCATTACAACCCGGACGGCGATGCCATGGGTTCAAGCCTTGGGCTCATGCATGTGCTGAAGGGCCTGGGCCACTCCGCTCAGGTCGTACTGCCCAACACACCGCCGGCGTTCCTGCGTTGGATGCCCGGTTTCGATCAGGCACTGGCTTTGGACAAGCAAAAGGAACGCACCTTGGGGGCCATCGCGGAATGCGAGCTGCTCTTCTGCCTGGACTTCAACCAGACCGACCGCGTTGGTAGCCTCGAAGTCGCCTTGAAAGCCGCGCCGTTGAAAGTGCTCATCGACCATCACCAGGAACCCGGCGCGATCGCCACGATCCAGTTCTCCGATACCGCCGCCTGCTCCACCAGTCAGATGGTGTTCGACATCCTTTCGGCGATGGGCCACGTTGATCACATCGGTGTGGAGGCGGCCACTTGTCTCTACACGGGCATCGTCACCGATTCAGGTTCCTTCCGCTTCAGCAGCACCACCCCGCACACCATGCGTGTTGCCGCCGACCTGATGGAACGGGGCGTGGCCGTGGCGCGCGTACACGAGGCGATCACCGACGACAATAGCTTGGAGCGCCTGAAGTTGCTCGGCTTTACCTTGAACGAGCGGCTCACCGTGCTTCCCGAATTGGACACCGCGATCATCAGCCTGAGCAGGGCCGATCTTGCACGCTTCGATTTCCAGCCGGGGGATACGGAGGGATTCGTCAACTATGGATTGTCCATTCGCGGTATCCGGCTGGCGGCCCTTTTCATCGAGCGGCCGGACCTAGTAAAGATGAGCCTGCGCTCCAAGGGCGAACTCGCTGTGGATCGTTTCATGAAGGAGCATTTCAACGGTGGCGGCCATCGCAATGCAGCGGGGGGCCACACCACGGCATCGCTGGTGGCAGCGGTCGAACGTTTCCGCTCTTTGTTGCCAACATTGATCGCCGACCATCCGGCATGAAGTTCCTCCCGTTGATAGCGCTTGTGGTCCTGGCCGATTGCGGTGGCAGCGGTACCGCACCCACCATCGTACACGGACCGATCACGCCGGAGGACCTGTTGCAGGAGAACCGCGACGCGATCAAGTTGGAGGATCGCGACATCGACCTCTACGCACAGCGCCTCGGTCTCGTATTGGAGACGAGCGGCACGGGCGTTCGCCATCGTTTGTTGCGCGACAGCGCCGGGCCAACGGCGCGGCCCGATGAATGGGCCACCGTGAATTATCGGATGGAACTGCTCAACGGCGACTCGGCCTATGCCAGCGACCCCGGCAAACCCGAATCGTTCAAGATCGGGATGGACGATGTGGAGAGCGGGCTGCATGAAGCGATCCAGAAACTCTCGCCGGGCGACAGCGCGATCATCATCATTCCTTCATACCGGGCACACGGTCTCATCGGCGACCAGCAGCGCGTGCCCATGCGCACTTCCGTGGTGTACCACCTGGGGCTGCTGAAGGTGAGCGCGAGGCCATGAGGTGTTGGTCGGGGATCCTTCTTCCGATCCTTGTGTTGCTCGCCGCGTGTACAGGTTCGCCCTATGCCGGCTACAAGGAAGTGGAGCACGATGTGCATGTACGCCTGATCACCCTGGGCGATGGTGCTGACCTAGCGACGGACAGCGACAGTGTGCATGTGCGCTTCCGGGTGTCCCGTTTCGGTGACGAGCCCGGTTCGTTCCTCAGCACCGAGCGCTGGTACGCGGCGAAGGATCTGCGATCGGGCGCCATGAAGCCGGTCCTGCGCCGGTTGCACGAAGGGGACAGCATGAGCATCATCGCTGCGGCCGCCCTTCTACCAATGACGGTGATCGCCGATGGAGCTGTGGATCCATTGCAGGATACCGCGCACATGCGCACGGAGTTGTCCCTGTTGGCGATCCGGACCCCTGCGTTGATGCGCGCTGAGGAGGAACGTCGCCGACGTGAGGATCCGGAGGGCTTCGAGCGCCGGTTGATAGCTGCCTACCTCACTAGCACAACAGAAGAGTGGACGCGTTGGGGCACGAGCGATCTGCATTATATCATCACGGGCACGCCGGTCGATACGAACGGCGTCAAGCTCTATGAGACGGTGACGGTCTCCTGGACTGGAAAGCGGCTGGAGGATGGACAGGTGTTCGATGACACACGCGCCAATGGTGCGGCCTTCACCTTCCGCTACGGTGATCCCGATCAGGTGATGAAAGGCATCGAAGTGGCCGTGAGCCTGCTGCGCGAAGGGCAGGAGGGGCGCTTCATCGTGCCATCGT
>Ga0105046_10001802_pt1 | contig 33286 bp, 19 predicted proteins | sample MAT03_FD_78385 | JGI IMG/M metagenome (GOLD analysis project Ga0105046, IMG submission 78385) | Freshwater microbial communities from Lake Fryxell liftoff mats and glacier meltwater in Antarctica - MAT-03 (megahit assembly) | ecosystem: Environmental > Aquatic > Freshwater > Ice > Liftoff...
GGTTCGCCTTTTTCCAAGGCGCTTTTGGCCCAGAGCACCACATTGCTGCGGCTAAGTCCTTCAACCACACCATACACGATGATGGTACGCGCAATCGCCCATTTGACGAGCTTGCTTTGTTGCACCAACTCTTCGCTTTGCAATTTGCTGTGACCATAGATGCTGAGCGGGGCCGGGACATCTTCTTCACTGTACGGGCCATGCTCGCCATCGAAAATGAAATCGGTGCTTAAGTGGATGAAGTGGCTACCGATGCGTTCCGATGCACGGACCAGGTTCGCTGTGGCCGCTACGTTCTGCAGCGTACAGGCGGTGGGGTCCAACTCACAGGCATCCACGTTGGTCATGGCAGCAGTGTGGATCACGGCATCGGGTCGTTCCTTTTCCATCACGGTATCCACTGCCGACAACGAGGTGATGTCCAACGCGACATATCGGTCATTCAGGGGGGCGGGCGTGCGATCGGGTCCGCGCGAGGTGGCCACGAGGGTCACTTCGGGGTCGTTGCGCAAGGCGGCCACGAGTTTCTGGCCCAACAGGCCGTTGCTTCCGGTGATCAAGATCTTCATGCGGTGCGAAGGAAGTGGATCCGGGGCTTGTTCGCAATGTGGATGGGGATCAACGCTCTACAGTACTGCTGGTCGGCTCCGCTTCCGGATCACGACCCACGCGAAGCATATCCAGTATCACCTTGGCCCAGATCAGTATGCAGGGTACTGCTTTCAACACATAGGGAACCACGAGTCCTTCACGCAGTGGTCGCGGAAAAATATCCGTTGGCGACAACGAGGTGAAGAGGAATGCGAAAACGAATAGCGCGATGTTCATCGCGTTCTTTTCACTGCGGACGAACCAGAGCGCCACCCCGGTCATGGCGATCACGAAGGTGGGAGACTCGGCCTTGTGGTTGAAGATCACGATCCATAGAAGTACGGAAGCCAAGGTGAGCAACCTGAACTGGAAGTTCGTGGCCAACTTGCTCCATAGGATCGGCACGAGAAAGATCACGGCGCCGAGCCCAACAACGATGTTCTTGTTCAGTTCGAGACCGAACCAGGTCTGTAGCCAACCCATGACCGAATAACCGAAGGAGGTGCTATGGTCGTTGGACAAAAGGTTCGCGTATGATCGGAAGAGTTCGAGGTAGTGCCCGAGGTCCACAAAAAGCAATGGGACCAACAACAGCAATAGGGTCCACAACACTGTATAAACAGCCAATTTCAATTTCTGCGGATAGAACAGGAACAGCGCAAACCCCACGATACCGAAGAGCTTGATGAAAGCTGAAAAGACGATGCAGAACGCGGCAAGTGCCAATTGCTTCTTCTCCAACAACGCGAACGAGAACACCAATAACCCGGCGATCAACCCGTTGGATTGATCATTCTGCATGGAGGTCATCAGCTCGATCAATACGATCAAGAGGACCAAACCTTTCTCCAACGGGTCCAGCCGTGGGAGGGCGTACACAGCGAACAGAAGGACCAGTGCATTCAGCAGGTTCCACGCCGACAAGCCGAGCCGGTCCGGCAGAACGGCGAACACCCCGAAGAACGCGGAAAAAGTAGGCGTGTATTTGTAAAGGTCCCACTGTTCTTGGGGATAAGCGGCGTAGAGGTCTTGCTGGCCCTTCAGGTGATGGAAGGACTGTTTGAAAATGACGTAGTTGTTGTAGACCTTGTACTGCTCGCCATCTTCCACGTACTTCTTGGGTCCGGTAAGCAAAGCTTGAACGCTCGCGGCCAAGGCGAACACGACATAGAGGATGAGCAAGGTGGTCTTCTTCGAAACCACGCTTTTCAGCCGATCGTTCATTCCCGCACAACACGTTCGGCGCGCCGTTTCCTAACCTCGATCTTCTTCCGCAGGTCTTCGGGGTAATCGACATCGCTCCCTGCATCGTAGACCTTAACGCGTTGTCCCGGATCTTTCTTGATCAGGTCCTCTTGGCGGCATTTCAGGATCGCAGCGGCCGTATTCACCCCGGAATACGCGGCACCTGCTACGCCATGGGAAATGATACTGGCCCCGCAGAGGTAGAGATCCTTGATCTCACTTTTCGCCCGATAGGCGAACGGCCCTGTTTGTTTGAACGTCTTCTCCGTTCCATAAACACACCCATTGGTAGCGTTGATGTAGTGCTCGTTGGTCAAGGGCGTGCCCAGTTCCTGATGCACGATGTGCGCACTTATTCCCGGAACGACTTTCTCTAGTCGGTTGATGATCTTTTGCGCCAATTTCTCCTTGAACTGGAGGTAGGCCGGTGAGCGTTGCTCCTCCTCGTCCTTGAACCGGTCAAAAGCGGCGTGATCGATGAAGGTGATCGCTTCAATGCAATGGTGTACCCCATCGAAACTGGATGGATCCTTCAATGTGGTACAGCTCACGAACATGCCTTTGAATTCGTTCCCGGAGCCGATATCAGGACCCATCATTTCGGCATAGAATTCATCCAGGTCCACGTCCGGCATGATCCAGATATTCCCCGAATCCAGACCCGCGGCTCGAACGTCCATATCAACGGTAAGGAAAAGCATGAGCGAAGTGCAGCTGTATTTTGTCTTCTGCAAACGCTCCACGAGCTTGTCACTCAAATGCTCCTTCCCTACCATGTCCAAGTAGGTCTTTTCAGGATCAGCATTGGAGATCACCCGTTTGGCCAGAATGCGTTCGCCGCTGGCCAATTCCACACCGATAGCGCGCCTGCCCACCGTTAGGCCGGGTTTCCCCTCGTTGGTGTCCAGAAGTATGCGCTTCACGAACTGGCTGGTGCGCACTTCTCCACCGTGTCGTTTAATGGCATTGGTCATGGCTTTCACAATGGCACCGCCGCCCCCCATGGGGTAGAAGCCCCCATCGAAGTAGTGGGACATTACGGCGCAATGCAACGGGAAGCTGGCCCTCGCAGGGGGCAGGCCGTGGTCGCCACATTGGATGTTGAGCACGTTCTTGAGCACAGGGTCCTTGATGTGCCAGTCGATCACGGTCTTCAAACTGAAGAGGCCGTATTTGCCCAGATGTCGCGTGCGCCAAGGAATAGTGATGTTGTCCCAGAAGCCGTTCATTTTAGGAATGAGCATGAGCTCGTCACACACTTGCTTCACGGTCTTCAGGTATTTCGCAATGCCCTTGCGTTCCTTGGGGAAACGTTCTGAAAGAGTAGCGACCAGTGCATCGAAATTCGCAGGCATGTCCACTATCTCGTCACCGATGTGACAATGCTCATAGGCATCCGGGTTCATACGGAAGAATGCGAGTTCGTTCCCTATGCCGAGGCCTTCGTACAGGTTGCTCGTGGAACCGCCTTCTCCCACCAGGCCGATATAATGCACTCCGGGAGTGAAACGGTGTCCGTTCAAATAGAAGCTGTGGCACCAACCTCCGGGCACGTCATGCTGTTCCAGTACCAGCACCCGTTGTCCTGCACGGGAAAGGCAGATCGCCGCGGCAAGTCCTCCGGCACCAGAGCCGATGATGATGGTATCGAGTTCCGGTCGTTCACTCATTTTACTGTTGCGAAAGGTGCTCAGGTCCGTTGAAAGATACCATGGATCTCATGCCCCACATTATGGAACGGCGACAAGGTTAGCAGATCGGCGTGATGGAAGGCGCATACCCAACGGGCTAGGGTTCCAGCCGGGTTCTTCAGGTACCAAGCGTCCAGAACCTTCTTTTTGTCGAAAGAAATTTCCTGGACATCGTGGATCCGTTCATTCACGAAAGGATCAGCTCTCAACTTCTTGGACACTGCTGCGCGCAGCTTCGCGCTCCGTTTCCACCCCTTTCCCTTCAAGCTGGTCTTGAACCGGTACGTGTAGTATTCCAACGGCGTGAAGCCCTGGGTCCCCAGAAAATTGAACAGACCCTTTCCATCGAAATAGTTCACGTGGTTGATCAGCAACTCGGAGTTCTCGTGCAGATCAGTGAAGGTGAGGTAGTGCTTCCATACATCCTCGTGCCCGTTGGGGGTTATGAAATGGAAGAGGCCACCGCTCCGGCTGTAGGCTGCGAGGTTCTTGATCACGGCGGCCACATCCACCACATGTTCAAGAATGTCGCGTGCAATGATCAGATCGAAGCGTGCATCCAAAGTGGCATCGTGCTCTTCCAACGTGGCTTGAATGGTGCGGTACCCGTGCTGTTGCTCATTGAAGTCCAGGATCTCCTTGTTCACGTCCATCACGGTAATGATGATCTCCGGAAAAACGGCCTTTATCCCTTCCAGGAAATAGCCGGAACCCGGGCCGATCTCGAGGATGTCCTTAGGCGTGATCCCCCTGCGCTTCAACTTATGGGCGAAGTGGATCCCTCGGCGGTAATTGCGGACCAAGTTGCGTTCATGTTCGTGTTTGGTTACCCGCAAGGATTCTTCGATGTAATAGGCCAAGCAGCCCTTCGCGGTCTCCTCATGAGTGAGCATGGGATCCAGTTGGGCCAAGCCACATGTTCCACAATGGACGATCGCGGTGGTCTTGATATCCCAATAATCCACTACGCCGATCCGCTTGCCATCCGCGGTACCACAGATCCGGCAAGGCTCTTGGCGAACCACCACTTCACCGGTGAACGGACTTGGGATCTTGCTCAAAAGGCTCATGGGTTGCACGCTACGCAACGAAAGTAATGTTCGGTCGGAAGCTGGTGATACGGGTCGGAAGAAAGGAACCGTGAATGGACGTGAATGAACGGCAATAAATTCTACCTAATGACCTAAAACCATACCATTTGAAGTTGGATGAATTATGCCCTTTAGCCATCATGCGATCGGGCGGACTATCGCCTCAAACACCCAGAAAACGAACCCTGAATGGGCACGAGTGGCATCTGCACCGATTCACGTTCATTCACATCCATTCCCGGTTGAAAATTCCACCAAGTTCAGGAAGGAACAACAGCTTTGGCTCTCTAGTGCTCTAACGCGCCTTAACTCTGCCAGATCGGGCTGTCCCCGATGCCGATCACAACTCCCACACCGTGCTACGTTTCCGGAACGGATGCTTGATGCGCTCCTTGTGCTGCAGCACAAAGGCCATCACCAGATAGGCCACCAAGTGTACCCCTGCCGTAATGAAACTCAAGTAGATGAACGACAGCCGTACTTGCTCGATCTTCACGTTCAATTTGTTCGCCCACCATTCACACACGCCAAAGGCCTGCTGTTCGAAGAATGTTTTGACGGAGTTGAGCATCTGAAGGTGATGGGTTGGGCCACAGATCAATATACGGAGCGCTTGATCAACTGGTTCCCAACGCCGCAAGATAAGCAACGACGCTGGGTACAGTATGAATTCCTCAATTCGAGCAATGCCTGGCTACGTGCTGCGGAATCGGCAACTTGGCCAATGGCGGCCCATTCGCGGAGCACATTGTTCGATTCCGCGGGAAGTGCCTCCAACAAGGCAAGTGCCCGTTCGCCGAGTTCCCGGCGGCCTTGCAAGCGGCCCAAAGCGAACAAGGTCGGCACCACGGCATTGATGATGACGTGATCGGCACCTGCAAGGCCCAAACGTTTTGGGCGTGGGGTGCTTGGTTTGTCAAGGGTGTAATGATCGGACCAATAAGGACTTGCGCCAACATCAAGGATCCGGTGGAGTTCGTGGACATTCTCGGCGGCGAGCAGGTCGTTGATCCCTCCTTCGCGCATGAGCAGTTGTGCGAGTTGCGCTATGCGTACGGTGGGGAAGTTCATAGGCCGCAAGCGGGCGAATTTCCAGGCTGCCACCGGCCCGGGGCGCAACCCATGCAGGCGGGCCAAGGCAAGATGTTCAGCTTGCAACAGCCTCGGATATTCATCCAGGAAGTCCACGTGGAGCAACCCTGCTTGCCCAAAGAGCAACGCTTCCGTAGGCAGTGGGTCATCGCGGTATTTCAACAAAGTGCGCAACGGCATAGCATGTGCGAGCATACCAAATGGCTCAGCATTCACTTTCAGCCCGAAAGCTCGGGCCACCATGTGGTAGAGCGTTTCCGCCGGATCTTTTGCCAATTGCACGTACAAGGCCTCCACTTCGGCGGACTTCCGTTCAAGTCGTTCGACAAGTACCCGTTCCAACCAAAGATCAATACGTCCTTGTTCCACTTGGTCGATCTGGCGGGCACAGGGAACAAATTCCTTGGACCGCATCAAGGCTTGGTGTTGTTCAAGACAAGGGATGGAAATTCTATGCAGCAACTCGACCGTTGGTGGTACGATCCCTTGGCGCGTGCACACCTCCGAATCATGTTCGAAGACCACGTGGAGGACCACGTTCTCGTAAGCCGGATCGAATTGGTGGCCATGGGCATTCCATTCGCTGCTGCGCACGTGTACTTCGACATTGCCGGCCCAAACCTGGTCGTCGATCCGTACCAATGCATCGATCAGATCCGGACCGCTATGGTGCTGGATGCGCCCGGCTTTAAGCACTTCCACAGTAAGGCCCTCGGAGGTACGCAACGCAGTTTGATCAAAGAGCCGTTGTTCCCAAATGAACTGCAAAAGATCCTCACCGTAGGGAAAGGCCGGATCCATGAGAACCTGAACAGCTGGATGCGCATACTCATGTCGTTGCGGACGGACTGCTCCGTTGCCTTGCACCGAGGAATAACAGCTGCCTTGTGAAGCGCTGCGGTTTGCTTTTTGGGCGAGTTGGGTAAGGACTGGATGAAGCATGGTTTGGACAATTTTCCCGGCGATCGCAAGCCGGATAAAGTATCCATTTCAACTGTTGGTTCCAATTCCGATCCAAGACTTTTTGCATCTCGGCCATCGAAGAGCTTTGACTACAAGAGAGAAAAGACCCGCAGGCACATCCGAAAAGGCGATAGCGTTCTACGCCTCCGTAGAAATTCAGATCACGCCCTTCGCCCTTAGCGCGGATCCCATTTGGCGTTGCAACTCCTGTGCGGCATTGCGAGCGGCCGGAATGGCATCGGCTTCCTTACCGACATAAAGGATCCCACGGCTGCTATTGATCAGCAACCCACCCTGCTTGTTCATGCCGGCCTTGAGCACTTCCTCCAAGCTACCGCCTTGGGCGCCTACCCCCGGGATCAGGAGAAAATGGTCAGGCACCTCTGCACGAACATTGGCCAGGATCTCCGGACGTGTGGCTCCCACCACGAACATCAGGTCTTCCGTTGTACCCCATGTAGCGGTCTTTCGGATAACGGTCTCATACAAGGTGCCTCCTCCATACATGGGCAGGCATTGGAAGTCATCAGCTCCGGTATTGCTGGTAACCCCAAGAACGATGGCCCACTTTCCCGAAATGCCGAGGAACGGGGTAATGCTATCCTTTCCCATGTAGGGTGAAAGCGTAACTGCATCCACCTGGAGGTTTTCGAAGAACGCTTGTGCGTATTTCCGAGCGGTGTTGCCGATATCGCCCCGTTTGGCGTCGGCAATAATGAAACAGTTTCCCTTGCTCCGGATGAACGCAATGGTCGCCTCCAGGTCCAACCAACCTTGGTCACCTTGGGCTTCGTAGAATGCCAAGTTCAGTTTGTAGGCCACGGCAACGTCGTGAGTGACCTGCACGATCGCTTCATTGAAGGCCCGCACCGGATGGCTCTCTTCCCTGAAATGTTCCGGCAAAAGATGTTCTTCGGTATCCAGGCCCACACAGAGCAAGGACCGTTTTTGACGAATAATGGAAATGAGTTGGGAGCGTGTCACGGCACGAAGGTCGGTACTACTGTTGGATCCCAAGAAGGTGGGTTCGGAAAATGACCGGCCCCTGATCGAATATCGGAAAACCCTTTACCACGGCCAATTGTGCAGTGCTCAGATCCCCGACTCCGCTTTCAACTTCTCCGTCCGTTCCGCAAGTTGGAGTGCGTCGATCAACTCGTGCAGATCGCCGTTCAGCACCTGAGGCAGATTGTGTACGGTGAATTCGATGCGGTGGTCAGTTACACGGCTTTGTGGAAAGTTGTACGTCCGGATCTTCGCGCTTCGATCGCCACTGCTTACTTGGCTTTTGCGATGTGCCGCCAATTCAGCTTCCGCCGCTCGCACTTTGTCCTCATATAGCTTGGTGCGTAGCATTTGCATGGCCTTGTGCCGGTTGCCAAGCTGGTTGCGTTCCGTTTGGCACATCACCACGATCCCAGTTGGCAAGTGGGTAAGACGGACCTTGGTCTCCACCTTGTTCACGTTCTGCCCGCCCGCTCCACCACTGCGCGCGGTTTCCATCTTCACATCGCTGTCCTTCAGGTCCACGTCGGTATCCTCGGCTTCGGGCAGCACGTTCACGGTGGCGGCGCTGGTGTGGATCCGTCCGCTGGCCTCGGTGCTGGGTACGCGTTGCACCCGATGGACCCCGGCCTCGAACTTCAATACCCCGTATGCTCCGTCACCGATCACGTTGAAGACCACTTCCTTGTAACCGCCCACGGTGCCTTCGCTCACATCGGCCACTTCCACTTTCCAACCGCGTTCTTCGCAGTAACGCGTGTACATCCGGAAGAGATCACCTGCGAACAAGCTCGCCTCGTCACCTCCTGTCCCGGCCCTTAGCTCCATGGTGCAATTGCGGGCATCATTCGGGTCCTTGGGTACGAGCATTGCGCGTACCTCCTCTTCCATGGCCACGATCGCATCGCGCATCGAATCGCGCTCTGTCCGTGCCATATCCAACAAGTCGCTGTCCTTCTCGGTACGCAACATATGCTCCGCTCCGTCCAGGTCATCATGCATCTGCTTGAACCGGAAGAATGCTTCGTCTATGGGCTCCAGATCGCGGTACGTGCGATTGAATTCCACGAACCGTTTCTGGTCCGCGATCACGCTGGGGTCGGCAAGCTGTTTACCGATCTCTTCCCGACGGTCGTGCAAGGTGGACAGTTTTGAAAGTAGGGAATTCATGGTGTGGGAGCAGCGGGCTGGCGCTGCACAACAACTAGCTGGTATAGGTGAATTTGCCAAGCGGTGACGAAAGAACGACTTCCTTGCTGGGCGCTTCCTCCGCCCGGCCAATGATCTGTGCGTCCACATTGAATGACCGTGCAATGGTGATCAGCTCTGCGGCGCTGCCTTCAGAAACGTAGAATTCAAGCCGGTGGCCCATGTTGAAGACCCGGTACATCTCTTCCGGAGAGGTTCCGCTCATTCGTTGGATCGCCTCGAATAGTGGTGGCACCGGGAACAGGTTGTCTTTGATGATGCGCAGTCGATCAACAAAATGCAACACCTTGGTCTGAGCTCCTCCGCTGCAATGCACCATACCATGGATCTGCGCCCGCATTGCACTGAATACAGCAGCTACGACAGGGGCATAGGTCCGTGTTGGAGAGAGAACGGCTTTGCCGAAGTCCAACGGAGTTCCGGGCAAAGGATCCGTCAAATTGGCTTGACCGCTGTACACGAGCTGATCTGGGGTCAATGGATCGAAGGTTTCCGGAAATGCAGCAGCTATCTGCTTGTTGAACACATCATGCCGGGCACTCGTGAGACCATTGCTTCCCATGCCCGAGTTGTATGCGTTTTCGTAGGTGGCCTGTCCATAACTGGCGAGCCCTACGATCACATCCCCTGCTTGGATCTTGGCGTTGTCTATCACGTTCTTGCGTTCCATGCGGCAGACCACGGTACTGTCCACGATCACGGTGCGCACGAGATCCCCCACGTCGGCGGTTTCACCTCCCGTACTGCGGATCCCGATACCGAGATCACGCATTTCAGCCAAGAATTCTTCGGTGCCCTCGATAATGGCGCTGATCACCTCGCCGGGGATCAACCGTTTGTTGCGGCCGATCGTGCTGCTCAATAGGATACCGTCCGTGGCGCCCACGCACAGCAAGTCGTCCAAGTTCATGACCACGGCATCCTGCGCGATCCCTCGCCAAACACTTAGATCGCCGGTCTGTTTCCAATATGCGTATGCAAGTGCCGATTTGGTCCCGGCACCATCGGCATGCATCACAATGCAGTGGTCCGGACTACCGGTCAATTCATCGGCTACGACCTTGCAGAACGCTTTGGGGAAAAGGCCTTTGTCCAATTTGGAAATAGCCTTGTGTACATCCTCTTTCCCGGAGGAGACACCACGTTGTTCGTATCTGCTGAAGGCCATTGTTTTCGCTTCTTCAACTTCTTCCATCCCTTGGGCGGAAGGTGTTCCGCCCCTACGGTATGCAATTTTTCACTTTCTCACTTCTTGCATCCCTTGGGCGGAAGATCTTCCGCCCCTACGGTATGCACTTCCTCACTTCCTCAACTTCTTGCATCCCTTGGGCGAAAGATCTTCTGCCCCAACGGTATGCACTTCTTCACTTCTTCACTTCCTCACTTCTTCACTTCTTCACTTCCTCACTTCTTCACTTCCTCACTTCCTCACTTCCTCACTTCCTCACTTCCTCACTTCCTCTCCTCCCCACTTCTTCACCCAAACAAAAAAGAGCACCCGCCAACAGACGAATGCTCTTCCTTGTTACGGTTATCTAATTGGCCTTTGGCACGTAATCGTAGCTGAGCACGCGGAATTCAGTACGACGATTCTGCTGGTGGGCTGCTTCACGCTCCTCCTCGGTCTTCATCGCCTTGATCTGTGCATCGGTGATCCGCGGCTTGGTCTCACCATAGCCTTTGGCCACCATCCGGACCGGGTCAATGCCTTTGGTGACCAAGTAGTTCACGACGCTTTGAGCACGGTTCTGGGAAAGTATCAGGTTCCGCGCATCGGAGTCACGTGTGTCCGTATGGGCAGAGAGTTCGATGATGATCTTCGGGTTGTCCACCATGGTCTGATACAAGGTTTCCAAAGAATCCTTGCCCTCCGGCCGCAATTCGAACTCTCCGAGGTCGTATTGCACTTCTGGCAGTTTGATCACATCCACACTGCTGGCTGGTTGCAGAAAGTACTCCTTTACGAAGGTGGTGCTCTCATTCAAGCCAACGGTCGTCGCTTGATCCTTAACGACCAAATAGCCTTCCTTCTCGGCCAGGATACTGTATGTCGTATTCTCCTTGATGTACCGGTCCTTGCCGTTCTCTACAAAGGAGAAGCCTCCATTATCGTCCGTAATTGCGCTGAAGTTGCTACCATTCGTACCCACCACGCTGATGGTTGCTCCGGAAAGTGGTTGCCCCGTGAGCTTATCGTAAGCGGTCCCTTGCAAACCGAACACCATGTCCGGCAAGTAGAAGCGCCAGATATCATCCATTCCTTTTCCACCGGGGCGGTTGCTTGTGAAGAACCCGCGCTCCTCCGCTCCCTCGAAGGCGATACCGAAATCGTCGGAAGAGCTATTGATGGGTGATTGCAGGTTGCTAACGGCGCTCCAAGCGTTATCCCCTGCCTTTTCTGCACGATAAATATCCAAGCCGCCCATGCTTGCTCTGCCATTGCTGGCGAAGTACAACGCTCCATCTTCACGCACAAAAGGGAACATGTCATCTTTGGAGGTATTGATATCGGCTCCGAGATTGGTAGGTGACCCCACGATGTTCCCGTCTTTGTCCAGCTTCACCATGTAGAGGTCCTTTCCTCCTTTGTGACCGGGCAGTTTCATGTCGCTTGCGAAGATCAGCGCGGTCTCCTCCTTATTGAGTGCGGGATGGCCGATGGTAACAGTGTCGTTCTTCTCTGGGCGAAGCGGCAAAATGACGGGCTCGGAATAGTTATTACCGACTTTCTTACTCATCCAAATGTCGCAGCCGAAGACCTTCTTCTTTTCCATAGGGCACCGCGTGAAGTACATCAGGTTGCGCTTTTCATTGAAGATGGGCGCTCCTTCATTGCCGGGAGTGTTGATCACACTTGGCAGTTTGACGGGCTCGCTCCATTTTCCCAAGCGGTCGCGGCTGCTCGTGAACAGATCACTGAAGCTTTCACCGATGATCTGGTCGGTCTCGACACCCGTGGATCCCGGACGCGTGCTGGTGTAGACCACCAATTCATTCTTCTTGTCGGCGAATCCTGGCGTAAAATCGTATTGGGGGCTGTTCAACAGGACCTCCGGATCCACACTATACCGAGTGGGTGCATCCTTCCAGGCTTGCGCTTGCTGGCTTTCGGAAATACCTGCTTCTGCACGCATGTCCCCCGGTTTCTTTTCCTTGAACCGGTTGTAGGCGGCAATGGCATCGGCGTACTTTCCCTGCTGTTTCAGCATATCGCCGATGTACAAGTAGGTGACCGGGTCGGTGTATTGGGCCTTGTTGGCCTTTTCGTACCAAACGGCAGCTTGTTCCGCATCGCCGAGCGTACGATAGGCTTCGCCCACTTTGAAGATCAGTTCGGCTTTCGTGCTGGCTTGCTTCTCAACTGTATAGGCCTTCTTGTAGAGCTCTATGGCGTTGAAATAGAAGCCTTTCTTGAATGCTTCGTCTGCCTCTTGTGCGAGTTTGCCTTGGGCCATGGCACTGGAGAAACAGGCCACGCTAAGGAAAAGGCTTGCCAGGAACTTGCTTGTTGTCATCTGGTTCGAATGGATGGTGGGACCCCTTTTCGGGTTCCGGGCGAAGATAGAGCGATTTGCCGAACGTGAAAGGAAGAACTAAAAAGATCCAGTTTTGAAGAACGGGAGAACTTACGCCCCGGCCCTATCCCGCACAAAACAAGGAGATGATCCTCAGGCCGGAGCATAAGCGCGGACCAGATCACGAGAACAGGTTATTCGACCCTACCGGGTGAACAGCAGTTCCCGCATCTTGGGCAGAGGCCAAAGCTCATCATCCACAAGGAGTTCCAGTTTATCCACGTGGTAGCGGATCTTGTCCAAGTATGGTCTTACCGTGTCGCAGTAGGCAATGGCCTTGTCTCGGGCCTCTACTTTAGTGTTGGCCTTTTTGCGAGCCTCGATCATCTGGTCCACCAGCACTTTAACCGCGCCGAGGTGTTCACTGATCTCCTCGATCAACTTCACTTGGGTGGAGCTGGCCTTTTTCGCACCGGCTTCGTCGAGCACGGCACGCAGACCGAGGACATTCTCCAACAAACGGTTCTGATAGGTGATCGCCGTTGGGATGATATGGTTCTGGGCCAAGTCGCCCACCACCCTGCTTTCGATCTGGATCTTCAAGGTGTAATTGTGCAGTTTGATCTCGTGTCGCGCTTCCAGCTCCACGGGGCTCATGACCTGCATGTCCGAAAAGAGCGTTTTGGTCTCCTTGTTCGACCATACGTCCAGGGCACGCGGCGTGTCCATAATGTTCTTCAGTCCACGGCTGGCCGCCTCTTTGACCCATTCGTCGCCATAGCCATTCCCCTCGAAACGGATGGCCTTGCTCTCGGCGATCACATCGCGCAGCACGCGTAGGATGGCTTCGTCCTTTTTTGTCCCTTTCGCGATGAGCTGGTCCACCTGCTTCTTGAAGGCCTTGAGTTGGTGGGCTACAATGGTGTTGAGCACGGTCATGGGGCCGGCACAATTCGCGCTGCTACCCACGGCACGGAACTCGAATTTATTCCCGGTGAACGCGAAAGGACTGGTACGGTTGCGATCCGTATTATCGAGCATCACGCTCGGTATGCGACCGATGTCCAGTTTCAGTTCGGTTTTGAGATCAGGGGTCATTCCCCCTTTTATGTTCTTCTCCAACCCATCGAGCAAATTGCTCAAATGCTCACCAATGAATACCGAGATGATCGCTGGTGGTGCTTCATTGGCTCCAAGGCGGTGGTCATTTCCGGCGGTGGCAATGCTTGCACGCAGCACATCAGCGTGGTTGTGTATGGCCTTGATGGTGTTCACGAAGAAGGTAAGGAACTGTAGGTTCTCCTTCGGTGTTTTGGCCGGTCGCAGCAAGTTCTTACCGGTATTCGTGGCCAAGCTCCAGTTGTTGTGCTTTCCGCTTCCGTTCACGCCGGCATATGGTTTCTCATGGAGAAGGACCCTGAAATCATGCTTATGGGCGGTCTTCTCCATGATGTCCATCAACAACACATTATGGTCCACCGCCAAATTGAGTTCCTCGAAGACAGGCGCACATTCGAACTGATTGGGGGCCACTTCGTTGTGTCGTGTCTTAACGGGAATACCAAGCATAAGCGCCTCGTTCTCAAAATCACGCATGAAAGCGCGGGCACGATCAGGGATACTTCCGAAATAATGGTCTTCCAATTGTTGTCCTTTCGCAGGAGTATGACCGAACAAGGCGCGACCACACATCATGATATCGGGCCTGGCGAAGAACAGCGACTTATCAATGAGGAAGTACTCCTGCTCCCAGCCCAAGGTGGCCATCACCTTGTTCACGTCCTTGTCGAAATATTGGCACACGGCGGTGGCGGCCTCATCCACCGCACGGATCGCCCGGAGCAGCGGCATTTTGTAGTCCAACGCTTCACCGGTATAGCTGATGAAGATGGTAGGGATGCACAAGGTGCGACCGATCACGAATGCGGGACTACTGGGGTCCCAAGCGGTATAACCACGTGCTTCAAAGGTGTTGCGCAAGCCGCCATTGGGGAAGCTGCTGGCATCCGGTTCCTGCTGGACGAGGAGGGAGCCATCGAATCGTTCTATGCTCCGGCCGCCGCCTATCGGTTCAAAGAAGGCATCATGTTTTTCCGCACTCAGGCCCGTAAGTGGCTGGAACCAATGGGTGTAGTGCGTCGCCCCTTTGGTGAACGCCCATTCCTTCATACCGCTGGCCACTTGGTCGGCCAATTTGCGGTCGATCCGTTCCCCTTGGTGAATGGCTTGGCGCACCGCGAAGTACGCATCCTCGGTAAGGAACATGCGCATGGCATCCTCATTGAACACATTGGCCCCGAAGAAATCCGAGACCTTGGCTGAAGGGGCTTCAATATGGTTCGGGACACGGCCAAGTACATCTTCAATTGCCTTGGTGCGAAATCGGGGGGTGCTCATGAAAATTAGGGGTTATGCGGTAAAGGTAATGCGCTAGGAAGGGGGTCTGTCAAGAATTTATGAGCATTTTATGAGCATACCCCCCTCATTTATCCATGTCCTGTTCCCAAAGATGTGAAAATTGGACACAGCCCGAGGATGAACCAATAAAATGCTTGTGTATTCGGTCCACAGATGGACAGAGATGGACCGGTGATCCGATCACCTATCCATCATAACGATCCCGATGGGTATGGCACAACGGTGCGGCCGATCACTCCTTCTCCCCTTCCGGGGGCTTGGGCGGCGTTGGTTCGGCTTGGTCCAGTTTGGGCGTGGCCTCCTCGATGGACTTTTGGAAAGTGTTCCGTTGTTCGCTTACCGAACGGTGTACATCGGTCACCCCTTTTTGGATCTCGCGTTGCACCTCGTTGCTGGCATCGCGCACGTGGCGCAGTGTCCGGCCCATGGTACGGGCCAGATCGGGAATTCCCTTGCTACCAAAGAACAGCAGGGCGAAGAGCAGGACGACCAGCAACTCGCCACCACTGATATCGAAAATAAGCGGTTGCATGGGTCCAAAAGTAGGAAGTCCCGCTTGTGGCAGGACTTCCGTACTGAAATAGATATTGATCAGGCTTTCACCTCACGCTCTTTGCCCTTCAACAAGTCCACCACGAAGGAGCTGGCCACGAAGACCGATGAGTAGGTACCTACCAGGATACCGATGAGCAATGCGAAGATGAACCCCTTGATGGATACACCACCGAACAGGAAGATCACGAACAGTACTAGCAGCGTGGTCAACGAAGTGTTCATGGTACGGCCCAAGGTGGAGTTGATCGCCTTGTTGATCACGGAGATGTTCGACTCCCGCTTATGGTCCTGCATGTATTCCCTGATCCGGTCGAAGACCACTACGGTATCGTTGATGGAGTAACCGATCACAGTAAGGATAGCGGCTATGAAAGCCTCGTCGATCTCCATGGAGAAGGGCATCACCTTATACAAGATGGAATATAGCCCAAGCAAAGCAAGTGCGTCATGGAGCAACGAAAGCAGTGCGCCCACACCGAACTGCCAGTTCTTGAATCGAACGGCCACGTAAAGGAAAATGAACAAAAGCGCCAGTGCGACAGAAGTGATCGCGGAGACCTTGATGTCGTCGGAAATGGTCGCATCCACCTTTCGTGATTCCCTGATCTCGTAGCTGTTACCAAGTCCTGCGAGGCCTTTGTTCAACGCAGCTTCCACCAGTGCATCAGCACTACCATCAGTCTCGTCCACCATGAAGTTGGTCGTTATCTTGACTTGTTTGGAACCTCCGTACGTCTTTACGTTCGAGGTGCTCTTGACGCCTTCCGCATTTACGAAGTTGGGTTCCAAAGCGTTTCGTACTTCATCGACTTTCACATCGTTGTCGAACTTCACCACATACATCCGGCCTCCGCTGAAATCAACGCCCCAGTTGAAACCGATCGTAACCATGGAGAGGATGCCTGCACCGATCAACACGCCGCTGATCATGTAGAAGATCTTGCGCTTCCCCATGAAGTCGTAATTGGCACCAACGAAGATCTTTTCACTCCAGGTGTTCGAAACCTTCAGGTCCTTGCCTTTTTCCAACCTCCATGTTATGATCATGCGTGAAAGGAAGAGCGCGGTGAACAAGGAGGTAAGGATACCGAGACCAAGGGTGGTGGCAAAACCACGGATGGGACCGGAACCGAAGATGTACAGGATCAACGCTGTGATCAAGGTGGTCACGTTGGAATCGATGATCGCCGAATAGGCCCCCTTGAAACCAAGGTCCACGGCCGATTTGATCATTTTACCTGATCGCAATTCCTCCCGAATACGCTCATAAATGAGCACGTTCGCATCTACCGCCATACCCATGGTGAGCACGATACCCGCGATACCCGGCAGTGTAAGAGCCGCTTGCAGGGAAGCCAACGAACCGATCAGGACGAACAGGTTCACAAGCAATGCCAGGTCAGCGATCCAGCCGGCGTTGGCGTAATAGAGGATCATATACAGCAGCACCAACAACAGGGCCACCGCGAAGGAGATCATTCCCCATTTGATGTTCTCACCGCCCAAGGAAGGTCCCACGACGGTCTCGTCGATAATGCGCGCTGGTGCGGGCAAGGCACCGGCCTTCAGGATGTTCGCCAAGTCATCGGCCTCTTGGATCTGTCGGTTCAAGTTGTCATTGCCCAAGCTGATGCTGGAACGGCCACCGGAGATCTCGCTTTGCACGATCGGCGCGCTGTAGACCAGGTTGTCCATAACGATCGCCACGGCCTTTCCCACGTTGTCGCCGGTCATGACCTTCCAGGTCTGGGCGCCTTCGGCATCCATCTGCATGATCACCTCCACATCGCCCTTCATGTCGAAGTCCTGTGCGGCGTTGATGATGGAGCTGCCATCCAACTTCGGCTTGCCACCACGGGGTACTTTCAAGGCGAAGAGGTTGATGAACGCTGCGGACTCGCCGCTTTGCATTTCACGTACATCCGGTTTTGCGCCCCAGAGCAACTTGAGGTCGTTCGGCATGGCCGCGATCACCTCCGGCCTGTTCAGCAATCGGTTCACCTGGGCTGTATCCGCCAAACGTGCGGTACCTACAACAGAACCTTTTGCCAAGTTGAAGCCATTCCCGGTTTGCACCAAGGAAGGGTTGAGCACTGCGAACAACGGGTTCTCCTTAGCGAATTCTTCCGGGGTCTGGTTGGCGGTATCCACCGTGTCCGTTGCCGTAGTATCCGTCTTTAAGCTATCGGCCACTTCGGCCAATGGCTCCGCACCGGTATCGGTAACACGCAATGCCATCCGACGGTTCTGTGCACGGCCTTCCTCGGTATCGTTACTGGCTACCGGGTTCTGACTTCCATACCCTTCAGCCTCCAAGCGATCAGCGGAGATGCCTTTTCCGACCAAGGCCCCAACCACCGCTTCGGCGCGCTGTTGCGAGAGCTTCACGTTGGCAGCTTCATTCCCGATATTGTCGGTATAACCACCGATCTTCAATTTAACCAAGGGATAGGCCTTGAGGATCTCCACCAAATTGTTCAGTTGCGCATCAGAATTGGCCTGATCGACCTTGGCACTACCGGTAACAAAGTTCACCCGGTCGAAATTGAACCAAGTGGTCTTATCAACGGCCGCTTTGCTGTCAAGGAATTTGATCACGCCGCTTTCAACGCCATTCGCTGACCCTTTGATCTCGTATCCGCTTTCCAGGATCCTGCCGAAATCCGTCTTCTCTGTTTCCTCAGTAACGGTAGTATCAACCCCACCTTTCAAGGCGATGTTCGCGGCCTCCAAAGCGGGGTAGACATCGGCATTCTCGTAAGTCTCCCAGAACTCCAAGTTCGCGGTGCTCTGTAGCACTTTGCGCACACGCTCCTTGTCCTTTACACCGGGCAGCTCCACTTGGATACGGCCACTGAATTGCTGCTTCTGGATGCTCGGCTGGGCGACACCGAACTTATCAATCCGCGTACGGAGGATCTTCTCCGTATTGTTCAATGCCGCTGCAGCTTCATCACGAAGTGCGGCGATGTAGTCAGCATCTGTGCCCTCGCGATCGAACATATCCTTGCGCTCGGGGCTATAGAAGATCGCGGAAAGTGGTCCATGGTCGGGCACTTTGGAGTATTCATCATCGAACAGGGTGATGAAATCAGAATCACTGTTCTTCTGCCGCTCGCGTGCATTTGCAATGGCGGTTTGGAAAGCAGGGTCTTGGTTGTTCTCGCTCAGGTTCACGATCAATTCGGGAATGCTCACTTCCAAGGTCACGGCCATACCGCCCTTTAGGTCAAGTCCAAGGTTGATCTCCTTTTCCTTGCACTCCGCGTAGGTGTACCCTAGTACTGGATACACACGTTGCTCGCTATTGGCACGCAGGTAACGATTCTCGAATCCGATCCGCAGTTCCTCCGCGTCCTCTTGCTCGTTACCGGGCACGGCAAGGGCGGAATCGGCCTGCTGAAGGGCGACTTCGTGGGCTTTCTTCTCCAACCGGGAAGTGAACAACGAAAAGGAGAGCTGATACGCACACGCCAGCGCCAACAGGATGGTGAAGATCCAAAGCGCGCCTCTATTCTGCATGACCCAAGATGTTTATTTTTCTCAAAGAGGCGGCAAATATAGCGTTGTTGGGCATGCGTCACGGACATGGATGTGGAATGCGCGTGGGACTAAGGCCATAGACAGCTGAAAGGGACAGGACCGAAGTGCTGTCGACCTCAATGCTCAACCCTTCGAGCGACTTGGGCGATCAACGACTTACGATCGAGCTGCCAACAATTGGATCTTGATCGTGGTATGAGAAATGGCAGGTCTTGCTGAATACACTCTTCTAACTTTGCGGGATCATGCACCATTTCACTCAACGCACGCTTATCGGCCTGCTCGCGATCCTTTCCATCAGCGTTGGTAATGCCCAACCCTACTTCGATGGTACCCTTCCAGTGGAACGCAATGGGGTCGCATTGGCGATGCCTTGGGCCGGAGGGATCAACTTCAGCCAAGCAAGTATGATCGATCTCGATCAGGACGGGACGGACGATCTGTTCCTATTTGACCGTGACGGCAATATGATCACCACGCTATTGGCCACGGCGGGTCCTGGCACCGCCGGTTACCGTCATACCCGTGAATTCGATGATGTTTGGCCCTTTCGGGAGTTGCACGATTGGACTTTGCTGCACGACTACAATTGCGACGGGAAAGCGGACATCTTCAGTTATTCACAAGCAGGCTTCTCCGTCTACAAGAACACTTCGACCCCAGCCGACGGACTCCAGTTCGAACAACTGACCTTTCGCGTGAATTGCAATTATGTGTTCACCGATGGTTCATCGCAGATCACCAACCTGTACGTCTCGTCCGAAGACCTTCCGGGTTTCGCTGATGTGGATGGCGACGGGGACCTGGACGTGATCACCTTCAGCCAACTCGGCTCTTTCGTGCAGTACTACAAGAACCTGAGCCTTGAGACCTATGGCACTTGCGACAGCCTCAAGTTCGAGCTGCGCAATGCTTGTTGGGGGCGCTTTTCAGAGAATGCTTCCACCAACGCCATCAGCCTGAACGCCCAATGCCCCACACAAGTCCCGTTCCCGGAGATCACCGGCGAACCCGGTGGCGCCCGAGGATCCAGGGACGAAGAGGATAGTGAACGGGCCCACGCCGGTAGTAGTGTTACCCCACTGGACCTGACCGGGGATGGTGTGATGGATCTGCTGTTGGGTGATATTTCATTTAACAATCTGGTTGCTCTGACCAATGGCGGGACCGTGGACAATTCATTGATGGTCGGCGTGGATGATCAATTTCCGAGCTACGATCAAACACTGGACCTGCCGATCTTCCCAGCCGGTTTCCACTTGGATATTGACAAGGATGGCAAACGCGATCTATTGGTAAGCCCGAATTCGCGCTCCTTGGCACAGAACTTCGAGGGCATGTGGTTCTATAATAACAGCGGAACCGACGCAGCACCCGTTTTCGAGTTCCAACAGAACGACCTCTTCCAGGACCGCATGCTGGACTTTGGGGAAGGTGCGTACCCAGTTCCCTTTGATCATAATGGCGATGGGCTGATGGACCTTATTGTTGCCAATGCCGGTTATTACAACCCAGCGGACCCCATCAACAAGATCGGTTCATTGGCCTTGCTGGAGAACACGGGCACGACCACGGCACCCACGTTCAACATGATCACGGATGATTATATGGGCCTACGCACCAGCGGTATCGGCGAGTCCATGTACCCTGCATTTGCCGATATTGATGGGGACGGTGATCAGGATATGTATGTGGCCGACCTTTTGGGCCATCTTCATTTCTACAGGAACGAGCCTGCGGGAAGTGTGGCGGGCTTCACCTTGGCCATGGCGAACGTAACGGATGCGGGCGGGTCGGTGATAGATATGGGGAGATTGGTGACGCCGCAATTCACGGACCTTGATGAAGACGGCCGCATGGACCTGATCGCCGGAGAGCAGAACGGGAACCTGAACTATTACCGCAACACGGGAAGTGCAAGCACTCCGGAATGGACGTTGATCACGGATTCCTTGGGCCATTTGCGTGTGAACGACCTTTATACGCAAGGGTATTCCGTACCGTTCATCTACCACAACGCACAAGGCGATCGCGAGATATTGGTGGCATCTGAGCGTGGCTCTCTTTGGCATTACACCGGGATCGAAGGCAACTTGGATGGTACATGGACCTTGGAAACCTCGGACTATTTGGGATTGGATGAAGGAGCTAAGGCGGGCTTGTGCCTGCACGATTTTACCGGTGATGGAGAATTGGACCTGGTGGTGGGCAATGCCCGCGGTGGGCTTTCTTTTTGGCGGAGCGATATCATATCGGATATCCCTCCTGCTGGTAAGGAGGTCGCAGGACCGATCGTGTATCCCAACCCCAGCAATGGCACGGTACAATTGACCACCGCTGGGACCATGCCCGTCGGCAGCCAGTGGGTGGTACGCAATAGCCTTGGCCAACAGGTGAAGGCATTCCAGGTAACTGGAACAAGCACACTTGCCGACTTAACCGACCTGACGAATGGACTGTACACGCTGCGCGGTGAAGGAAAGACGCTGACCAAAACCGTTCGGTTGGTGATCTCGCGGTGACAAAGATCGCGAATTGCTGATTGCTGATCGCCGCTGCACGACCGTCAGCGGCAATCAGCAATCAGCAATTCGCAATTTGCAATCAGATATCAGCAATTAGGCTGTAACCGACATCTTGTCCATCACCTCCATGACCTCTTTTACGGCCTTGCCACTTTCGGCACACAGGGCCAATTCTTCCTTGTTCAACTTCAGCTCAATGATCCGCTCCACACCTTTGCGACCGAGGATCACGGGCGCTCCCATGTAGATGTCCTTCAACCCGTATTCGCCTTGCAGCCATACGCAGCACGGGAAAATACGTTTCTGATCGCGTACGATCGCTTCCACCATTTGGGCGGCTGCCGTACCCGGGGCATACCAAGCACTGGTTCCCAAAAGGTTCACGATCTCGCCCCCACCCTTCTTGGTGCGTTCCACGATGGCATCGAGCTTGTCCTTGTCGATCAGCTCCGTTACCGGGATCCCGCCAACAGTGGTATAGCGTGGCAAGGGTACCATGGTATCGCCATGGCCGCCCATGAGCACGGCCTGTATGTCCTTCGGGCTTATGCCCAGTTCGGTGGCGAGGAATGCGCGGTACCTAGCTGTATCCAGGATCCCGGCCATGCCGATCACCCGGTTCGCAGGGAACTTGCTATTGATGAATGCGCAATAGGTCATTACATCAAGCGGGTTGCTCACCACGATAATAATGCAGTTTGGCGAGTGCTTGACCACATTCTCCGTAACGCTCTTCACGATGGCGGCGTTGGTGGCGATAAGGTCATCTCGGCTCATGCCCGGCTTTCGCGGAAGACCGCTCGTTATCACCACCACATCGCTGTTTGAGGTCTTGGTGTAATCGTTCGTGCTACCCACTACACGGCTATCGAACAGGTTTATCGGTGCTGTCTGCCAAATATCAAGGGCCTTGCCTTCGGCGAAACCTTCTTTGATATCCAACAATACTACTTCGTTGGCGAGTTCCCAACGGGCCACGGCATCGGCGCAGGTTGCACCCACGTTGCCGGCCCCTACCACAGTGACTTTCATTGCGTTTGTTCCAGGTTGATCGGTTGAAGAAATGGGCGTTGTCCACTGGACGGAACCCCTAGCGGGCACGAAAGTAGTTCGATCCTTCGGGGTGGAAGTTATCCCGAGGCGGGAAAAGGGTTGTGGGTTGAAGTAGTTGGAAAGTTTAGGGTTGCACGCATTCAACCCTCGACCGTCCCAACCCCTCAACCTTTCAACTGAGCGGTTCCGAACAATATTTTCCGATCCCCAAGGCATCCTTTTGGAACTACCCTCGTCTTTTGGTTTGAATATGGCTACCTTACCAGCCCCAATGGCACATCCTATTCCAGATCCTTCGGCAACCGAAAGGAGAACTCTCCGTCTGGTCCCTACGTGGATCAAGATGGAAAGTCCGGAACAGGCTTATGCTTCGCTGATCGAAGGGTGCTTGAAGGAGGACCCGCGAGCGCAGGAGCGTGTGTACGAGCTTTTCTACGGGAAAATGATGTCCGTTTGTCTGCGGTACACGAAGAATACCGACCACGCGAAGGACATCCTTCAAGATGGGTTCATCAAGGTATTCAAGGGCATCGAAAAGTTCAATCAGGACGGATCCTTCGAAGGCTGGATCCGGCGGATCATGGTGAACACCGCGATCGACCATTTCCGGCGCAGCAAGAACTCCTACCTGCTTTTGGGTGAGGAACGGAGCATTGAGGATTTCGTGGATGCCGACGCGGAGGACATCCGCGCGGATGAGGAGAATGATGACCAACTGGACCTGAAACCGGCGGACATCATCAATGCCATGCAGAAATTGACACCGGCCTATCGCACGGTGTTCAACTTGTATGTATTTGAGGAGCTCACCCATAAGGAGATCGCGGAAATGCTCGGGATCAATGTGGGTACCTCAAAGAGCAATTTGGCCAAGGCGAAACACAATCTTAGAAAAATGCTCACCACGGGGCAACGGCTCCACTAATGGTTTTGCAACATGAATGGCATGAACAATTTTGAACGCACAATAAAGGATTCGCTTGAATCCTATGAGGTGCCTTACAACTCGGCGGATTGGGCCCAGTTGCAGCGGTCGCTCCATCAGAAGAACGGAAGTGGCCGGGTGGTCCGTTCCGGTCTGTATGCCTTGTTGTTCGGAGGTAGTTTGGCCGCGGTGAGCAGTTTGGCATTGCTGATGGCACCCGAGCCAACGCTCTCCGTTTCGGGAACACCTACGCAAGGATCAGAGCCTCAACAGCATTTGGTCGCCGAACTTCCCAAGGCGGAATTGACCACCGCTATAGCTGTGGATATCGCAGCCATCGCCACCACCACGAGACAAGAACTACCCAAGACGACCGAAAGCATCCCCAACACACGGCAGGTCATTAGCCCTGCATCGGCCACCAAACCGGAGCCTTTGGCAGAAGTGCGCAACAATGCCGGATCGACAAATGCAGCACCGAGCAATATGCCGATCGTGCGTGCGAGCATCTCTGAAGGTTGCCCCGGCACCTTGGTGGAGTTCGCCGTGCAGAATATTCCTGAGGAAGGCATCTACCTCTGGAACTTCGGAGATGGCAGCTTCTCCAATAAGCCCGCCCCCAATCATGCTTTCTCCAAGCCGGGCAGTTTCGAGGTCATGCTTTCCCACAGTACACCAGGTGGAGGAAGTATCCACAACAAACCCGCAGCTGACCGGATCCTGATCCATGAGGCCCCGGAAGCGACCTTCAACCTATTGAAACAGGAATACGACAACACGGTGCCTTCTGTCCATTTTGAGAATCGCAGTATTCGTGGGCAGAGCTATGCATGGGAATTCGGGGACGGAAGCACTTCCAAGGTGGCCCATCCCGACCATGTGTACAAAAAGGCCGGGTTATACCATGTGGCCTTAACGGTGACCAATCCCAAAGGCTGTGTGGACCGCACCGAAAAGACGGTACGCATTGACTCGGACTATAACCTGTTGGCGCCCAAGACATTCTCCCCGAATGGCGATGGTGTAGAGGATACCTTCCTACCAGAAGCATTGAAGACCTTAGGGGTCAAGTTCCATTTTTCCGTATTCGATTCCAACACGGGTGTACTCGTGTATGACACTACAGATCCCGAACGCCCTTGGAATGGTAAGCTGACCAATAGAGGTGATCAGTGCGCATCGGGAGATTACGTATGGATGGTGGAGATGAAGGACGGGGACAAATTGGGCGGAACCTATAACGGGACCGTTGACTTGGTGCGGTAGGCCCCCAATTGATCGATCATACAAGGACCCGGACCAGCTCCGGGTTCCTTATTTTTGCACGTAGGCAACTTAAAGCCATCTTCGTAAGTCTTGAGGTAGGTCTTTGGAAAGCCCATTTAGTTGCTTAAGCATTCGACAACAAGCCTTGCAGCACAACGAACCACGATGACACGATCATTACTGTTGCCAAGCGCGCTACTACGAGCCCATTTGATCGGGTTGGCGCGAAAGTCATACGCAGGAATTCAATATCAGCTCCGGTTCGCCAGCCATCAGTTGCGTAGAAGTGATCCAAGCCATAGCATTGCATCCATGCACACCGGATATCGTTCCCTTTCGAATTTACCTGCGGTATTGAGCGCGTTCCTGCTATTATTGGCCATGCCGTCGATGGCCCAAGTGTTCACGATCGCGGACGGTAATATCAACACCTGCACCGGCGCCTTCTTGGATAGTGGTGGTCAGGGGGCTTCGGGCTACCAGAATAACGAATCATTCGTGTCAACCATCTGCCCGGATGTACCTGGAGATGCCATTACCGTAACCTTCCCTACGTTCAATCTATCAGCACAGGGTCCGAACCCCATTGATGCGCTGACGATCTATGATGGGAATTCCACTTCCGCGCCTACGATCGGCTCGTATACCGGAACTGAGTTGCAGGGCCTGAGCCCGACGGCAACATTCTTCAACACCTCCGGCTGTCTAACCTTTGTGTTCACCTCGAACGCGAACGGGACCGGCATTTTCGCTGGTTCGATAACTTGTTACACCCCTTGCGCCCCACCTGTGTCCATTGGCACGATGAGCGACCCCCTTATTCCTGCTTTGGTATGTGTTGGTGAAACTATCCAGTTCGACGGTTCCGCTTCAACAGCAACCGCGCCATTCAACGTGATCTCTTGGGAGTGGGAGTTTGATGACGGTTCCGACCCGTTCTTGGGTGCCGTTACGAGCCATTCCTTCAGTGAGCCAGGAGAATACATTGTACAATTGAACATAATGGATGACAATGGCTGCAACAATGTTAACCTCGTTGACCTTCAAGTTCTGGTAAGTACCACACCTTCTTTTGCGGGGACGGTTGAGAGTTTGGAAACGTGCCTCGGCGCAACGGTCGATCTTACCGCGGTGGTAACTCCGACCACTTGGACCGGCCTACCTGAGAATAATTTTGGCGATGGGATCTACATGCCGGACGACCCAGGCGCATGCTTTAACAACGGACTGGCATACAGTCTTTTCGACCCCGGACAAACGCTGAATGACGTTAACGACCTCCTAGGTGTATGCGTGAGCATGGAGCACTCGTTCATGGGGGATCTGATCGTTAGCGTCATATGCCCGAACGGCCAATCCGTCATCATGCACCAACAAGGCGGCGGCGGAACTTTCTTGGGTGATGCATTGGATGGTGAAACGGATCCACCCACATCCGGCACTTGCTGGGACTATTGCTGGAGTCCAATTGCCACTAACGGCACATGGGTTGATAACAGTGGTAATGGCCCCCTACCGGCGGGCAGCTACGAAAGCTTGAACCCGTTGAACGCACTTGTGGGATGTCCGCTGAATGGGACTTGGACCTTCCAAGTTTGCGATATGTGGGGAGCCGATGACGGGTTCGCATGTAATTGGAGCTTGAACTTCGATCCCTCCATAATCCCGGATGCGACCCAATTCACCCCTGACGTTGGAATAACGACTGATTCCGTTTCATGGAGCGGCCCCTTCCTCATTACGGACCCCAACGACCCGTTGGCAGGTACTGCGACCCCTACTGGCCCAGGCATCTACGATTATGTCTTTAGCGTTACTGACAATTTCGGTTGTTCGTACGACACGACCATAACTGTTGAGGTGCCGTTGCAAGTTGAACTTGATGCCGGACCGGCAATTACTTTGTGTTCGGACCCATTGCCCATGGCCGGGGAGATCACGGCCAATGGACCACCAACGGATTGTATCTGGGACTTGGTCCTGCATGATACGGCCTTCGATGGCTGGAACGGGAATGCAAGTCTTTCGGTGAATATTGATGGCACCAGCACATCATATACGTTGACAACCGGTTCGATCCAGACCATACCGATTTCGGTCTCCACCGGATCGTTGATCACGCTCACGTTCACGGCTGGGTCGATCTGGAACAACGAGAATTCCTTCGAGCTCATGGACGATGTCGGAGGTGTGGTATACGATTCACCCAACGGTCCGACATCCGGAGTTTCTTATTCGGGAGTTGTGGTTTGTGGCGGTGGCACTACCCCATTCGTATTTGAATGGACACCGACCACAGGTCTGACCACGCCCAACAGCGCTACATCACTGGTTTACGTAACAGCGCCGACGTGGTATTACTTGAGCGCTTATCCGACTGGACACCCGGAGTGCGGTGTCATGGACAGCGTATTGGTGAGCCCGGACCCATCGATAGACGCTGGTATCAGCGATGTCTTGATCATGTGTGCCAGCGATCCGAATTTCCTATTGACCGATTCCTTGGGTGGCACACCCGATGCAGGAGGAACTTGGACATTGACCGATGGCACGATCGTGCCGAACGCCTTTGAAACGATCAATGGTGTGACTGAAATTTACACCTACACGATCATCAGTGCAGCTGGTTGCGTTGCCACTGCACAACTGGACATTACCATGATACCAGCCACCGACCCTACATGCTGTGGCATTCCTGACGCGGGTCTCCCTTTGACCTCCTGCAACCTCACAAATCCACTGTCGGCCACACCAGGCAATACCGGTGTAGGCCAATGGGACGGACCGTCCGGAGCTGTTTTTGGAGATCTCATGTCGCCCGAGACCACGGTTACCATGCCGATCGGAGGGGGCGGAACGCATATGTTCTACTGGAGAGAGAACGACGGCGCTTTTTGCAATACGGTAGATAGCGTTGAGATGACCTTCACGGACCCTTACGTGTTCACCCCGACATTGACCAGCGCTTTGTGCAAAGGCTACTGTGATGGAGCGGTACACATGGCGGTGACCGGTGGCAATGCCATTACCGACCTCAATTATTTCTGGACCACGGGAGCGGCCGGCCCCGCATTGGACTCCATCGTTGACCTTTGTGCCGGTGAATATGCGTTGGTCGTAAGTGATGACAATGATTGTAGGGACACAACCACGGTCACGATCACAGAACCCGTTCTGCTGAGGATAGACTCCTTGGCCTATCAACCAGTAACGTGCTCTGGGGACTGTGATGGACAAGTGGAGATCTACGATACGGAGGCCGTGGATCACAGCTTCGATGATGGTGCGACCTGGAGCACTGCCGGCACCATGACCGGGGCTTGCGAAGGCATTCATTTGCTGCGGATACACAATGTGGCGGGTTGTATCGGTTCGGGTCATATCGAAGTGATGGGTCCACCACCGGTGATCGCTGAATTCGGATGGGGACCGAACCCTGCCACGATCAACGCGCCAACGATCACGTTCGTGAACCAGAGCGCGAATGCAGAGCGGTATGCGTGGAACGTGGCCGACCAGTACGCCACCACCGATGTAAGCACGGAGTGGACCTTCACCAACAAGTTCCCCGGCACCTATGAAGTCTGCTTGGAGGCGTACAATTACAACGATTGTCCGGACACGATCTGCCATAACATCGTGATCGACGATGTGCTCGTTACCTATATCCCGAACAGCTTTACACCTGATGGTGATGGAAAGAACGATGCGTGGGGCATGAGCGTGAATATCCCGACGATCACCGAGTTCGAGATGCTGGTGTTCGATCGCTGGGGTCAGGTCGTGTACAATACCACAGATCCATACAAACCTTGGTTGGGCAGCTTCGAGAACGGAGGATCGGTGCTGAAGAGCGATGTCTACGCATACCGCATTCTGTATACGATCCTGGAGACCCAAGCACGGAAGGAATTGGTTGGTCACGTTACCTTGATCAAGTGATCCTCCAGCGCTTACGTTCAATTACTTTTCGGCTGATACCGACAATCTCGTAAGAGAACAACGATAATGGATCGGACCGAGCGGGGATGAAAGATGTGTCCGGAAAAGAAACTACCGGCCCCGCTTGGTATTTGCGGTCCCTATTTCCCGCATTCATCGTTCTCTTGCTTTGGCATTCCTCCGCAGCCCAGAATACCGGAGATTGCTTCTCCGCCATTCCGATCTGCCAAGGCGTATACAACGAGGCGAATAGTCCACCGGGTGAAGGCGATATTCCCGATGAGATAGACCCAGTATTGTCCTGTTTGGGCGGTGGTGAGGTTGATGGACAGTGGTACACCTTCACGGTACAGAACAGCGGCCAGTTCTGTTTCTCAATAATCCCGAACAACATTGGGAACGACTATGATTGGGCTGTTTTCAATTTGACCAATGCGGACTGCGCCGATATTGCCACCAACGCATCGTTGGAGGTAGCCTGTAATTTCTCGGGAACGCCTGGCGTTACCGGCGCGAATGGTCTTACTGGAGGCCAGAACGAACCCTGTATCCCTGTACAAACCGGGCAGACCTATGTGCTCTATGTGAGCAACTGGTCGCAATCACCATTCGGGTATTCGCTCAACACCCAGGTCCCCGGCAGCACGGCAAGCATTTTCGACGGCACCCCACCTTCGTTGACCAGCAGTGTGGATGTCCAATGTCCACGGACGGAGATCGCCTTCGCCTTCAGCGAGCAAGTGCTATGCACCAGTGTTCAACCGACCGACATTACGGTAAGCGGACCCGGGGGCAGCTATGTGATCACCGGGATCACAAGTACCGATTGTTCGGCTGGCGGCGTGCAAGCGAACAACTTCATCGCCTCGGTGTCCCCCGCCTTTGTGGGCACCGGACCCTTCACCATGACCATGGCCGGTGTTGTGATCGACCTGTGTGGAAATCCGAGCCAGATAGGAACTACCATCACCTTCTCACTCCCGCCGGAATTGGTCTTGTCCGTGACCGCTACGCCAACGGGATGTGGAGGATCTACGACAGGGTCTGTAACAGGAATGACAACGAATGCGCAGGGCTTTTCCATCTACCGCCTGAACGGTGCATCACCACAGACGAACAATGGAACCTACACCGGACTTGCGGCCGGCACCTACACGGTGTCGGTCCTGGATGCGGCGGGGTGTACCGCAACTGGGCAGGCCACCGTGATCGTGGAATCGGAAATGACAAGTACGATTGCAACAACGAACGTAGTCTGTTTCGGCCAGGCCGATGGGACGGCGATCATATCGACCACTGGTATTGGTACGGATTGGAATTATACGTGGTTGGACCAAGCACAGAACGTGATCCGCACCAGCTTGGGAAGTATCGGGGACACCTTGATCACCGGGCCGGGGAATTACGTTGTGGTCGTTGCAGGATCCGCGGTAGGTGTCAACTGCACGGACACGTTGATGTTCACCATCACGGAACCGACATTGCTTACGTGGACATCGATCCCGCAGGACACCACGATCTGCTTGGCCGGGCAAGCCACCATATCGGCATCCGCCAACGGAGGCACGTGGCCCGTCCAACTCACCTGGACACCGGCACTTAACGGCAGTGGCCCACACGTCCTATCCCCTACCTCCACTGTGAACTACTCGGTCGCGGCTTCCGATGCGAACGGGTGCGATCTGGCTGCGGTCCCCTTCACCATAACCGTTCTCGACCCGATCAGTGCAACACTTTTGGCCCCATCCGAAATATGCAACGGGATCCCCTTCACAATGGAAGTGCAGAATACGAGCGGGGGCGATGGGAACTACCATTTCCTTTGGAACAACGGCGCTCCCGATGTCCCGTCGTTCACGGATCCACTAGTTGCGGATGCTACGCTTTGTGTAACCGTAAGCGATGGCTGCGAAACATCAGAAGAGACGCAATGCGCTTCGATCACGGTATTGCAAACCCCTCCATTTGAAATTACGGCAGATACCATCTTCGGTTGCGCACCCTTCCTCGTCAATTTCACTTTTCGGGACACGACGAGCGGAGCGGAGATCGATTGGTCCTTCGGCGATGGTGTGATCACTACTGACGGTGGCGACCTGATCAGTCACTTGTATGCTATCGGTGGTAATTACTCGGTCAGCACCACGGCGCAGTGGCCCAACGGATGCACCACGGACACTACGTTATTCGGCATGGTGGACGTGATCTCCGTTCCTGTTGCCGACTTCACCTGGGAGCCGAAGCCACTTACCGTGTTCGAACCGACTGGCCATTTTCAGGAACTGGCCACACCGAACGAGGTCAGTTATGCTTGGGACTTTTTCAACTTTGGGACTTGGAGCGGACCGGACACCGTGATCACCTTCCCCAATGACCAAGGGCGCTTTTACCCGGTCCAACTGCGGGTTGAGAATGAGTTGGGCTGTGCGGATAGTGTACTGATCAACGTTGAGGTGGAGGACGAATTCCTTGTTTATGTCCCCAATGCGTTCTCTCCTGATGGGGACGGTTTCAATGAGTTGTTCCTTGTTGAGGGCAACGACATCAGTTCGAAGGAATTCGATCTACGCATCTTCGACCGTTGGGGGCATGCCGTATTCGCCACCACGGACCGGTACGTTGGCTGGAACGGGACCGGCCTTCCCCATGGTGTGTACAATTACCGGCTGAAGGTGCGCAGCGAGCGCACATTGCAGAAGCGTATCATCATGGGGCACGTTACGCTGATCAGGTAGACCGATCAATTTGCACTTCCGTTCGCAGGTATAGTTGGAGGGTCCCCGGCCTTGGCAATTCCGCTGCTCGTATTTACGATCAGTTTCTATTCGCAACGTACTTGGCGTCCGTGCATGAGGTAACGGAATGAGTGGTGGGTATGCTGCCTATCGTTTCCGAGGTTATTTATTATCCACAAGCAATAGTTGATCGCGTCCTCGTGGCTTGTATGGTGCATTGGTCCACGATTATCGGGCATTCATCCAATAGTTCGCATCCACTTATTGGAAGTGCCGAACTGGCAACTACTTTCATCCGCTCAACGTCAGTACATAAGGAAACAACTACTATCCCTGCATGGGTTCAGAGAGCAAGGCGTTCACGGATGCCTCCCGTACCGTACCGTCCCAACTCCGAATAATTTCGCGGCTTTCGCTTGGAACCGTTTTCCTGTTCGCTTCCTTGTTCATTTCCCAATTTGCGATCGGCCAGGCTTACCCCATTTTCAATGGAACGGTAAGTACCTGCGTTGGTGCGTTCTTGGATAGTGGTGGTGAAGGAGCTTTAGGTTATTCGAACAATGAGAATTTCACGTACACCATTTGCCCGGACAATCCGAATGATGCGATCTCGCTGAATTTCTTGACCTTCAATTTGGACGGTACTGGTCCCGCACCTTTGGACCAAATGACCATCTATGATGGCAACAGTACGGCCGCCCCCACCTTGGGCAACTACGGTGGGAACGCGCTCCAAGGGTATGTTGTGAATGCATCACCGCTGAACAGTTCGGGGTGCCTAACGATCGTCTTCAGATCGAACAGTGCAGGCGTCGGGATATTTGCTGCGAGCATTACGTGTTACACACCCTGCCAACGACCCACGGCCGCCGCAGTTATGAGCGAAGCTGCACCGGCCATGGTCTGTATCGGGGAGGCGGTCACGTTCAATTCAACGGCATCCTATGCAGCTCCCGGTTTTGCAATCGCAACACGGCGCTGGGAATGGGGCGATGGAACGTTCCAGAACAACGCACCTGTCGTGGCCTCGCATAGCTATGGGGCACCGGGATATTATGTTGCGCAACTGTACTTGGTGGACAATAACGGGTGCGCAAGTACCAATCGGGTGGATCTTGAAGTGTTGGTTGGAACAGAACCCACGTTCTTCGGCACGGGTGGTGATCTATTGGGTTGTGTCGGTGAAGTACTCTGTCTGGATGCTATGGTGAATGCGATCACATTCAATGAATTGCCCTCCGGAGATCTGGGAGGAGGCGTTTTCCTTGCGGATGAGGTGGGATCTTGTTTCAACGCAGAATTGACATACACCCAGTTCGACCCGGGGCAAACATTGAACAATGTGAATGACCTGCTCTCCATCTGCATCAATATGGAGCATTCGTTCATCGGTGACTTGGTGGTGAACGTCATCAGCCCCACGGGGCAAACCGTGACCATGCATCAGCAAGGTGGTGGCGCAACGTTCTTGGGAATCCCTGTGGACAATGATCTTACACCCAATGCACAAGGAACATGTTGGCAGTACTGTTTCAGCCCCACCGCGACCAATGGAACGTGGGTGGACAATGCGGGTGGAACGCTTCCTTCAGACACCTACGAAAGTTTGAACAATTTGAACGGTCTGGTCGGTTCGCAATTGAATGGGATCTGGCAATTGCAGATCTGCGATCTCTGGGCATCGGACAACGGCTTTGTTTGTGATTGGAACATTGAGTTCAACCCGGCCCTTTTTCCGGACCTTGTTGAATTCACCCCGGTCTATGGAACCGATTGCGATAGCAGCAGTTGGGCCGGTGCGAATATCACTTCAACGGCAGGCGATTGCCAAGGGATCTGCACCACCCCACCTTCGGCGGGAACATTCCCATATACCTACACGGTCACGGATAATTTCGGTTGTACCTACGACACTACCTTGA
>Ga0105046_10001803_pt1 | contig 33284 bp, 25 predicted proteins | sample MAT03_FD_78385 | JGI IMG/M metagenome (GOLD analysis project Ga0105046, IMG submission 78385) | Freshwater microbial communities from Lake Fryxell liftoff mats and glacier meltwater in Antarctica - MAT-03 (megahit assembly) | ecosystem: Environmental > Aquatic > Freshwater > Ice > Liftoff...
CGCGAGTCATCGGGCGTGTCGAAGCGGCGGCTGCCCCACAGGTGGTTGACGGTGTTGATGGCAAACGTGGCGTGCGCCAGCGTCGACGTGGCGAGAGCAAAACCCCACACGAGCCACGCCCAGCCGCCGGCGGCATAGAGCCCGACCGCGAGCAGCAGCGGCGGCACGATGTAGTAGCGCTCGAGCCACACGATCTCCGGCGCCGTGCCGAAGTCGCGCACCACGGGATTGGTCTCGGGCAGCACGGCATGGCGGGCGTCGTGCAAGAACCAGCCGACGTGCGCGTAGTAGAAGCCGCTCACCGCCGGACTGTGCGGGTCGCCGTCGCGGTCGGCGTACTTGTGGTGGCTGATGTGGTGGCCGGCCCACCAGATCGGGCCCTTCTGCATCGCCGCCGTGCCGACGAAGGCCCAGAAGAAGCGCACCGGGCGCGCCATCTCGAAGGCGCGATGGGCGAAGTAGCGATGGAAAGCGAGGGTGAGGCCGATGGCCCGGAGGAAGTGTGAGACGGCCCAGACCCCGACGAGCGACCAGGTGAACGGCACGGTCACGACGAGCAGGGACGAGGCCTGCACGCCCCAGAACACCGTGGCGGCGGCTAGCTCTCTTCCTCGAAGCCCTCTTCGATCGGCAGCGGACGCGTCGCCGGACGCAGCGCTTCGCGATGATCGTAGATGGGCACGTCGCGGACGTGCATCGGGTTCGAACACGCTGGTGACTTCGCCTCGACGATGACGGTGACGGGACTGCTGCCGGAGCCTTCTCGGAACCCGAGGCGGCACCCGCAGGCAAGCGTGGCGTGTGTGAATCCCTTCAGCATCGAACTGCCAGGATCATACTACACGGGTCGTTCAGAGCAGGGCCTTGATCTCACGTTCGAATTGCGCCTTCGGTGCCAAACCCAGATGCCGCTTGCAGACCTTGCCGTCGCGACTGATCAGAAAGGACGCCGGGATACCGTAGATCGGGCCATAGGCGTCCTGGATCTCGTCGTGACCCAGCCCGAGCACGATGGGGTAATTCACCTTGTATTGATCGGCGAAGGCCTTGGCCTTGTCGGCGGGATCGTCAACCGAGAGACCGACCACGACGAGATCGTTCTTGTACTGCTGCTGCAGTTCAACGAAGGCGGGGATCTCGGCCTTGCAGGGACCGCACCACGTCGCCCAGAAGTTGAGCAGCACGACCTTGCCCCTGAACGAGCTGAGTTTGACCTGCGTGCCGTCGAGCGAGGGCAACGTGAAGTCGGCTGCGGGCTTGGCGTCGGCCACACACGCGGCGTCCGCCCCCGCCTGTTCACCCAGCGTGGACTCGTGCGCGGCCACCGGCTCCACGAACGGCGCCGTGAAGGGCTCGCCGGAGGCGTCATCGTGGCTGGTCCACGTGAACGGGATGCTCAGGCCCAGCAGGGCCACCACGGTGCCCGCGATGGCGACGCCGCGCAGGCTGCGGTTCGAGGCGAGAGTCGGCTGCTGTTCCATACCCTCATTCTCACTCAAGTCCCACCGCCGCGGCTACGCCCGTCAGTCGAGCCGGCGCGACGATCACGTAGGTGACGCCGTCCTGCGTTCGCACCTCGGCGTGGCGGCCGAACGCGGCCACATCCACGGCCGAGGCGTCGTGCCCGGGCATCACGAACATCGACACGGCCTCGCCTTGCACGCGGTAAAGCACATGGGCCACCCAGCCCTCGCCGTAGAGGCAGCTGCGCACGCCCACCAGGCGGGCCGCCCCGCCCTCGGCCGGCGTCGGCAGTTGCACGTCGAGCCCGTGTGATTCATGGAGCCGCACCTGCGCCACATCGGCGGTCATGGGATGGCTGTGGTCATCGCCGTCGATCATGAAGCACTTGATGTGGTCGAGCGTGAGTTGCGCCGCGAGCAGCACGGACGACTGCCCGGTGCCCCAATAGAACGCCCCGCTCAAGGCGAGCACCACGGCCGCCGCGGCGGCCAGGGGCGAGAGCCCCCCCCACCACGCCCCGCCATCCCTGACGCCGGCGAGATGACGCACGCGTGACTCCAGCCCGGCCGGTGCCGGCCCGCACAGCGACGCGCGCCGGCTCGTGAGCAGCGCTCGCACATCGCGTTGTTCCTGAGCGAAACGCCGGCACGCCGCGCAACGGGTCAGGTGCCCTTCGACCAGCGCGGCAACCCGCGGGGTGGCCTCGCCGTCCACGAACGGGGGCAACAACGACTCAATCTGGCGACAGTCGCTCGGCGGCGACGGGAACTGCACGGTCATGACTGCCCTTCCGTTCCTGTGCGGACCACCGGGGTGGCCACGCGCGTACTGAGCGCCGCGTGCAGGAGCTTCCGCCCCCGCGAGATGCGTGACATCACGGTGCCGATCGGCACCGCCAGCGCATCGGCAATCTCCTGGTATGACAGATCCTCGACGTCGCGCAGCCATACCGCCTCGCGGAACGCCTCGGGCAAGGCGTCGACGGCGGCCTTGATGTCGGCGTCCTGCAGCGCGCGCAGCAGCACGGTCTCCGGGGTGCTGCGGTCGACCACCCCGGGCCGGCCGGCGTCCACCGCGGCATCGACGGTGTCACTGTCGAACGATACCCGGGCCCGCGCGTGATCGCGGCGGTTGTTCCGCCACGTGTTGTGGAGGATGGTGTAGAGCCACGCTTTGAGATTGGTGCCGGGCTGGAAGCGCTCGCGAGCGCGCAGCGCCTTGAGGTAGGTGTCTTGCACCAAATCGCGCGCGGCATCGCCGTCGCGGGTCAGCCGCACCGCCGTGCCATACAAGCCGTTCATGAATGCCAGTGCGTCGTCCATCAGTGGCGTGCCATTCCCTTGCGCGGACCGGATCGGGCGTTCGAACACCGGGACCTCCGTCACGCGACATGAGTGGTAACCCCTGGGGGATGCCGGCTATTCCCGGCATCGCGGGCTCACTGGCTGACGTCCCAAGTATAGGACACGATACCGGGGACCAGTTCTTGCTTGGATGGCGTCACATAGGACAGGTGCGGCGGGGCGGTCAGGCTCCCAGAGTAAGATGCTCGGAGCGCTGCCGGCCAGCCGCCCGATGCCGAGACGTCCACAGGACCCTCGAGGAGTTCTTCGTATGCGAACCTTCACGCCGGCCCGCCTCCCCGCCCTGGTGCGGGCCACGTCGATCGCGCTGGTGCTTGCGGTGGCGGCGGTCGTCACGCCCTCCGCCTCGGCGCAAGGGCAGTTTGCGCCCTACTTCGGCAAGAACGCGATTCGCTACGACCACTTCAAGTGGAACACCTACCAGACGGACCACTTCGAGATCTATTACTACGACGAGGTCCAACCGCACCTCGAGCGCATTTCGGGTTACGCCGAGAGCGCCTATCAGCACATCAGCTCCGAGCTGAAGCACGATCTCGCGGCGAAGGTGCCGCTCATCCTGTTCCAGACGAGCGCCGAGTTCTACCAGCAGAACGTCATTCCCGGCGCGGCGCAGGAAGGCGTCGGGGCCTTCGCCGAGCCGAGCCGCTACCGCATCCTGATGCCGATGGACGAGCCGCCCGACCTGCTCTACCGGCTGGTCGTGCACGAGCTGACCCACATCTTCCAGTTCGACATCATCCCCATGTCGCTCGTCCGCAACACCACGCCGCTGTGGGTGAACGAGGGCATGAGCGACTACATGACGGGCGTGTGGCGCCCGAACGACATCATGATGGTGCGCGACGCCGCCATCGCCGACATCATCCCGAAGATGAGCAACCTGCAGGGCTACGGCGACCTCGGCAGCCCGCGCGGCATCTACAACCTCGGCCACGCCGCCTTCGAGTTCATGGAGGCGCGCTGGGGCAAGGAAGGCGTGCGGCAGTTCGTCTTTGCGCTGCGCAAGACCATCATCGGCGGAGGCGACGATGCCTACCTGGAGGCCTTCCAGATCCCGGCCGACGAATGGGACACCGAGTTCGACCGCTATCTGAAGGAGCGCTTCAAGCCGTTCCGCGACAAGGAACGGCCCGCCGACTACGGCCGCAACCTCGCGCCCTCGGCCGACAAGACCCGCTACTCGCAGGCATATTCAATCGAGCCGTCGCCGTCGGGCGACCTGATCGCCGCCATGACCGGCAACTCGGGCGACCGCGAACTCGACATCGTGCTGCTCTCGGCCACGGACGGCTCGGTGATTCGCAATCTCACGCCCGGCTTCGACCAGTCGCGCGGCTTCGAGTACATCGTGCAGCCCGGCGGACGGTGGAACACCGTGCCGTGGATGTCGTGGTCGCCCTCGGGTGACCGGCTCGCCTTCTTCGCGCGCACCGAGAAGGATCGGTCGCTCGTGGTCGAAGACGTGATCACCCGGAAGATCGTGCAGCGCTTCGAGCTGAACGACGTGGACGCGCCCGAATCGCCAGACTTCTCGCCCGACGGCAAGGCCGTGGCCTTCTCCGGCATGCGCAACGGCGTCACCGACGTGTTCACGATCAACCTCGACACCAAGGCCATCACCAACATCACCAAGGACGATTTCGCCGATTACGCGCCCACCTGGGCGCCCGACGGCAAGGCGATCGTGGTGCTCACGCGGGTGAGCGGCAACGAGAAGCTGTTTCGCGTCGACCTGGCCACGGGCGCGCGCACGCAGCTCACCTTCGGCACCCACGACGAGGCCAGCGCGCAGTACCTCGACGGCGACACGCTGGTGTTCTCGTCGACGGCGGTCGACCCCAACGAGACGGTCGACCCCGAGGTGGCCAAGAACGGCACGATCTACAACCTGTGGACGCTGAACCTGAAGACCAACGCGCTGCTCCGCTTCACCGATGCCGTCGGCGGCAACCTGTCGCCGGTGGTGCTGCAGGGCGGCGCAGCGGGCGCGCGCGTGGCCTTCGTGAGTTATTACAAGGGCGACTACAGCGTGCACGTGCTCGACCGCAAGGAGGCGCTCGGCTCGCCCGCCACCACCGAGGACTTCGGCTCGCCGGGTCCGATCGTGGATTTCCAGGCGCCCCTCACCCACACGCTCCTGGCCGACAACCAGAAGAAGAAGGGCAAGTTCGACAAGCTCTACCTCGAAGGCCGGCCGCCGGTGAACGTGGGTCTCACGAGCGGCGGCGACTTCCTGGGCGGCACCGCGGTGGCCTTCACCGACGTGCTCGGTGACCAGCAGTTCACGCTCTTCGCCACCTCGGTGGCGCAGTACCGCTCGTTCTCAGGGTCCTACATCAACCTGGAACGCCGCTTCCAGTACTCGCTGCAGGGCTTCTCGCAGACGCAGTTCTTCTTCGGACAGCTCGAGGGCGTGTTCTACGACCCCAGGTTCAGCGGCATCATCGACCGCGACTTGGCGGTCGCCACCACCACCACACGCGGCGCCACGGCCTTTGGCATCTGGCCGTTCAACCGCTACCGGCGCGTCGAGCTCTCGAGCGGCGTCGTGCACTTCAGCGAGCGGTTCGAGGACCCGAGCCTGCAGGAGTATTCGCAAGGGTTTCAGCAGCAGCAGTTCGGCCGGCAGTTGCTCAACAACGGCACGATGGTGCCGTTTGGCCTGGCCTTCATCCAGGAAACCACCGTGTTCCGCGAGTTCGGCCCACTGGCCGGCAACACCGTGCGCCTCTCGTACGAGATCGCGCCCAGGATCGGCAGCACGCTCACGCGCCAGACCGTCGACCTCGACGCGCGCAAGTACTTCCGCATCGGCGGGTCGGGCCTGCTCGCGCTGCGGGCCAAGGGCTTCAAGAGCTGGGGTGACAATCCCGGCTACTACTTCTTCGGCGGCAACTCCGAGATGCGGGGGTATGAGTTTCTCGAGTTCGTCGGCCAGAACGCCGGTCACGTGAACGCCGAGCTGCGCATTCCGCTCATCCACGCGATGGCCACGCCCATCGGCATCCTGGGCGGCGTGCGCGGCACGCTCTTCGCCAACGTCGGCGGGGCCTCGTGGGCCAACACCAATACCGGCTTCGAGGCGTACACGCGCGCGGCGTCGATCGAACGCCCCATCATCAACTACGCACCCAACCCGGTCGACCCGTCAGGCGTAGGTATCCCGGTCTTCGGCAATCCCGTCGTGGTCCAGGGCTTCCGGCTCCTCGATGCGCGGGCCAGCTACGGCGTCGGCCTGCAGACCTTTGCACTCGGCTTCCCCCTCCACTTCGACTGGAGCTGGCGCACGCTCTTCAACAAGGAATGGGAGGACGTGCAATTCGCGCAGGCGGGCGGCAGCGCAGCGTTCCGCAGGCCCCGCTTCCAGGTGTGGATCGGCTACGACTTCTAGTTGCCGGCGCGGGTCATGCGCAGCTCGCTACGCTCGAGGTCCATGGCCACGCGGTAGGGGCTGAGGAACCTGTGGCCCACGATGCCTCCCAGCTGGAAGCCGAGCAATATACTCGGCGCGCGCAGGTTCAACACCACGACCGAGAAGTTTCGGTACTCGATGTCGAGGAACTGTAGATTGAGCCCCTGCATCAGGAACGCGTCGCGGTCCCAGCCAGACGTGCCGTAGACCTTGAGCGCGATCCGCCGTCCGGGCGGTCGGCCAGGGCGCAAGGCGTCGGCCGTCGCCTGGCTGATGGAGATCACCTCGCCACCAGTGTCGACCACGAAGTATGCGGGACGCTCGGAGTTGATGAGCCCGCGCACCATGGCCAGCCGATGCATGCGCAGCGGCAGTGTGATGTCGGCCTTGTCGTCGGTGAGGTGCTGGCCGATTGTGAGCATCTTGGTGCCGTAGTCGACGGTCATCGACAGGCCGAGCGCCATCGGCGAGAAGCTCTCCATCTCGCGCTTGGGAATGCCCTTGAGGGCCGGGTTCTTGATGAGCACCGGCACGTCCTTCACCTTCAGGGTGCCCACTTCGAAGGTGTCGAGGCGCGCCAACTGCAAGCCCCGCAGCCCGACTTCGCCGACGCCGGCGCTGAGCGTGACGGTAATCGGCACGACGCCGGCCGACTGCCCGACCTGCCGTGAGATGGTGGTCTGTTCGGAGCCGGTGTCGAGCACGAAGTCGATCCAGCGCCCGCCGTTGATGCGGCCCTTGACGATCACCTTGTCGCGCACCAGCTTGAAGGGGACGGTGTGGAGCCGGCCGCGCGACTGCTCGTCGAGCGAGTTGGCCTCGCGGCTCTTGAACGCCTGCAGGAAGCGGATCTGGGCCTTCGACCACAGCGCCTTGTCGCTACGGTCCTTGTTGGGCAGCAGGTTCACGTAGTTGGTGTAGGCGCCGGCCGCTTCTTCGTAGCGGCGCAGCCGCTCGTAGATGGCGCCGATGGTGTGGTGGATCTCGCCGTCGCGCGGCGAGGTGCGAAGCGCGGCCTGCACTTCGTTCAGCGCAAGGTCGAGCTTCGAGCGCGACGCCAGCGCCTTGGCCAGGCCGTGCCGGCCACGCGACAGCTCGGGGGCGATGGCCAGCGCGTCGCGGAACTCGCGCTCGGCCTCGTCGAAGAGCCCGGCCGACCACAACGCGTCCGCGTGAACGGTCATCGCCTCAGGATTGCCGGGGGTGTCGGCCTTGAGGCCGGCCGCTTCCTTCTGCGCTTCCTCGAACTCGCCCACGAGCAGCGCCGTCTTCACGGCGCCGATGCGGGCGCGCATCTTCAGCGCCGCATCGTCAGTGTCGGCAGCGCGCCGGAACGCCGCGCGCGCCTCATCGAAACGCGTCTCCTCGAAGAGCAGCGACCCGAGCTGGAATTGCAGTTCGGCGTCGCCCGCTCCGTCGCGGCCTTCCACCGCCAACCCGGCGGCGGCACACATGGCCCCCACCAAGACACCGCGAACGACCATCCGCATAGTGGCCTCCCCTTTGAACAAGCGTCAACTCGTCACCGGGATGCTCATGGGCGCGCCGGCGCTCTCGAGCGCTCCTCGAACCTGGAACCCGCGCGGTGCGCCCGGGGACACTCCGTACGCGCTCAGTCTACTTCTGATAGTGGGCGGAGTTGATGCCGATGTAGTTCACCCACTTCTCGGGCACTTCATCGAGCGCGAAGATGGCCTCCACCGGGCACGCCGGCACGCACGCGCCGCAGTCGATGCACTCGTCCGGGTGGATGAAGAGCATGGTCGAGGCCTCGAAGTCGCCCTCGTCCTTCCGCGGGTGGATGCAATCCACGGGACACACGTCCACGCACGACGAGTCCTTGGTGCCGATGCAGGGTTCAGTGATGATGTAGGCCACGCCGAAATCCTCCTCGAAAGCTCACGCCGAGGCCCCCAGGGCCGCCGACGGCAGATATCCCAGTCTGAGCGAGATGTTCCGGGCCAGGTCCCACATCCCGCGATGATCGTTGGTCGCGAGCGGCGCCTCGCCGGCGCCGTGCGCGAAGGCCCCGACGCGCCCCACTTCCTGCGCGGTGTAGTCACGAATTGGCGCGCAGGTGCACACGAGGCGCTGCGCGCCTTCGGGGAGGGCTCCCTGCGGACCGAGCCGCACGAGCGCCCCATCGACCTCCCGGGCCTCGATGGGCGCGATCTGCTTCAGGCAACTCAGGCGGCGAGTGGCGTGCGACCGCGTGGCCGCGAAGTAGAGCGCGCAGTGGCCGGGCATCTCGCGACCATAGACAGTGTGCATCGCCACTTCGTCTGGTTCCGCCGTCCACAGGTAGGTGACCTCGCCGCGCGAGGGAATGGCGATGAACGCACGATACGAGGTGCGCAGCACGTAGTCGCGCACCAGGGGATAGGCATGCAGCCGCAGTTCCGAGCCGCCGAGCGCGCGGAACATCATGTCGAGCATCTTCAGCGTGAGGCTGTAGCGCGCGGTGTCGTCGTCCTGGCGCACGTAGCCACGCCGCTTCAGCAGGGCGAGCATGCGATGCGCGCTCGACACCGGCAGGCGCAGCGTGCGGGCCACGTCCGACACACTCATGCCGCGCGGCGCGCGGCTCAGCACTTCACACACATCGAGCGCTTTGTCGGTCGAGGTCGTCGGTGGCGCGGCCCGCCCTGGTGTCCCGGATGTTTCCATCATTTGGAACGTCTTTTCAGAATCATCCAAGTTTACTGTAACTGGGGCCGCTTGAACCGGTCAAGACAGGGACGGCACCGTGGCGATTGACTCAGAACGGGGGCGCCCCTACGATGGTGCGTTCGCCGTGTCCAACCTCTCTGGGCAGAAACTCGGTCCCTACACCGTTCTCGAGCCCTTGGGCGCCGGCGGGATGGGCGTCGTGTACCTGGCCCAGGACACGATGCTCGGCCGCATGGTGGCCCTGAAGGTGCTGCCGGCCACCTCGGCGACCGACGCCGACGCCGTCAATCGCTTCCGTCGCGAAGCCCGCACGGCCTCGAGCCTGAATCACCCCAACATCTGCACGATTTACGGCTTCGACGACCAGGACGGCCGGTGCTATCTGGCCATGGAGCTGCTCGAGGGTGAGACGCTCGACCGCCGTCTCGTCAAGGGACCGCTCGAACCGAAGTTGCTGCTCGACGTGGCGTCGCAGGTGGCCGATGCGCTCGACGCGGCGCACAGCGCACACATCCTGCACCGCGACATCAAGCCCGCCAACATCTTCATGACCAAGCGCGGGCAGACCAAGGTGCTCGACTTCGGGCTGGCGAAGCTCGCCGAAGGACCGCTGCGGCGGGCCGGCGCCGACCATACGACCACGCTCGAGCCCACCGTCTTCACGAGCGTCGTGGGCACTACCGTCGGCACGGTCGCCTACATGTCGCCCGAGCAGGCACGCGCCGAAGAGCTCGATGTGCGCACCGACTTGTTCTCGTTCGGTGTGGTGCTCTACGAGATGGCCACGGGACGCGTGAGCTTCCCAGGCAACACCACCGCCATCATCTTCGACGGCATCCTCAACCGCGATCCCACGCCCGCCTCGGCGCTCAATCCGCTGGTCTCGCCAGAACTCGATCGGATCATCGCGAAGGCGCTCGAGAAGGACCGCACCCTGCGCTATCAGACGGCCGCCGACTTGCGCGCCGACCTGGAGCGCCTGCGCCGCGATTCGAGCAAGCGCGTCGCCGCGGCCAGCAGCGCCGTGCGCCCGCCAGAACCGCCGCCCGCACCGGGGCCCGCCGACCGGGTGCCGGCCGTTCGCCACAGCATGACGTCGATCGATCCGGCCGCGGCGCTGACCGTGGCCATCCCGCCGGCGCCGCCCTCGACGCGCGCAACCGCCGCGGCGCCGCCGGCGCCCGAACCTGCCGCGCCTTCACCGCTGCCGCCCGCGACGGTGTCTGGCGCGCGCACCGGCGCTTCCGCTCGCTCGCCGCTGGTGCTCGTCGCCGGCGCCGTCGCGGTGGTGGCGGTCATTGCCGCCGGCGTGCTGTCGCTGCGCGCGGGCGACGCCGCTCCGGCCGAGGCGACGACCACGAACGAGCCGCTGCCCGCGGCCACGCCCGCCCCGCCCGCCGCCGCCCCAGCGCCGGTGCCAGCGAGCACGACCACGCCGCCGGGCGCGCCCGCCCCGCCGCCGAAGTCGACGACGCCGGGTACGACCATCGCCGCGGCCACGAAGGGCGCCGTCACGTCCCCGGCAGCAAAGCTGACCGCACCCGATCCGAACGCCGAGGCCGCCAAGCGGCTCGAGGTGGCACGCGCCAAGATCGGCAGCAATCTCGTGGACCAGGGCATCGTCGATCTGCGTGCTGTGATCAGCGAGTTCCCCTCCACGCCGATGGCCGCCGACGCTGCCTATCTGGTGGCCGAGACCTTCACGCGCCTCGGCCGGGCCGACGACGCGATGGCCGCCCACGTGGAGTTCGCCAACCGCTTCGCAGGCGACGCGCGCCTGGCCGACAGCCAGTTCGCGCTCGGCGACCTGACCCTCAAGTCGCGTCAACCCACCCGCGACGAAGCCGCGCGCGAAATCTTCGGCCGCGCCGCCGCGACCGCCCCCGGCACGCCGACGGCGCTGCGTGCGCTGCAGGCCAGGATCGCCATCGAGGATCGCCGCCGCCTCAAGGTGCGCGAGGCGGCCGCGGGTAAAGAGGTGCCGGCGAGTCTCACCACGCTCCGGGTGCTGGCCGACCAGTTCCCGAGCTCTCCCCACGGCATGCTCGCGTTGTTCCGCCTGGGCTCGGGCTATGCCGATGCCGACCAGTGGGAACTGGCCGCGCGCGGATGGACGGATCTGGCCACCCGCTATCCCGACAACCCGAACGACGCGTGGTGGCTGCTCGGCGAACTCTATGAACGGCGGCTGCGCGACGACGAGCGCGCCAAGGCGGCCTACGCGCAGGTGCCGGCCACCTCGAAGCGCTACCAGGACGCGCAGCGCAAGCTGACGCGTCGCTGACGGGCGGGCCGGGCGCGCCATGAAGTTGGCGCAGCGTCACCTCGTTCCGCATAGCGGTCACTATAGTGAACTCGTGGCCCAGTTGGGCAGCACGGTGCTGCTCACGGGCGAGACCGGCACCGGCAAGGACCTCGTGGCCCGCGCCATCCACGACCGCAGCCGGCAGCGGCACCTGCCGCTCATCAAGGTGAACTGCGCTGCCATTCCCGACACCCTGATCGAGGCCGAGCTCTTCAGCCATGCGCCCAGTGCCTTCACCAGCGCGCAGTCGGCCCAGAAGGGCCGCTTCGCGCTGGCCGACGGCGGCACCATCGAGCGCGCCGTCGTGCTCACGACCAGCCCGCGGCTCACGCCCGATACGGTGTGGGTGATGGGCACGGCGGTCGCCCTCACCACCGAAGCATCGCATCGATTGACCGGACTTACGCCCGAGGTGAGCGATTACGTCGCACGTAATCCAGTTGTCTGGATGTTCTGCACTCTTCGCGCGAATACCTCAGCAGAACCCGCGCTCGGCACTTCCCCGCACACGGCATCCCGCTTGCAGTCGTAGGCATCATTCGACTGGCGGGGCGGCCGGCACCCACACGATGAGACTCCTACGAACGCTGCTGGTGTTCGTCACTGTTGCCGCGACGGGGATAGCGCTCCTCCCTGAAGCGTTGGCATACGTCAATGATGGGAAGGACCCCGCCACGGCACACGCGGCTCTCCAGACCCCGATCGTGAAGACGTTCGAGGTCAACACCCTTGTGCCGCGCGCGGGTCGCGCGGCCACCATCGAGTTCACGGCCGCCGAGGCCGGCCACGCGGACATGCGTGGCTCGCTCGTGGTGGCGGCTGCATCCAAGTAAGTCTTCCCGAGGCCCGAGACCATGCGACATCTGCGCCTGCTAGCGTGTGTGCTTCCTGTGACGGCGATGCTCGCCGGCTGTGACGAGAACCTGTCGGACCTGACCGGCCCGACGCCCAACCTGGCGCCCAACTTCGCCAGCATTCAGAAGGAGATCTTCAGCACCCAGGACTCCTCGGGACGACAGTCCTGCATCCAGTGCCACACCAGCGTCGGCCGCACCCCGGCCGCCGGCCTGAATCTGGTCGAGGGTGCGTCGTTTGCGGCGCTCGTCGGACGTCCGAGCGTGCAGAAGTCTGGCGAAACCCTCGTCATCCCGGGCGACCCGGACAACAGCTATCTCGTGAAGAAGCTCGAGGGCGCTACCGGTATCGCCGGCCTGCGGATGCCGCGCAACAATGGTCCGTTCCTGACCGAGGGGCAGATGCTCGTCATCCGGCGCTGGATCAAGGAAGGCGCCGCCAACAACTAGGCCGCGCGTCCTCAATACAATCCCAACAGGAGCCCACCGTGAAATCATTCGTTTCGATCTCCGCCCTGGCGCTGGCCGTCGCGCTCGGCGTCGCCCCGCTCGCGGTCGCGGCGCCGCTGAACGATCCCAAGGACGCACTGAAAAAGACCGACAGCGCGGCGACCGCCCCCGCCGACGCCGGTCCTGCCGAGACCGGTCCTGGCGACGCCGACCCGGTCGACGCGGTGGCCGACGCTGAACAGGACGACGACCCTGACACCGACGTGAACCGGGCGCAGCCTGACTTCACCATCGTGGGCCTGCCCACCACCCTGCGCCTGGCGCGCCACAAGAGCGCCTTTCGCATGACACACCGCTTCGGCCGTCCGCTCGGCGAAGGCAGCCTGACCAACCTGGCCGAAGACTTCTTCGGCTTCGACAGCGGCGCCAACATCGGCTTCGAGTATCGCTACGGCCTGTTCAAGTCCACGCAGATCGCCGTGCATCGCACCAACAACCGCACCATCCAGTTCCTGCTGCAGCGCCAGGTCAAGGGTCAGGACGATACCTTTCCGCTGTCGATCGACGTCTTCGGCAGCGCTGAAGGCACGAACAACTTCAGGGACAGCTACTCGCCTGGCCTCGGCGTGGTCGTGTCGCGCGAGTTCACCGACCGCGCGGCCGTCTACGCCCAGCCGTTCTGGGTGAACAACACCAACCCGCTGCCGGGCGAACTCGTGGACGACAACAACTCGGTCATGCTGGGCCTGGGCGCACGTGTGCGGCTCACGGCGAGTGTCTACGGCGTGTTCGAGGTGACGCCGCGGGTGAACGGCTACGACCCGGGCGACCACCAGATGAGCTTCGGTATCGAGAAGCGGGCCGGCGGCCACAACTTCCAGATCAACTTCAGCAACGCCTTCGGCACCACGTTCGGGCAGATGGCGCGCGGCGGCAACGACGACTGGTACATCGGCTTCAACCTGTCGCGCAAGTTCTACTGACACCGCCGGTCGCGTCGACCCGGGCGCAACGGTCTACACTGTAACCAGGAGCCTTGCACATGCGACACCTACTCTCGCTCTCGGTAATCGGCGCGGCGGCAGCCGTGGCCATGGCGTGCGGCGGCGGGGGAAGCAGCCCGACGGCGCCCAGCGGCGGCGGCGGCGGTACCGGTGGCACGGGGGGCGCGACGTCCTCGGCCACGATCATCATTGGCGCCAACGGCGTGGCCAGCCCGAGCACCGTCACGGTCACGCAGGGCGGCCGTGTCACCTTCGTGAACAATAACTCGCGCAGCCACGACATGTCATCCGACCCGCACCCGAGTCACGAAGATTGCCCACCGCTCGCGCAGGTGGGCCTCCTGGCGCCTGGACAGTCGAAGACCAGCGGCAATCTGAACACGGTGCGGGTCTGCGGCTTCCACGACCACAACCTGCCGACCTCCACTGGTCTGCAGGGCCGCATCACGATCGTCGCCCAGTAGCTGTAGCTCAGTAGTCGAACACGCCCTGCCCGACCTTGAGACCGAGCCGTCCAGCGGCCACGTGTTGCTCGAGCAGCGGGCACGGGCGGAACTTCTCGCCGAGCGTCCGGTGCAGGTACTGCAGGATGCTCAGGCGCGTGTCGAGGCCCACGAGGTCCACGAGCTCGAACGGCCCCATCGGATGATTGAGCCCGAGCTTGAGCGCCTTGTCGATGTCACGAGCCGAGGCCACGCCCTCCTGCAGCATGTAGAAGGCTTCGTTGCCGATGAGCGCGTTGATCCGGCTGGTGATGAAGCCCGGTGACTCCTTGATGAGCACCGTCTCCTTCCCCATCGCCACGGCCACCTCGGTCATCACGCGCACGGTGTCGTCGCTCGTCTCGAGCGCCCGCACCACTTCGACCAGCTTCATCTTCTGCACGGGATTGAAGAAGTGCATGCCGCCCATGCGGCCCGGCCGATCGAGCACGGCCGCCATCTCGGTGATGCTGAGCGCCGACGTGTTGGAAGCAATCACGGCATCGGCCGGCGCATGGACCTGCACCTCGGCCAGCAGTGCCAGCTTGAGGTCCATCTTCTCGGGCGCGGCTTCGATCACCACGCCGGCATCGCGCACCGCCTGAGCCACGGATGTCGTCGTCGACAGGAACCGCAACCGCACGTCGGCATTGTCAGCCGTGTCCTTGCCGAGCTCCACGCTCCTGGCAAAGATGGCACGGATGACCTCGACGGCTTTCTGCAGCGGCACCTCAGCCACGTCGTAGAGGCGCGTGGGATAGCCGGCGGTCAGCGCCGCGTGGGCGATGCCGTGGCCCATCGTGCCGGCGCCAAGCACCGCGAGTGGTCGACCGTCGTGTGTCATGCGGCGTCGAGCCTACCCCACTTCGAACGGTCGTTCAACGCTGTGCTAGAGTGACGGCCATGGGCGCCGCCGCGCCGCCCGTGCCGATGCCACCCGTCGCTCACACCCTGGCCAGCGCCGACCGGCGCCTCGATATCCTGAAGAGCGCCGCGGCCGCCTTCCGGCGGCGCGGCTACCACGGTGCCAGCGTGGCTGAGATCGCCAGCGCACTGGCGATGACGAAGGGGAATCTCTACTCGACGTGCTGCTCGCGCTGCTGCAGGACGTACAGACCGAGACGTCGGCGCCCGACGTCAAGCTGCGCACGCTCGTGCGGGCCTTCGTGCACCTCATCCTCGACGAGCTGCAGGGCGCGGCGCTCACGCTGGACCTGCACGCCCTCTCGCCTCCCCTGCTGCGCAAGGTAATCGCGCGCCGCGACGCGTTCGACCGCGGCCTGCGGGCCATCATCCAGGACGGCATGGACCAGGGTCAGTTCAGGCGCGGCGACCCGAAGATGGCGGCGTTTGCGATGATGGGCGCCGTACACGGGATTCCCACGTGGTTCGATCCGGCCGGCGCGATGAGCCCGGACCAGATCGGGCAGGCGTTTTCCGACTATCTGGTGGGTGGCTTGCGCAGCAAGTGAACTCCATGCCGTGAAGTGGTGATCTCCAGATGCATGCAGCCAGATCATCTGATCACCCGATCGTGAGATCACGAGATACCATGGAGTTGTGGAAGCCCCGCTGCACTTCATCCGCCCCCGCGAGCCAAAACCCGATTGGCTGAAGGTGCGCGCCCCTGGCTCTGAGAACTATCTCCGGCTGAAGGGCATCATGCGCGACCTGCAGCTGAACACGGTCTGCGAGGACGCCCGCTGCCCGAACATCGGCGAGTGCTGGCACCACGGCACGGCCACGTTCATGATTCTGGGCGATGTCTGCACCCGCGCCTGCGCCTACTGCGCGGTGAAGCACGGACGCCCCGCGGCGCTCGACCTGCACGAGCCGGCCCGTGTGGGCGAAGCGGTGCAGGCGATGGCCTTGAAGTACGCCGTGGTCACGTCGGTGGATCGCGACGATCTGGCCGACTGCGGCGCGTCGATGTTCGCGGCCACGATTCACGAGATCAAGGCCCGTGTGCCCGACTGCCGAGTCGAGGTGCTGATCCCCGATTTCAAGGGCGAAGAGTCGTCGCTGCGCGCCGTGCTCGACGCGCGTCCCGACATCCTGAACCACAACACCGAAACCGTGCCCAGGCTCTACCGCATGGCGCGGTCTGGCGGAAAGTACACTCGGTGCCTCGAGCTGCTCGACCGTGCGCGGCGCTACGCGCCCGGCATTCCCACCAAGACCGGCCTCATGGTGGGCCTGGGCGAGGAGGCGCACGAACTCGAGCAGGTGTTCAAGGACCTGCGGGAGGTGGGGGTGGCCATTCTCACGATCGGGCAGTACTTGCGGCCGTCGAGCGACCATGCGCCGATGACGCGCTACTACCATCCCGACGAGTTCCGCGAGCTGAAGCGCGTCGCCCTCGGTCTGGGCTTCGCGCATGTCGAGGCGGGCCCGCTCGTGCGCAGCTCGTATCACGCGCACGAACAGGCTGACGCCGCGTCCCTCGCCGCCACCGTCCGTTAGGTCGCACGTGCTGACGCCACGGGCATGCGATACGCCCACGTTCGCGTGCTGATGCCTTCCTTGCTGAGAGTGCTGGTCGCGTGCGCGACCGTGCTTGCGCTCGCGGCGTGTCAGCGCGACACGCCCGTGCCACCGCCGGCGCCGGAGGCGCTGGTCGCCGCGCTCAATCGCGGGGTGGCCCACATGGGTCGCTACGACTTCGCCGCCGCCGCGGCGGAGTTCGCGGCCGCTGTCGAGGATCAGCCGCAGTCGCGCGAGGCGGCGCTCAACCTCGCCCTCGCGCTCATCAACCGTCAGGGTGACGGCGATGGCAGCGAAGCCGAACGGCTGCTCCGCACCGCTCTGCCCGACCCCGTGGTGGGAGCACGCACGCACTACGCGCTCGGCTTGCTGCTGCTCTACGGCGGACGCGATGCCGACGCGCTTCCGCTCTTGAGCGCTGTCGCGGCAGGCGTCCCGGGCGACGCGTTTCCGGCCTACTTCGCCGGTCAGGCGCAGCTCGCCGGCGACCCCGATGCCGCGCTCGGCTGGTTCGTGAAGGCGCAAGCGGCCAACCCGTTGCTGCGCAGCGCCTACTACGGCGGGTTTCAAGCCCTCCAGCGGCTCGGCCGGCGCGCCGACGCCATGGCGATGCTGAGGCGCTTCGAGTCCCTCGCCGGCGATCCGCGCGCGCAGATGGCCGAGTTCAAGTACACCCGCATGGGGCCGCTGGCCATGGCCATCACGGTCGACGTGCCGGTGGCGCCGGCCGCCCTTCCCGACGGGCCGCGCTTCCTGCCGGCCGCGACCATCACGACGGCCCCCGGCGCGCGCTGGCGGGCCGCGGGCGCCGACACCCGCTCGATCACGGTGGCCGACATCGACGGGGATGGGCGGCTCGACGTCTTTGCCGCACACGTCCTCGAAGGCGGCACCCCGAATGCCGTGCTCTTGGGCAGCGAGAGCGGCTGGCGTCTCGACCTCACGCATCCACTGGCCACCGTCACTGGCGTGCGCGCGGCGCTGTGGGGTGACCTCGACAACGACGGCCGCAGCGACGCCGTCCTGGTGCGCGGCAATGGCGGATCCGCCATCTGGCGCCAGACGGCGCCGAACGTGTGGCGCGACGTCACGACGAGCAGTCGCGCAGCCACGCCGCGCCTCGACGGCGCCGACGGCGCGCTCGTGGATGCCGACCATGACGGCGACCTCGACATCTGGCTCACGAACGCCGCTGGCCCAAACGAGTTGCTGAACAACAACGGCAACGGCACGTTCCGCCCCATCGCCGGGCCCGCCGGGCCCGCCGGCGTGGCCGGTCCCGGCCGGGGCTCGGTGGGCGTGGCCTTCGTCGACCTCGATAGCGATCGCGACCACGACCTGGTCGTGCTGAACGCCGTGCCGCCGCACGACGTGTTCGTCAACGACCGCGTGTGGAACTATCGCTCCGCTCCGGGCTTCGCCACGTTCGCGGCGGCACCGCTTGCGGCCGTGGTGAGCGCCGACCTCGATGCCAACGGGCAAGCCGAACTCTACACCACGGGCCCGCGCGGACTCGAGCGTTGGGCCCCCGACGCCGCGGGCGTGTGGCAGCCGTTCACCCTGGCGAGCGCTGCGGCGGAACGCGGCGCCCGGCTGGCCGTAGCCGACACCAACGGCGACGGCGCGTTCGAAGTGCTGGCCACCCAGGGCGGCGGCTGGGCCGCGTTCGATGTCACGGCCGACGGCACGGCCACGGCCGCCGCGGCCTTCACCACGGACGTCGCCGTTCGCGGATGGACGGTGGCCACACTCGATCCTGCCCGGGGTCCGTCAGTCGTCGGCGTCGGCGATGGCGGCGTGGTGGCGTGGGCGCCAGGACCAGGCCGTCACCAGTACGCCGCGCTCGTCGTGACCGGCCGGGATAAGGCGAGCGACCAGTTGCGATCGAACGTGTCGGGGGTGGGCACCCGCGTGGCGGTACGCGTCGGCTCGCGCTGGACGGCGTTCGACACGGCCGCTGGCCACTCGGGCCCGGGGCAGAGCCTGCAGCCGGTGGCCGTGGGCCTGGGCGGAGCGTCCCAGGCCGACTTCGTGTCGCTCGTCTGGCCTGACGGCGTCTTGCAGACCGAGATGGCGCTTGCCGCCGGCCAGCGGCATGTCATTGCCGAGACGCAGCGCCAGCTCTCGAGCTGTCCCGTGCTCTTCGCGTTCAACGGCACGTCGATGGCGTTTGTCACCGACATCCTCGGCGTCGGCGGGATTGGCTTCTTCGAGCGGCCGGGGGTGTACAGCGCGCCGTTCCCACGCGAGCACGTGTTGTTCCCGGAGGGCAGCATCGCTCCCCACGATGGCCGCTATGCCCTCGTGATCGGTGAGCCGATGGAGGAAGTGACCTACCTCGATCGCGCCTCGCTCGTGGCCTACGACCTGCCGCCCGGCTGGCAGATGGCGCTCGATGAGCGCAAGGCGATTGCCGGACCGATGCCCACGAGCGCGCCGCTCTTCTATCGCGAGGAGCGCCGGCCGGCGCGCGCCATCAACGACCGCGGCCAGAACGTGGCGGCTCACGTGGCCGACGCCGACCACAGCGCCGCGCCGCCTGGCGCGGCCGATCCGCGCTTCATCGGCTTGACCGCGCCCCACACTCTCGAGCTGGAGTTCGACCGGCCGCTCGACCGCGGACCCGGTCAACCCGTGCTGATGCTCGACGGCTGGGTGGAGTATCCCTACGCGCAAACCGTCTTCGCCGCGTGGCAGGCCGGCGCAACGTTCGCGCCGCCCTCGCTCGACGCCCGCGATCAGGCGGGCCGCTGGCACACCGTGGCGCCCGAGTTCGGCTACCCTGCCGGCATGCCCCGCCGGATGACCCTGCCGCTGTCGCGACTGCCAGCCGGCACGTCCGCCCTGCGCCTGCGCACCACGCAGGAGATCTTCTGGGACCGCGTGAGCGTGGTCTACGCCGAGCCCGCGCCGCAGGTCGCCACGCGGCGGCTGCCGCTCCTCTCGGCCACGCTGCGCGAGAGCGGCTTTGCCACGCGCACCACCGGACCACAGCGGACGCCGCACTACGACTATGCGCGCCGGGCCCCGCTCTGGGATACGCGGCATCCGCGCGGCCGCTACACCCGCTTTGGCGCCGTCGACGCGCTCGTGGCGGCCGCCGACTCGGCGCTGGCCATCTTCGGGCCCGGTGAAGACGTGCGGCTCGAATTCGCCGCGCCGGGCGATGCCGTGCCCGCCGGCTGGACGCGCCGCGTCGTGCTCGAAGCCGATGGCTGGTGCAAGGACATGGATCTCTACACGAAGGACGGCGACACCGTGGCCCCGCTGCCCGGGGTCGACACGCCGGCGCGGCGGCGCCTGCACGACGCCTTCAACACTCGCGACGCGAGCGGCCGATGACGTTGCCTGCGGGTTCGCGATACTCCGTGATCGGTTCCGGCACGCGCTGGCTGCTCTACGCCGTCTACGCATGCGTGGCGCTGCTCACCGCCACGGCCGTGTATCTCGGCGGCGTGACCGCGACCGAATGGGCCAGAGGCGCGAGCTTCCAGGGCTACGTGTATCAGTGGGCCGTGCTCGTGCACCTGGCGGTGGGGCTGCTCGTGCTCACGCCGTTTGTGGTCTTCGCGGTGGCCCATCCCCTGGCGGCCCGCACCCATCCCAATCGCCGGGCCGCCCGCGTCGGCTATCTGCTCGCCGTGCTCGCCGCCGTCGTGCTCGTGACCGGCGTGGCGCTCATGCGCGTGGCCGGCCTCGAGCTGCGCCAGCCGGTCGCGCGCACCACCGCCTACTGGCTGCACGTGATCGTGCCGTTCGCCAGCGCGTGGGCCTTTCTGCAGCATCGCCGCCGGGGACATCCGCTGCGAGCCGGGGCGGCGTGGGGTTGGGCCATGGCCACCGCCACCGTCGTGCTCGTCACCGCCGTGGCCGACGTGCGCCTCAGCCGCGCCCCCGACCTGGCGGGTGCGCCCGAGACGTTCGGACCATCACTCGCGCGCACGGCCACGGGCCGGCCCATCCCAGCCGGCGCGCTCATGGACAACACCTACTGTGCGGAGTGCCACAGCGACGCGCACCGGGGCTGGCTCTCGAGCGCGCACCGCTTCAGCTCCTTCAACAATCCCGTCTACGCCGCCAGCGTCAAAGAGACCCGCAAGGTGATGCTGGCCCGCGACGGCAACGTCGACGGCAGCCGCTGGTGCGCGGGCTGCCACGATCCGGTGCCGCTCTTCTCGGGGGCGTTCGGCCAGACCGACTTCGACACCGAAGGCGACCTCACGTCGCAAGCCGGCATCACGTGCACCGCCTGCCACGCCATCGAGCGCGTGAACAGCACGCGCGGCAACGGCGACTACACGATTGGCGAGCCGCGCCATTACCCGTTTGCGTTCAGCGAGAACGCCACGCTGCGCGCGCTCAGTCAACAGCTCATCAAGGCCAAGCCGGCGTTTCACAAGACCACGTTCTTGAAGCCGCTGCATCGCACGCCCGAGTTCTGCTCCACCTGCCACAAGGTGCACATTCCGGGCGCGCTCAACGACTACAAGGAGTTCCTGCGCGGACAGAATCACTACGACAGCTTCATCCTGAGCGGCGTGTCGGGCCGCGGCGCCCGCAGCTTCTACTATCCGCCCAAGGCCGAGTCGCGCTGCGCGGGCTGTCACATGCCGCTCACACCGTCGCGCGATTTCGGCGCGCAGCCCTTCGATGCGAGCGGCGCGCTCAGCATCCACGACCATCGCTTCACCGGCGCCAACACCGCGATTCCGCATCTGCGCAGCGACCAGGAGACGATCGCGGCGCAGCAGGCGTTTCTCGACAAGTCGGTCACGGTCGACCTCTTCGGTCTGCGTGAAGGCGGGACCGTCTCGGGCCGCTTGCTCGGTCCGCTCGACGGCACCACGCCAGCGCTCACGCCGGGCGCGCGCTATCTGGCCGAGCTGGTCGTGCGCACGCGCACGGTCGGCCACCACTTCACGCAGGGCACCGCCGACTCGAACGAAGTGTGGGTGCAGGTCACGGTGAAGGCCGGCACCACCGTGATTGGCCAGAGCGGCGCCCTTGACCCGGATGGCCGCGTCGACCCATGGTCGCATTTCACGAACGTCTACATGCTGGACCGGCAGGGCCGCAAGGTGGACCGCCGCAACGTGCAGGACATCTACGTGCCGCTCTACGACAAGCAGATTCCGCCGGGCGCCGCGCAGGTCGTGCACTACGCCTTCGACGTGCCGAAGGGCGCGGCCGGCCCGATCACGCTCGAGGCGCGGCTGCTCTACCGCAAGTTCGACCTCACGATGATGCGCTTCACGAAGGGCGACGACTACCGCATCGACCTGCCGGTCACGACCATTTCTGCTGACACGCAGGCCCTGCCCGGCGGCGGCGCGGCGGCGTCCGCGCAACCCGTCTGGGAGCGCTGGAACGACTACGGCATCGGCTTGTTGCTCGAGGGCAACGTGGGCAGCGACAAGGGCGAGCTGCGGCAGGCCGAGGCGGCGTTTGCAGAGGTGGAGCGGCTCGGCCGCGCCGAAGGTCCGCTCAACCTGGCGCGCGTGTACCACAAGGAAGGCCGGCTCGACGAAGCGGCGCAGGCCCTGCGGCGCGCCACCGCGGCCGGCGCCCCGCCCTGGACCGTGGCGTGGATGAATGGCCTCGTCAACAAGGAGAACGGCCATCTCGACGAGGCCATCGCCAACTTCACGGCCGCGCTCGGCGCGAGCTCACCGGCCCTGACGGAACGCGGCTTCGACTTCAGCCGCGACTACGAGGTGCTGAATGAGTTGGGCCAGACACTCTTCGAGCGCGCCAAACAGGAACGCGGCGCCGCCCGCACCGAGGCCCGGGCCGCGCGCTTGCGCGAGGCCGCGGCGGCCTTCGACCGCACGCTCGCCATCGACACCGAGAACATCACGGCCCACTACGCGCTCAGCCTGATTCACGGCGAGCTCGGCGACCAGGCACGCGCCGCCACGCATCGCGACGCGCACCTGCGCTACACCGCCGACGAGCAGTCGCGCGGCCGCGTCATCGCCGTCCACCGCGCGGCCAATCCCGCCGCCAACCACGCCGCGCAGTCGGTCGTGATCTACGACCTGCAGCGCGCGCGCGACCAGCGCACCGGCGACCCACCCTCCGGGGTACCAGTGGGCACCGCGCCGGCTGCGGCACCACGCGCGTCCTTCCGTCCCTGATGCAGCCGGAGACGCATCCCGTGACCGACCCCCTCCGCCGCAACCGCGCTGTCGTCGCGGGCGCCGTCGTGGCGATCCTCGTGGCCGGGGCCGCGCTCTGGCGCCTCTCGACCCGCAGCGCCCCCGTCACGTCGGGACCGGCCGCGACCGAGCGCGCGACCGCCGCCGCACCGCCTGCGCGGTTCATCGACATCACCGGCGCGGCTGGCCTCGGCACGTTCACGCGGGTCAACGGCGCCGAAGGCGAGAAGCTGCTGCCCGAAACCACCGGGGGCGGCGGCGCCTTCGCCGATCTGGACAACGACGGCGACCTCGACGTGATCCTCGTGAACGGCCGCCCATGGCCGTGGTCGAGCGGGAGCCGCGCGACGCCGAACGGCCAGGCCACGCGCTCCACGCTCAGCGTCTTCACCAACAACGGCTCGGGCGCCTTCACCGACGCTACCGCCACCATGGCCCTGGCGGTGCCCGGCTACGGCATGGGCGTGGCGGCTGGTGACTTCGACAACGACGGCTGGACCGACCTGTATGTCACCGCCGTCGGCCGGAACACGCTGCTGAAGAACGTCGGCGGGCGCTTTCATGACGTCACCGCCAGTGCCGGCGTGGGCGGCAGCGCCGACGACTGGAGCACGTGCGCCGCCTGGTTCGACGCCGACAACGACGGCGATCTCGATCTGTTCGTGTGCCGCTACGTGCGCTGGACGCGGACCATCGACCAGGCGCAGGCCTTCAGTCTCGCTGGCCTCGGCCGCGCCTACGGCCCGCCCCGTAACTTCGCCGGCACGGCACCGGCCTTCTACGTGAATCAGGGCGACGGCCGCTTTACCGAGCGCGCCGGCGCGGCCGGGCTGATCGTGACCGACCCGGTCACGAAGCAGCCCGCGGCCAAGGCCCTGGGGGTGGCGCTCGTGGCCCTCGACGACGACCGCTGCGTGGATCTCGTGGTGGCCAACGACACCGTGCGTAACTACGCCTTCAAGAGCCGCTGCGACGGCACCTTCGAGGAGGTCGGCGCCACGCTGGGTCTCGCCTATGACAGCTACGGCAACGCGCGGTCGGGCATGGGCATCGACGCGGCCGACGTGCGCGACGACGGCGTGCCGGCCATCGCCATCGGCAACTTCGCCAACGAGATGACCGCGTTCTTCGTGAAGCAGACGGGCTCGGGCCAGTTCGTGGACGAGTCGATTGCGGCGGGCCTCGGCGCGCCGAGCCGCGCGTCGCTCACCTTCGGCGTGCTGTTCCTCGACTACGACCTCGATGGCCGGCTCGATCTGCTCACAATCAACGGCCACGTCGAGGACCAGATCGCGCTCGTGCAGGCCAGCCAGCAGCACGCGCAGCCGGCCAGGCTCTACTGGAACGCGGGCCCGGACGCGCCTGCCACGTTCGTGCCGGTGGCCGAGGCCGGCGGCCTGACCCCGCCCATGGTCGGCCGTGGCGGCGCGTATGGCGACATCGACGGCGACGGCGACCTCGACCTGCTGCTGGTGCCCACCACCGGCCAGGTGCGCCTGCTGCGCAACGACCTGACCGGCGCGCGCTGGGCCCGCATCCGCCTCGTGGGCACGACCAGCACGCACGACGCCGTGGGCGCGCGCGTGGAGGTGCAGAGCGGCCCCCGCACGCAGCGCCGCCTGGTCTCGGCCACACACGGCTATCTGTCGCAGTCGGAGCGCACCCTCACGTTTGGCTTCGGCCCCGGCGAAACCGCCGACACGGTGCGGGTCGCGTGGCCGGGTGGCGCCGTGCAAACGCTGTCAGGCGTGGCGCTGAACCAGACGACCACGATCACCGAGGTGCAGTGACGGCGGCCGTCCCTTCGCCGCGCCGCAGGGTCACGACCTGATCGACGTCGAAGGGCCCGAAGCGCTCGCTGGTGCCGTCGCTCCACCGCACCTCGACCAGGTCGATCCGCGTGACCGCGCCCACCCCCACGTGCACGCGCGGGTCGCTCGCGGCGAGGTAGCTGAAGCCGCTGCGCACGTCGCGCCGCCAGGTCCGGCCACCCGCCCGAATCGTGACGACCGCGCCGAGCGCGTCACTGTCCTGCCGCGTGCGCACCGAGAACTGCGCCCAATGCCCACGGGCCGGCACGACGTTCCTGAGCAGGTAGGGCGTTCCCTCGCGGTTGGCGACGAGCACGTCGACTCCGCCGTCGTTGTCCATGTCACCGAACGCCGCTGCCCGGCTGGTGCCGACGAGCGTGGCGGCCGTGCCACCCCGCGGAGACAGCTCCTCGAACTTCGGACCGGACACGCCGCGGAACAGCAGATTGGGCTCGGCGTAGGGATCCGCGGCGAAGGTCTCGCTCTGCAGTCCGACGCGGCCATTCGCCTCGTAGAGGTCGAGCCGTCCGTCGTTGTCGAAGTCAATGAGCGCCATCCCGAAACGCGTGAAGCGGCGGCTGGCCACGCGCAGGCCGACCATGGTCGTGGCGTCCACGAAGAACGTCGCGTCGTTGCGGAAGTACGAGTCGGACTCGGTGTCGAGGTTCATCACGAGCAGATCGTTGTCACCGTCATCGTCGACATCCGCGGCATGCACGCCCATGCCGGCCTTGGGCGCGCCGTCCTGATCGATGGCCACGCCCCAGGCCAAGGCCGATTCGGTGAAGCGGCCGCCACCGGCGTTCAGCCATAAGTGGTTCGGCGTGCCGTCGTTGGCCACGAACAGGTCCATGCGTCCGTCGCCGTTCACGTCGTCGGCGAGCACGCCCAACCCGTTGCCGCGGGCGGCGGTGAAGCCCGCCTTCGCGGATTGGTCGGTGAACGTGCCGTTGCCGTCGTTACGAAAGAACAGGTCGCTCGTGGGCGCGTCGTAGTTCTTTGGACTGCAGTAGTCGACGACCCCAGTGAGGCTGAAGCACTGGCGTTCACGCGGGGGCTCCCAGGCCAGGTAGCGGGTGACGAACAAGTCGAGATCGCCGTCGCTGTCTGCGTCGAAGAAGGTGGCGCTCGTGCTCCAGCCGCTGCCGGCCACGCCGACCCGCGCCGTCACGTCGCTGAAATGACCTACGCCGTCGTTCTGCAGCAGCACGTTGGCGCCGCGGTTGGTGAGGTAGAGGTCCACGTCGCCGTCGGCGTCGTAGTCGCCGGTGGCGACACCCATGCCGTAGCCGGACACGGCCACGCCGCTGCCGGCCGTGACGGCAGCGAAGTGCCCGCGGCCGTCGTTGCGGAAGAGCCCATGCCGGGGTCCGGGGTCGGCGCCGTCGAGCGATCCGCTCTGTACGAGCAGCGCGTCGAGATCGCCGTCGCCGTCCATGTCGAAGAGCGCCGCGCCGCCGCCCATGATCTCGGGCAGGCGGTAGGTGGCGCCGGCGTGTCCGGAGCGATGCGTGAAGACGAGGCCCGAGGCCTGGGCGACCTCCTCGAACCACGGGGCAGCGGCAGGCGCGGCCGGCGCGGCTGGCGCGGTCGCCGGGCCGGTAGCCGCGCCGGCAGTGGGCGCCGGCTGGCCACACGCCGCCAGGGCCAGCGCGAGCACACCCGCGCCGAAGGCGGACGACGTGCGCCGCACGCGGCTCACGACGTCCTCCGCGCCGACAGACGGCGATCCAGGTCGGCCAACTGTGGATGCGACGGCGCCACCCGCCTGGCTCGCGCCAGCCAGCGCGCGGCCTCGTCGAACGTGCCGTTGGCGATCGCCGCCCTGCATCCGCCCACCAGCGCATCGGCCAGCAGGGGATCCCGCGCCAACGCCTGCCGGAACGCCGCGAGTGCGTCGCCCGTGCGGCCGCGCTCCAGACGCACCGTGCCCAGCCAGCCGAGCGCTTTGGCGTCTTGCGGATTGGTTGCGGCCGCCTCGGCCAGCCAGCGCTCCGCGTCATCGAGACGGCCGCGGCGCCACGCCACCACGCCGCGCAGGCGCACGGCATCACCGTCGCCCGCGCGCAGCGTTCCCGCCCGCGCCACCAGCCGTTCGGCCTCGTCGTAGGTGCCAGCGAAGAGATGCGCGGTGGCCAGGTGCATGGTGGCGTCGAAGTCGTCGGGCGACGCGGTCAGCACGCTCTCGAGCAGGCGGCGCGCGTCGTCGGTGCGTCCGGCGGTGGCGTAGACGCCTCCCAGATACGTGAGCAACTCGCGATCATGCGGGCGCTCTGCCCGCAGACGCTCGAGCAGCGTGATCGCCTCGGCGTAGCGGCCGTCCATGCTGAGCGCGGTGGCCTCTTTCAACGTGGCGGCGAAGCCGCGGCGGTTGCTGCCCACTTCGTCGAGCCAGGGGTCGACCCACGCCGGCTCCCCTGACGCACCCGTCGCCGCCGCCTCCGCCGCCTCACGCTCGCGCCCCAGGGCGCGATACGCGGTCGCCAGCACCTGGTAGGCATAGCGCAGCGTGGGTGCGCCCTCGATCACCTCTTCGAGCGTGGCCGCGGCCACGCTGGGTTGCCCCTGCGCCAGTTGCACCCGCGCCAGACCGACCGCACCGACCGGATCGCGCGGCGCCAGATTCGCGGCCACGCGGAAGGCGGCCTCGGCGCCGGCGAGGTCACCGCGGTCGAGCAGCAGGTGTCCGCGACGCCAGCGGGCCGGCACGTAGTCGGGTGAGAGCGCGATGGCCTGGTCGAAGCCAGCGAGCGCGGCATCGGTGTCGCCCTCGCGCGACTTCAACCGCGCCAGGTGGTACCACCAGCGCCCGTGCGCGCTCGGCACCGCGGCGGCCGTGGCGCTGCCATAGCTGTCGCGCGCCTGCGCGGTGAGCCCGTTCGCCTCGAGGGCCATCGCCAACCGGCCCCAGTGGTCGGCGTCGCCGGGCGCCGCTCGCAGCGCCGCGAGCTGCTCGGCGAGCAGCGCCGACACCGCCGGGTCGAGCGTGCCGAACGAGGCGAGATCCGGCGGCGACGGCCCGCGCTGGCACGACGCCGAAAGCATGGACAGGACCGCTGTGACGAGAAGCGACGCGCGCAACATCTGACCGGACACAGTGGGACGCTCAGGCTACACCAGCCTGGACGCATCGCGACAGCGGACGCCGCTACTTCTGCTTCTTCGGCCGGTAGACGTGCGTGGCCTGACCGAAGAACACCTCGGCCGCCTCCATCACCGTCTCCGACAGCGTCGGATGGGGGTGGATGGTGAGCTTCAGGTCTTCGGCCGTGGCGCCCATCTCGATCGCGAGCACGCCCTCGGCGATCAGCTCACCGGCGCCAGAGCCGACCAGACCCATGCCGAGGATGCGGCCGGTGTCGGGATCGATGACGAGCTTGGTCATGCCGTCGACGCGGTCGATGGCGATCGCACGGCCTGACGCGGGCCACGGAAAGCGCGTGATCTCCACCTTGCGGCCCGACTTCTCGGCCTCGGCCTCGGTCAGCCCCGCCCACGCAATCTCCGGGTCGGTGAAGACCACCGCCGGAATCGCGGCTGGCTCGAAGGTGGTCTTGTCGCCGGCAATCGCCTCGATGGCCACGCGCGCCTCGTGCGAGGCCTTGTGCGCCAGCATGGGCTCGCCCGCGACGTCGCCGATCGCGAACATCGTGGGCTCGGCGGTGCGCCGCTGCCCGTCGGTTTCGATGAAGCCCTTGCTGTCGACCTTCACGCGCGTCGTGTCGAGGCCTTCGATCTTCGAGTTCGGCCGGCGGCCGATCGAGACGAGCACGTAGTCGTAGGTCTCGCTGGCCGGGGCGCCTTCGCCCTCGAACGTCACGGCGATGCCGCTCTTGGCGGCCACCATGCCCGTGACCTTGGTCGAGAGCATGACCTTGGCGAAGGTCTTGTCGATGCGCTGAGCGAGCGGCTTCACGAGATCGCGATCGGCGCCGGGCAGCAGGCCTGGCGTCATCTCGACCACCGACACCTTGGTGCCGAGCGCCGCGTAGACCGACCCCAGCTCGAGGCCGATGTAGCCTCCGCCGATGACGAGCAGCGTCGTGGGGATCTCGGGCAGGTCGAGCGCGCCGGTCGAGTCGAGCACACGCGGACTGTCGAGGGTGAACGCCGGAATCCTGGTGGGGTGCGACCCGGTGGCGAGCACGACGTAATCGGCCGTCACCTCCTGCACGCCGGTGGCGGTCTTCACCGACATCGAGGTGGGTCCGGTCAACGTGGCGCGGCCCTGCACGTAGGTGATCTTGCGCAGCTTCGCAATCTGGCCGGTGCCGCCGGTGAGCTTCTCGACCACGCTGTCCTTGTAGGCGCGCAGCTTGTCGAGGTCGATCTTCGGCGCACCGAAGTCCACGCCCCAGGCACTCGCGTGCTTCGACTCGTCGACCACCTTGGCCACGTGCAGCAGGGCCTTCGACGGAATGCACCCACGATAGAGACACACGCCGCCCGGGTTCTTCTCTTCGTCGACGAGCGTGACCTGCATGCCGAGGTCGGCGGCGTAGAACGCCGCCGCATACCCACCGGGTCCGGCACCTAAGACAATGATGGATGGCATGTGATGATCTCTATCCGCGCAACGCCAGGGCGAAGGGATTCTCTAACGCGTCGACGACCCAGCGCAGGAAGCGAATCGCGTCGGCTCCGTCGATCAGGCGATGGTCGTAGCTGAGCGAGAGCGGCAGCATCTGCCGGGGCTCGAAGGCCGTGCCGTTCCACTTCGGCTCCAGCGCGCCGCGCGAGATGCCGAGGATGGCCACTTCCGGCCAGTTGACGATGGGCGTGAATGCCGTGCCGCCGATGCCGCCCAGATTCGAGATCGACATCGACCCGCCCGACATCTCGTCGAGCGAGAGCTTGCGGGCCTTGGCCTTGTCGGCCAGCGCCTGGATGTCGACCGAGATCTGCGTGAGGTTCTTCTGGTCGGCGTTCCGCACGACGGGCACGAGCAGCCCGTTGTCGGTGTCGACCGCGATGCCCACATGCACGTACTTCTTGTAGACGATGGCCTCACCGGCCGCGTCCACCGACGCGTTGAACTGCGGGAACACCTTGAGCGCGCTCGCCACGACCTTGCAGGCAATCGAGGTCACGGTGAGGTTGCCGCCGGCCTTCTCCACTTCGGCCCGGTAGGCCTTCCGCACGGCCTCGAGACTAGTGATGTCGGCCTTGTCGAACTGCGTGACGTGCGGAATGGTGGTCCACGCGTGCGACAGGTGCTCGCCCGTCTTACGGCGGATGCCGCTCATGGCCTTGCGCTCGACCGCGCCCCACTTCGAGAAGTCGGGCAGCGCCACCGAGGCGCCCGATACCGTGGCCACGGCCCGCTGGCCGCCCCCGCCCAGGCTGGCCATCACCGTCTTGGTGAAGGCCTTCACGTCGTCCTGGCTGATGCGGCCGTTCGGGCCGGTGCCGGTGATCTGGTGCAGGTCGACGCCCAGTTCGCGCGCCATGCGGCGCACCGAGGGCGCCGCCGGCGCGACCGGCCCCGACGCACTCGCCGCCGACGGACGGCTCGCCGCGAACGCGAGCACCTTGTCGCCGCGTTCGGCCGGCGCCTCCGCCGGGGCCGCCACGAGCATGGGCCGGTCGGTGGGCTCGTCGGTCCCACTGGAACTCGACTCCACTGCCTTGGCGCCCTTCATGGTGACGGCCTCGGGAATGTCAGCCACCGGCGCCGACGCCTGCGCGGCAGGCGCGGCGGGCGCCGCCTCCTTCGCGGCCGGCACCGCAGCGGTAGCAGCATCGTCGACAGTCAGCACGACCTGGCCGGGCTTCACCTTGTCACCGACCTTGACGAGCACTTCGGCGACCCGTCCGGCTACCGACGACGGCACCTCGAGGGTGGCCTTGTCGGTTTCCAGTTCGAGCACGGCCTGGTCTTCCTTCAGCACGTCGCCCGGCTTCACCAGCACGCGCAGCACATCGCCCGCGGCCACACCATCACCCAGGTTGGGGAGCTTGAATTCGTTCACGGCAACACCTGCTGGCGCCCCCGCGGGGCGCCAGTCCTTAGGAAATGGCGGGATTCGCCTTGTCGGGATTGATACCCAGATCGATGATGGCCTGTGCCACCACCTTCGCCTCGATCTGCTTGTCCTGCATCAGGGCATAGAGCGTGGCCAGGGTGATGAAGCGCGCGTCGACCTCGAAGAAGTCGCGCAGCGCGGCCCGCGACTCGCTGCGGCCGAAGCCATCGGTGCCCAGGCTCTGCAGCGGCTTCGGCAGCCACCGGTCGATCACGTCGGGCATCACCTTCAGGTAGTCGGAGGCGGCCACGAACACGCCCGGGGCGTTGGCCGTCACCTGCGAGACGTACGGCACCTTGGGCGGGGCCGTGGGATGCAGACGGTTCCACCGGTCGCAGGCGTGGCCGTCCTTGTAGAGATTGCCGTAGCTCGTGACGCTCCAGATGTCGGCGCCGACGTGGTACTTCTCTTCCAGGATTTCCTGCGCCTTGATCGCTTCGGTCAGGATGGTGCCGCTGCCGAAGATCTGCGCGCGCAGCTTCGCCTTGGGCTTGCCGGTGGGCTTGGCCACGTACATCCCCTTGAGGATGCCGTCCTTGGCGCCCGTGGGCATGGCCGGATGCGCGTACTGCTCGTTCATCACGGTGAGGTAGTAGAAGATACTCTCTTGGTCGCCGTACATCCGCTTGATGCCGTCTTCGATGATCACGGCCAGTTCGTAGGCGAACGCCGGGTCGTAGGCGAGGCAGTTGGGCACCGGCAGCGCCAGCACGTGGCTGTTGCCGTCTTCGTGCTGCAAGCCTTCGCCGTTCAGCGTCGTGCGGCCCGAGGTGCCGCCCACCACGAAGCCGCGCATGCGCATGTCGGCGCCGGCCCACACCAGATCGCCGACGCGTTGGAAGCCGAACATCGAATAGAAGATGTAGAACGGAATCGTGTTGATGCCGTGGCTCGCGTAGGCCGTGCCGGCGGCGATGAACGACGACATCGAGCCGGCTTCGGTGATGCCCTCTTCGAGGATCTGCCCGTCTTCGGCTTCCTTGTAGTAGAGCAGCGTGTCGCGGTCGACCGGCTCGTAGAGCTGACCGGCGTGCGCGTAGATGCCCACCTGCCGGAACAGGGCCTCCATGCCGAAGGTGCGCGCTTCGTCGGGCACGATCGGCACGACCAGTTTGCCGATGGTCTCGTCGCGCAGCAGCTTCGACAGCATGCGCACGAACACCATCGTGGTCGAGGCCGGCCGGCCCTCGGTGCCGGTGTGGAACTCGCCGAACACGTCCTTCAGGTCGGCCTTCACCGGCGTCGAGCGCACGTGCCGCTTGGGCACCGGGCCGTTCATGGCGGTGCGGCGCTCGGCGATGTACTTCGCCTCGACGCTCTCTGACGGCGGACGGTAGAACGGCGCGCTCGCCACGTCGTCGTCCGAGATGGGAATGCCGAAGCGGGTGCGGAAGGTCATCACCTCGCTGTCGTTCAGCTTCTTCTGGTTGTGGCTGATGTTCTTGCCTTCACCCGACTCGCCCACGCCGTAGCCCTTGATGGTGCGGGCCAGGATGACCGTGGGCATGCCGGTGGTTTCGGTGGCGCGCTTGTAGGCGTTGTAGACCTTGACCGGGTCGTGGCCGCCGAGCGTGAGCTTCTTGAGCTGCTCGTCCGACAGGTGCTTCACCATGTCGAGCAGGCGCGGGTCGGTGCCCCAGAAGTGCGTGCGCACGTAGTCGCCGGATTCCACGGCGTACTTCTGGTACTGGCCGTCGACCACCTCGCCCATGCGCTTCACGAGCAGGCCGTCATGGTCGCTCGCCAGCAGGGCGTCCCACTCGGAACCCCAGATCGCCTTGATCACGTTCCAGCCGGCGCCGCGGAAAGCGGCCTCTAGTTCCTGGATGATCTGGCCGTTGCCGCGCACCGGTCCGTCGAGACGCTGCAGGTTGCAGTTGATGACGAAGATCAGGTTGTCGAGCTTCTCGCGCGAGGCCAGCGTGATCGCGCCGAGCGACTCGGGCTCGTCGGTTTCGCCGTCGCCGAGAAACGCCCACACCTTCGCATCGGTGACCGGCTTGAGCTTGCGGTCCTCCAGGTAGCGATTGAAGCGCGCCTGGTAGATGGCCATGATCGGGCCGAGGCCCATCGACACCGTGGGGAATTCCCAGAAGTCGGGCATCAGCCACGGGTGCGGATAGCTCGACAGTCCGCCGGGCGCCGGCGACAGCTCGCGGCGGAAGTTCTCGAGCTGTTCGGCCGACAGGCGGCCCTCGAGGAACGCGCGCGCGTAGATGCCAGGCGAGGCGTGGCCCTGGAAGTAGACCATGTCGCCTTCGTGGCCGTCACGTCCGCGGAAGAAGTGGTTGAACGCCACTTCGTAGAGCGTGGCAGCCGAGGCGTAGGTCGAGATGTGGCCGCCGATGCCGTCTTCGTGTCGGTTGGCGCGCACCACCATGGCCATGGCGTTCCAGCGCACCAGGCTCTTGATGCGGCGCTCGATCTCGCGGCTGCCCGGGTAGGGCACCTGCTCGTCGACGTGAATGGTGTTGATGTAGGCGGTGTTGGCCGAGAACGGGATCTTCACCCCGCTCTGCTCCGCGTATCGGCCGAGTTCGCCGAGCAGCCGTCCGACCCTGGCCGGACCTCCCGATTTCAGGACGTAATCCAGGGACTCGAGCCACTCGCGCGTTTCGAGGGATTCGAGTTCCGCGGCGTCCGGTTGGGCGGTGTTCCTCATGTCTTCAGTTACCCTTTCGTCACGGTGTGACAATCGAACTATTCTACTGCCTGCACCCAGAGGGCTCAACCTCGCGGCGCCTCGTCACAGCAATCTCTTCGTGCCACCCCAACCACCCGTTCAAATTGTCGGTCC
>Ga0105046_10001805_pt1 | contig 33282 bp, 27 predicted proteins | sample MAT03_FD_78385 | JGI IMG/M metagenome (GOLD analysis project Ga0105046, IMG submission 78385) | Freshwater microbial communities from Lake Fryxell liftoff mats and glacier meltwater in Antarctica - MAT-03 (megahit assembly) | ecosystem: Environmental > Aquatic > Freshwater > Ice > Liftoff...
CTTTTGCCATGGTAGATGCCATGGATCGCCGGGGCATCGAGCGGATCATCGAGAAGTACGGGATCAACGAGGTGTACCTGCTCGCGGCCTTGCTGAGCGCCACAGCCGAGAAGGATCCCGCCTTCGCGTGGAAGCTGAACATGGAGAGCCTCTTCATCGTGCTCGAACTGGCGCGGGAGGGCAAATTGAAAAAGGTCTACTGGCCCAGCAGTATAGCGGTGTTCGGGCCCACGACACCCAAGCAAGGCACGCCACAGCACACTATCGCGGAGCCGAGCACGGTATATGGCATCAGCAAGCAGGCGGGCGAACAGTGGTGCGCCTACTACCACAAACGCTATGGCGTGGATGTGCGCAGCATCCGCTATCCGGGCCTGATCGGGTGGAAAAGTGCCCCAGGTGGTGGCACCACGGATTACGCGGTCCACATCTTCCACGAGGCGATCAAGAACGGCGCTTACACCAGCTTCCTGGGGCCGGAGACGACCCTGCCCATGATGTACATGCCCGACGCCATCCGCGCCACCATCGACTTGATGGAAGCGCCTGCTGAACAGGTGAAAGAGCGCACGGGTTACAACCTGGCTGGTTTCAGTTTCAGCCCGGCGGATATCGCTGCGCAGGTCGCGCACCATATTCCCAACTTCAGAATGGGCTACGCGCCGGATAGCCGGCAGGACATCGCCAATAGCTGGCCGCAAAGTATTGACGACAGTACCGCCCGTGCTGATTGGGGATGGAAGCCGCACTACGACCTGAAGGGAATGGTGGATGACATGATGCTGAACCTGAAGCGTGAGTTGGGGCGTTAGCACTTCGAACCGAGTGAAACCCGGCCGCCCCCTGTTCCGTATCGCGTGCGAATTCCGCACGCTTCAGAACACCGCCATGCGACACTCCTTCCTCCTGACCATGGGCCTGAGCCTGATGCTCGCCGCCCAGGCCACCTATGCACAAGCAACACCTGCCTCGCAAGACACGCTGAACCAGGTGGACGCGATGGGGCGCAAACAGGGCTTTTGGAAAGTTCTCGCTCCAAAAGTCGAGAAGCCGGGTTACCAGGATGGCCAGTTGATCGAGGAAGGCCGCTACGCTACCGGCAAACGCATCGGTACATGGCGCCGCTACTGGCCTAACGGCAAGGTGATGAGCGAGGTGAGCTACCGCATGGGCGTCCCGCGCGGAGAATACAAGACCTTCTATCCGAACGGAAAGGTGGAAGAGGAAGGCACATGGGACCTGGACAGGAATACAGGAGGCTTCAGACGCTGGCACCCCAACGGCAAACCGGCCCAGGATTTCGTTTTCAACACGAACGGCGTGCGCGAAGGCGAGCAGAAGTACTACCACGAGAACGGCCAGCTCGCTGTGCAGGTGACCTTGGACGAAGGCCGCGAGGACGGCACGTTGAAGCGGTACACCTCCACCGGCGAACTGCAGCAAGTGGCCCAGTTCAACGATGGTGTGATCGACCCCACCAGGAGCAAATACATCAAGCCAGTTCCAGAGGCGGAGGATGTGAAGGTGGATCCGAAAGCGCCCATGGCCCCCACCGTGGCCCCCACCGAGACGACCAATGCCATGCCCTTCCGCGAGAACGGTTACAACACCTTGTACGACCGCCAGCTCCGGCTTTCGCAGCAGGGTGAGTTCTCCAACGGCCGGTTATGGGATGGCAAGCGCTACAGCTACGATGCGAACGGGATCCTTAACCGCATCCAGGTGTACAAGGGCGGCCGCTATGCCGGCGATGCGGTGATCACGGACGAGGACCGGCAGTAGAACGACGGCTCGATCCTTCGGGAATGCCCGCTATCTTCCAGACATGCCTCGCCAATTGGGCGGATCGTGTGTTCGGTGCTCTTCGCAGTTCTTGCGTTGAATGGGAACGCGCAGAATAGGGCCATGAGTTTTTCCGACTACGGCCCGGAACGGGTGCTGCTCGACAGCCTTTATCAGAACGCGATGAATGTGGACAGCACCCTGGCGGTGTTCGGTGGTCGGCAGGAGGCTTTCATGACGGTCGTCACGCCGGGCGAAGGGTAGGCCTGTGCGCCAGGGACCCGGCGTCTCACCAATGACCCTAGCAGCATTGGTGAGTCGCCGGATAGCCATCCTTCGTATGGCTTCCGGCGTGACGGCACGGTGCGGCCCGGTGATCTCGATCCCCTAGAACCCACGCAGCACAACCCCCTTAACTGAATGACATTGCGCTCGACCCAGCGAAGGAAGAGCGCTTTGGAGAACTCCTCAATGGCTACCTGTCGGAACATGGATTTCCGCTGAAAGCGGCGGTTCCTTTCTCGCAATGCGGTCCGGTGATCTTCCAGGATGCGCTGCCGAAGTGAGGGCGGAGCGCAGCGGTTCACAGGCCCCTTCTACCTTCGCGGGCCATGTCCGATGTGAAGAAAGGTCTGTTCCACCTGACCAATACGCTTTCCCGGAAGAAGGAGGAGTTCGTCCCGTTGCGCCCGCCGCACGTGGGATTGTACGTCTGTGGTCCTACGGTGTACAGCGATGTACACCTCGGCAACGTGCGCAGCTTCCTCTCTTTCGACGTGTTGTACCGTTGGCTTACGCACCTGGGCTACAAAGTGCGCTACGTTCGCAACATCACTGACGTTGGCCACCTGGTGGATGATATCGATGAAGGCGAGGACAAGATCGCGAAGCGTGCGCGGCTCGAGCAGTTGGAGCCGATGGAGATCGTACAGAAGTACACCAACGGCTTCCACGATGTGATGCGCCTGTTCAACATCCTGTCGCCGAGCATTGAGCCCACCGCGACCGGACACCTGATCGAGCAGATCGGCATGGTGGACCGCATCTTGAAGAACGGCTATGCCTACGAAGCGAACGGCAGTGTTTACTTCGATGTGCCCAAGTACGCGGAGAAATTCGCGTACGGCGAATTGAGCGGTCGCAAGATCGATGAGCTCCTGACCAACACGCGTGACACCGAAGGGCAGGAAGAGAAACGCAGCCCACTCGATTTCGCGATCTGGAAGAAGGCCGATCCACATCACTTGATGAAATGGCCGAGCCCTTGGGGTGAGGGATTTCCGGGCTGGCACCTGGAGTGCAGCGCGATGAGCACCAAGTACCTCGGGCAGACCTTCGACATCCACGGCGGTGGCATGGACCTGAAGTTCCCGCACCACGAATGCGAGATCGCGCAGAGCGTGGCCGCCGATGGCATTGCGCCGGTGCGCTACTGGATGCATGGCAACATGCTCACCGTGAACGGCCGGAAAATGTCCAAGAGCGAGGGGAACGGTTTCACGCCGGAGGAACTGCTCACCGGGAACCACAAGCTGTTGGAAAAGGGCTACGGTGCGATGACCGTGCGCTTCTTCATGCTGCAATGCCACTACGCCAGCACGCTGGACTTCAGCAACGGGGCGATGCAAGCCGCAGAGAAGGGACTGGTGCGCTTGATGACAGCGATCGATACGCTGGAGAAGTTGAAACCCGGCAGCAGTGATGGGGCGGACATCGCCGCGTTGGAGCAACGCTGCCTCGATGCGATGAACGACGACCTGAACACGCCGGTGATGATCGCCGAACTGTTCGAGGGCGTCCGCATCATCAACTCGGTACACGATGGCAAGATCGCATTGAGCGAAGGAGGTATCGCACGTTTGAAGAACCTCTTCAGCACCATGGTCTCCGCTGTGCTTGGTTTGAAGAAGGAACAAGCCGTCGCCACTGATGACAGGGCGATGGACGGCCTAGTGAAGGAGTTCATCCGCATGCGTGCTGAAGCGAAGGCCGCACGCGATTTCGCTTCGAGCGACAAGATCCGCGACCGGCTGGCCGCGCTGGGCATCACACTGAAGGACACCAAAGAGGGCACCACATGGGAACGCGCTTGAACGCAGGAGGCAGGAGCAGGATGCATAGTGCGTTCACGCTATTGCTTCTGACACTGCTCCCTGGTTGCACCACGGATACTCCGGACACGACCGATGTCCCCGAGGTCAAGACCACCGAACCCGCGCTACCATCTGCGCCGCTTTTCGACCCGGACAGCGCGTACGCCTTCGTGCAGCAGCAGGTGGATTTCGGTCCGCGCGTTCCGGGAAGCAGCGGACATAGAGCATGTGGTGACTGGATGGTCGCGAAACTGAAGGGCTATGGCGCTAATGTGATCGAACAGACGGGCACCGTCACCGCGTTCAACGGCCAGCAGTTGCCGTTGCGCAACATCATCGCGAGTTGGAACCCCGATGCTAAGGAGCGCATCCTGCTGCTCGCGCATTGGGATACACGTCCATTCGCCGACAAGGACACCGAACGGAAGAGTGAACCGATCCTTGGCGCGAATGATGGCGGCAGCGGTGTGAGCATCCTGTTGGAGATCGCGGGCCATCTGGCTACGAAACAACATGGTCCCGGTGTGGACATGCTGTTCACCGACGTGGAGGACTACGGCCAGCCGAGCGGGGCCATGGCGATCGACGAGAACAGCTTGGACACATGGGCGCTGGGCTCACAGTATTTCGCGAAGAACCCGCATGTGCCCGGCTACACGGCGCGCTTCGGTATACTGCTGGACATGTGCGGCACACGCGACGCACGTTTCTACCGGGAATCGATCAGCATGCGTTTCGCACCGGCCATTGTACACAAAGTGTGGAAGACCGCAGCGGCCATCGGCTACGGGGAACGCTTCGTGCAGGAAACCAAATTCTTCGTCGGCACCGATGATCACCTGGCGATCAACGAGCAGTTGCGGATCCCGACAGTGGACATCATCGAGTACCACGAGGCCACGAAGGCCTTCCACCCGAGTTGGCACACGCACAAGGACAACATGGACGTGATCGATCCCACCACGCTCAAGGTCGTGGGCCAGACTGTGTTGGAGGTGGTTTGGAAGGAACGATGAGCGGCCGCGACCGATGCGGCTACATCACGGTGCAGGTCACTCCTTGACGACCCGGAACACGTTCCGCGCTTCAGCGTCCTGAACCGCGAGGATGTAGCTGCCTTGGGCCAGGTCGGAGAGATCCTCCCGTTCGATGTGTTTTCCAGCCCACAGCACCTGCCCCATTGAATTGCGCAGTTCGTAGCGTTCCTCCCCATTCGTGGATCGTAACGATATCCGGTCGGTGAAAAGGGTTGGGTACACTTGAACTGTTCTCCCGGCCACATCAGCGTTGAGCGCTGTTGCGATCTGCCCGCATTCCCACTGGAATACCTGCTCGTTGTAGTCCGTTTCCCAGATCGTGTAGGCCTGCTTGAAGGTCTTCCACTGTGCCACGCCCGTGCCCACGATGGTGTTCACCGCGTCGGCCACCTCTACCACCTTGGCATAGAACGCCGGAGTGTTCATGTCGGCCTGGCTAAAGAAGATCGATTGCAGGTAGAAACCGTCCGAAGGAGAGGCCCCACTCTGCACGCGATCCACTAGCTGCTGCACTTGGCCGACCACGTAGGCCACCGTTGAGGTGTCCTGGATCTTGATGCTACAACCCACGCCGATATGTCGCAGGTGGCTCGACTGATCGTGCGTCAGGTAGTTCGCCGTGTCCTGCGGGTTCCAGGATCCATAGTACTTCAGGTCGTTCACATGGTTGGGTGTGCCGCCCCCCATCATGTAATCCGGCTGCCAGAAGGCGCTGGGGAAGACGGCACCGTTCTGCCCGTTCACCAGGTTCATCCACACGTTCATCCCGTTGTTGTCATTGTGGATCGCGCCGCCCATCACTTTGCTCTCCGGCAGCCCGATGGAATCCATCAGATGCGCTACGTCGGGGTAGAGGTATTGCGACTCGTGCGCGTGCGGGTCCATCTCCACGCCGAGGTCCTCGTAAAGCCAGCGGAGAATGTTCTTGTCGCCCGTGGTCGCGGTGAGTGTCGGGGTTTCCTTGGAGAGCACATTGCTCAGGTACACCCAGTCCGATTGCATGTTCCAGGTGATGCCGTTCGCCTGGAAGTGCTCGGCCAGGGTCACCAGGCGCGCCCGGTTCGCGGTGTAGAATGGCGTGAGGTTCCATTGGGCGGTCTCCTCGTTGTGTGAAACGAAGTCCAGGTAGATCACGGGTTGACCCGAACAGAGGATCACGCTCATCACACCGAGGCCATGCAGAAGGGTTCGCTTCATGGGTTCCGGTGTTCGTTCGATGTTGCTACGAAGCGTGTGTAAACGACCGTTCAAACCTTCATGTGCGCAGTTGGATGCACAGCGTACGGTTTGGTTTGATGCAGTATTCCTTTCCCCGCGTACTCGCGGACCGGAAAATACCCCTGCGGCGGACTTACAATCGCTGGCCCGCACCGACCACCGCGCCCCCTGGCAGGTTGGCCGGCAGCTTGAGCACCTGCACCTGCTCACCGGCGCGTACTAGCAGCACACGCAACTCAGTGGTCGTTGGCGCGTGGACGCGCTCAGTACCGCTATCGTCGAAGGTCCCGGTCGCGATGGTGCGGCCCAACATGTCCACCAACGTCCAATCCGCTCCGGCCTGTGCGCCGTGTACGCTCCATGCATCGGTCCCGTCCCATGTTGCGGTTATCGAGGATGCTGGTTCGCGGTACACCGCCACCACTTCGCTCAGGAAGCCGGTGCCGTCCAGATCGGTCTCACGCAGGCGGTAGTAACTCGTACCGGACAGAGGCGCGGTGTCAACGAATTTGTAATCGTGCCGTTGCTGTGAATTCCCTGCGGCCGCCACCGTACCAAGGGGCTGGAAATTCGTCCGGTCCCCACTGCGTTCCACGGTGAAGTAGTCGCTGTTGCGCTCACTGCCGGTGGTCCATGCCGTGAGTACTACGCTCTGATCCGGCTCAGCTGTGAAAGAGAGCAACTCAATGGGAAGCACTGAACAGGGTTGGGCGTTCAAGAAGGTGGAGAGCACGTTCTGGATCGGACATGCACCATCCGAGGCCTGTATGAACATGGTAACAGGTAGGAACGCGTTATTGCCGGTCCAGCAGAGCGTGGCCCTCGCTGGATTGGTGCCTGTGATCGTGAAGGTGGAGCCCGGCAGCACTACAGAGGCGTTCGAGGTGATGGTGATGATCGAACCGGGGAGGTTGTCGGTCACAACGATGTCCACGCAGAACGATTGACCATGGCAGACATAAAAACTGTTCGCCGCGATACCAACCCCGTTGGTGGGGTTCGAAAGGGGGTTGATCACCGGGGGAACATCGTTGCATACTGTCACCGCGAACATCAGGTCGCGCATCACCGAACCGATCAATACCCCGCCGGATGTGTAGGTGGTCACCTTGATGACCACTGTGAAATAACCGGTAATGGTGGGCAGGAAGTTCAACTGGCCAGTGAACGAATTGATCGTGATCCCGGTAAGTGGTTGTGTACCGGAGTAACCGCCTACATAATTCACCGGTACCGGGATCGGCGTGCCTAACCGTGCGTCGACCACCGAGAACACCATGGTGTTGCCATCCGCATCGCTTACGCCAGGATTGTAGGAGACCGGCTGGTTCACGCATACGTAGGGGATGCCGGTGTCAACGAACCGGGGCGAGGCGTCGCACAGCCCGCTCAAATTATTCAGTGTTGCCTCCGCGTACAGCCCGGGCGTCAACTGGACGTTCTGCATCGTATTTCGACAGCAGATGTACCAATGGATGTTCCAGAAATCGCACGGCGAAAGGAACAAGGAGATCTGGAAACGGTATTTCTTGAAGCTTGGCAATGTGCCCCCATTGCAGGTGCTGTTGGCAAGCTGGGTCGGGCAGAGCGGTGCTACCTCCAGCACAGACACCGGGGTAAGGCCACCGATGGAGAAATCCACGCCACAGCTGTTCCTAAAATACAAGGTCTGCGGAGTGACCGGCGCCCCTGAGCAGTCCAGGTACAAGTCCAGGAAGATGGTGTAGTTGTTCCCCCCGGTACACTGGTAGGTAATGCTCGCTCCGGAGAAGTGGTCGGCACGGGCCACGCCTGTCCAAAGCGCCCAAGCGACCAACAGGGCACAGGGAATTCTGGCTTTGGTGGTGAATGAGATCAGCGCGGTCATAACAATTCCCCCCCGGGTTCTACCGGAAGCCAAGTAAAGATATGCGAAGGTACCGGATAACTGACGTAAGAACAGGGGAGTAGTTGCTTGCCGCCGGTTGGGTATTCTCCTGATCGCTACCGCTTCTTGACCCCGAACCCCCTTTCTCCCCAAGGCTAACTTGGCCCCCGACGGTCCCTTCACGCACCCACGCCCACGCATGCCCGAATCCGCTCCAGACAAGCGCCTCTTCCTGCTCGACGCCTTCGCCCTCATCTATCGCGCTTACTTCAGCTTCATCCGCGCCCCACGTGTGAACAGCAAGGGATTCAACACCAGCGCGGCGTTCGGGTTCACCACCACCTTGCTCGATCTGATCAGGCGCGAGAAGCCCACGCACATCGCCGTGGTGTTCGATACGGCGGCGCCTACCGAGCGACACGAGACGCTCCTTGATTACAAGGCGAACCGGGAGGAGATGCCCGACGACATCCGCACCAATCTCCCGTACATCCGCCGCATCATCGAGAGCATGAACATCCCCATCCTGGAGAGTGATGGCTACGAGGCCGATGATGTTATCGGCACGTTGGCGAAAAAGGCCGAAGCAGAAGGCTACACCACGTACATGGTAACGCCTGACAAGGATTTCGGGCAGCTCGTCACGGACAAGATCATCATGTACAAACCGGGTCGCGGTGGCGATCCGCCGGAGAAGCTCGGGCCTGCGGAGATCTGTGCGCGCTGGGGTTTACAGACCACCGATCAAGTGAAGGACATCCTGGGGCTGATGGGCGATGCAGTGGACAACATTCCCGGCATTCCGGGCATCGGCGAGAAGACGGCCATGAAGTTGGTGCAGCAGTTCGGCAGCTTGGAAGGCGTGATCGAGAACGCCGACAAGTTGAAAGGGAAACAGCAAGAGAACGTGATCGCGTTCGCCGAGCAAGGGCGCATGAGCAAGATGCTCGCAACGATCAACATCAATGCTCCGGTGGAGCTTGACCATGATGCGTTGCACCTCGATCCACCGGACAAGGACAAGGTGTTGGAGGTGTTCAGCGAGTTGGAGTTCAAGAACCTCACGAACAAAGTGCTCGGGGTCGATGGCCCCGGTGCAGCGGCTCCGGAAGTCAAGGGCCAAAAGAGTACGGTGCAACGCTCACCGTCGGGTCAGGTGGATCTGTTCGGGTCTTCGGTGGATGCGGATGGCAACGTGCAGTTGACCGAACTCGCCACCATCGACACGGTGGCGCACCGGTACTTCCTCGCCGATACGAACGAGGCGATGTACATGCTTGCTGCCCAGTTGAAGAAGCAGCCGCGCTTCTGCTTCGATACGGAGACCACCGGCACTGATGAACGCACCGCGGAGCTTGTCGGTCTTGCCTTCAGCTGGAAGACGCATGAAGGCCACTACGTCCCCGTGCCGGAAGGGCGCGCGGAAGCCCAACGCATCGTGGACATGTTCAAGCCGCTGTTGGAGAGCGAGAGCATCGGCAAGGTGGCGCAGAACGCCAAGTACGACATACGCGTGTTGGCCAAGTATGGTGTGGAAGTGAAGGGTCCGTTGTTCGATACGATGATCGCGCACTACCTGCTGAAGCCGGACCAGCAGAAGCATGGCATGGACTACCTGAGCGAGGCGTACCTGGGCTATCGGCCGGTGAGCATCGAGACGTTGATCGGTGAGAAGGGTCGCGGCAAAGTGCAGAAGAGCATGCGCGATGCCGACATCAATGCGGTGAAGGAGTACAGCGCCGAGGATGCCGACGTTACATGGCAACTGGCCGAGAAGTTCGCGCCGATGCTGGAGCAGGATGAAGTGACCGCGCTTTTCGATACGGTGGAGATGCCGCTAGTAAGCGTGCTCGCCGACATGGAGACCGAGGGCATCCGCATCGACATCCCGGCGCTCAAGGCCTTCAGCGAGGAACTGGGCGTGGACATCCTGCGCTTACAGGAGGAAATACACAAGGCCTGCGGCGTGCCCTTCAACATCGACAGCCCGAAGCAGCTTGGCGACGTACTGTTCGAGACGCTGAAGCTCGGCGGCGACAAGATCAAGAAAACCGCCAAGACAGGCCAGTACCAGACGAGTGAGGACATCCTGCAGGAGCTGAGCAACGCGCATCCTTCGATCCCGCTCATCCTCGACTACCGCAGCTTGCGCAAGCTGAAAGGAACCTATGTGGACACGTTGCCGGAGGCAGCGGATCCGATCACACACCGCGTTCACACCAGCTACTTGCAAACCGTGGCTGCCACCGGTCGCCTTGCCAGCAACGACCCGAACCTGCAGAACATCCCCATCCGCACGGAGAAGGGCCGCGAGATCCGTAAAGCGTTCGTGCCGCGCGACGAGCACCACCAACTGCTCAGTGCCGACTACAGCCAGATCGAGCTGCGCATCATAGCGCACATGAGTGGCGACAAGAACATGCAGGAGGCCTTCCGCCATGGGCTGGACATCCATGCGGCCACCGCCGCCAAAGTGTTCAATGTGGACATCGCAGCGGTTACGCGCGAGCAACGGAGCAGGGCCAAGGCGGTGAATTTCGGTATCGCCTATGGCCAAGGCGCGTTCGGACTTTCACAGGGCCTGGGCATCCCCCGAGCCGAAGCCAAGGCCATCATCGACGACTACTTCGCGCAGTTCCCAGGCGTGCGCGGCTACATGGACGAGATGATCGGCTTCTGCCGGACGAACGGTTACATCAAGACCCTAATGGGCCGTCGCCGCTACCTGCCGGACATTACAAGCGGCAACAACACCGTGCGCGCGCAGGCCGAGCGTATCGCCATCAACGCGCCCATGCAGGGCACGGCCGCGGACATCATCAAGGTGGCCATGGTGCGGATCAGCGAGGCGTTGCGAAGGGACCGCATGAAAAGCAAGTTGTTGTTGCAGGTACACGATGAACTCGTGTTCGATGCGCACAACGACGAGGCAGATGCACTGAAAACGTTGGTAAAGGACTTGATGGAAGGAGCGATCAACCTGCATGTGCCACTGGTTGTTGACATCCATTTGGGGAAAAACTGGCTGGAGGCGCACTGATCCACCAAGGGCGACGCGGCACCTTTACGGCGATCCTCTTCCTGATCCCATGATCGCGATGCGAAACCCAATATGGCCGGTGATGCTGGCCGTGGTGACCCTGCTCACCGCTTGCGGTGGTGACCCCCCCCAGCAGGATACCCTGAACGTGAACGATGGACTGGACAGCGCCACGCAGTCCGCCCGGATGAAGAAGACCAAGAACATCTTCTACAACATCCCGTCGCCCATGGAGACCGCGGCCTTGCTAAAGAAGGCCGGCGCGGATTACAACAGCAAGATCCTGAACGACGTGAAGAACGTGGACAAGTACACCGCCGCGAGCCAGCAAGCGCTGAACCTCGGCGTGTACGGTGCCGACCTGAGCTACGCCAGCGTCTTCAACCACACCCAGGAGAGCATGTTCTACACCTCGTGCGCCCGCAAGCTAGCGGACCGCCTCGGGGTGATCAACGCGTTCAACGACAGTACGCTCGAACTGATGCAGTCGAAGATGAACGATCGCGACGCGCTGCTCGACGTCATCAGCGAAACGTATTGGAACGTGGACGCCTACCTCAAGGAGAACGGACGCGACAACATCAGCGCCCTAATGATCGCCGGTGGTTGGGTGGAAGGCCTGTACATCGCCACGCAAGTGGCCGCCTCGAACGATAGCCCTGAGCTGCGGCAGCGGATCGCCGAACAGAAATTCGCCCTGGGCGACCTGATCGGGCTGATCGAGTCCTATGAGGTGGACGACGAGCGGCTGAACGGCGTAAGGGAGGATATGAAAGCGTTGCAGGTGCTCTTCGCTGATGTGAACATGGGCGGGGGTGACAACACGGTGAGCGACGAGAACGGAGTGGCAGTGATCGGCGGATCCGCCCCGGCCGCAACGCTCACCGATGCGCAACTCGGTGCCATTCGCGACAAGGCCGCGGCCATCCGCAATACCTACATCAACTGATCGCCGCCATGCTCAACGTACGATCGATCCTCGCGAGCGCCGCTGCGGCTGGCCTCCTGTTCCTTTTCGCCGCGCCGGCCCAGGCCCAATGCAAGGCCTTCGCCAAGAACAAGTGCGTGCCCGAATTGGCCCCGTTCAAGTTCAACGAGACCTTCAACGCCGCCCAGCTCGCTCCGGGGGAGGAGGCCGAAGTGAACCTCACGTTCTTCAGCGGCCAGGAATACCGCGTAATGGTCTGCTCCCATCCGATCCTGGGCGAAGTGAATTGGAAACTGGTGGACGCGAACAACAAGATCGTGTTCGAGAGCCTGGCCGATGAACCCAAGCATCAATTCGACCTGAAGGCCACCAGCACGTTGCAGATGAAGGTGGTGGTGTGGGTGCCCACGAAACCAAAGACCGAACTGGTGCATGTGGGCTGCGTCGCCATCCTGGTCGGCTTCAAGGAGTAAGGTATCGCGCTGCCACACCCGAGGGAACGAGGGTCCGTGGAGCGTCTGAAAGGTCCCGGCTCGTCCGGGACTTTTCATTTCAAGTCACTCGATAACCACCCGGCTCTTGCGCTCCAGGTCCGTGCGGGATTGGAACACGAACGTGTGATAGTCCGCGCTGCTGGCCGGAAGGTGCAGTAGTAGATGTGCGCGACCCATCTCAACGCCCTCCTGGTCGAAGGCCGTCGCGGTGAGTGTATCGCTGATCGAACTCTTCGCGGAGAGATAGATGATGAGCCGGTTGTCCCGGTCAGCGCTGTCGCTTTCCACTTGTGTGCGGCCGATCGCCAGGCCCTGCGCCTTGAGCCCCTCTGACAAACGCACTTCCACGCTCCAGGTCTCTTCCACTCCCGTGGTCACCCCTTCGATCACTTCTGTTGCAGCACTACCAGCGAGTTCACCGCCTTTGTTCAAGGCGTTCTTCGTCTTCTCGCCCGCCCAATCGCAGGAACTTAGACCGATCACCAGCACGATAACAGCGGACGCGCGCATCACCGCACCGTGAACCGCGACACCGCTGAGGAACCGTCAAGGGTCAGCCGCACCATGTACATCCCTGAGGGAAGTCCCTCGATCGGTAGTGCGATGCGCTGGATGCCAGTGGGCAATACGCCATCGTGGATCGGCCGCACGCGTCGGCCCACCACGTCGAGCAGGTCAAGTCGCACCTGCCCCGGTGTGTCCAGTTGGAACATCACATTGGCTTGGTTCTCCGCTGGGTTGGGAACAACGACCATTTCGATCGCACCAGCGGACATCATCTCGTGGAGGCCCACGGGCATGCCATTGATGTTGATGTCGTCGATGTAAAAGTTGTTGCCGCCGCTGCTCTCGAACTCGAACTTGATGCGGAAGTTGGCCGTGTGATAGCTGCTGCTCACGTTGTCCACTTCGGCCAGGGCCCATTGTTCAGGCCCACTGGGTGTGAAGCTGCCCGGAACGATGCCGCCGGTGTTGAGGCTGTTCGTTCCATGCAGGATCTTGCGCAGGCTCCACGTTGCCCCGCAGTTATTGCTCACGAAAACGCGCACCTCATCGTCGCTGGTGCTGTTGCGCTGCGCGTATGCGTACCGGAAGGAGATGTATACGTCGCTAGCCCCGCTCATGTCGTAGGTCGAGGAGAGCAGTTCATCGATCCGGCCGTCCATGCTGGCCGTGTTCAGCACACGCACACTCTTGGCACCCGTGTAAGCCGCCGAGGTCGTTAGTGCGAAGGTGTTGTCGTTGTTTGGGTTCACAGGCATCCATTCCACCACCGGAAGTGCGGCGATGTTCTCGAAACCCTCGGCGAACGGTACGGTCTGGCCCGGATAGGCGAATACCGTCACATAGCCGTCCGAAGTGGTGGAGAGGGTGGTGCTGCCATCGCTCACTGTAAGGGACACGTGGTAGAAGCCGGGTTCGGCATAGGTCACCGTGGGGTTCGCATCGCTGGAAGTAGCGGGCGTGCCGCCGGGGAAGTCCCATGTGCGCGCGGTAATGCCGTGGAAGCTCTCGTCGGTGAAGGTGATCTCAACACCGGCGCAGACCATGCGGTCCGTGCTGGAGAATTCCGCGGCGCACAGGACGGGTGTGGTGCTCACACCGGTCGCGGCTAGGTTGGCGATCGATCCGAGCGCGCTGCGCTGCGCGGTACCGCTGTTCAAGGCGGCCAGCATCCGGGTCCTCTGCCCAACAGTGAACATCTTGGCGCAGTATGAGTACTCCATGTAGTTCTCCACATTGTCCAAAGCGGAGCCGCACGACGCGCCCAACACGTTGCAGGAGGTCCAGCCGATGGTGTTCGGCGTGTCAGACACGCTGTCATCCTGATAGCAATTCTCCGGCAGGCCTGGGTCATTCCCATCGCCCCAGCAATGCTTCAGGTTTATCCAGTGACCGACCTCGTGCGTGAGCGTACGGGAGCGACCTGGTGAACTGGTGCCAATGCTGCCGGTGTAGGTATGGAGCAGGACGATGCCATCCGCTTCGGGCCAATTGGACACAGCCCCGGGGCGGTATGTGTAGCCCGCGGCACCATCGGCGCTGGCGGCCACCCAAACGTTCAGGTACTTGTTCCGCGGCCATTGGATCAGGTCCTTCATGGTCTGGGTACCATCATTCGTCAACGTTGACACTGTGCGGGTTATGCCCTTGGTGCAATTCCCGCTGGGGTCCTTGCGCGCGAGACTGAATTGAACGCCCACATCGGCCACGATGTCCAGGAATTCAGGTCGCACGTTCACCCAATCGGCGTTGAGCTGGTTGAAATCGTCATTGAGCACCCGCACCGCATCGTAGATCTGCTCGTCGCTGATGTTCTCCGGCCCGTTGTTGTGAATGATGTGGAAGACCACCGGGATGGTGTACGTCGAGCCACCGCCGCGTGCCCCATCCTCAACGAACCCTTGGGTGAAACTCTCCAACTCCTGGTCCGCTGCCGCGATGCGCGCGAGTTCCACCGGGTCATTGTGGTGGAATCGCTCCAGGCCTTGCAGGTCATTCGCGCTGCACGGGGCAACATTGTCCTGGGCCGAAAGCGCCGCACTGAGAAGACCGGAAAGCGTCAGGGCGAGGGAGAGCTTCATCATGGATCGCAACGGGTTATTGAAATGCCGACGAAAATATCGGGAAGGGATCCAACTGACGGTCAACCGGATCACCATATGTCCCGCTCCTTTGTGTTCCTATAACGATCCAACCCCGGACAGATGTTCACTCCCGCCCCCCTGCACCCCGGTGAAATGCACCAGAAGCCCGACGAAGGTCCCTCGATGCCCGTCCGTCGAAACCGCTGAGCCTCAGGGCACCACCACACGAACCACCCGCTGTTGGGCTGCTTCGCGCAAGCGCAGGAAGTAGATCCCACTCGTTAGGGTGCCCAGAGCCAGAGGTATCCGCTGGGTTCCTGCGGCCAATGTTCCCAGATGAACTTCACGCAACACCTGCCCGAGCACGTCGCACAATTCCAAGCGCACGTTCCCCCCACGATCCAGTTGGAAGAACACCTGCGCGTCCTCGGTCAACGGATTGGGTACCACCACCAAGGGGCCGTGTCCATCGCCGATGGCCTCAGCCATCCCAACAGGTGTTCCGCTGATGTTGATGTCGTCGAGGTAAAGGTTGTTACCGCCATTGCTCTCGAACTCGAACCTGACACGGAAGCGCGACGAATGATACCCGCTGCTGATGTTGCTCACTTCGGTGTAGCCCCATTCTTCCGGACCGTTGGGTAAGAAGTTCCCGGTAACGGTGCCGCCTGTGGCCAGGCTGTTGTTGCCGTGCAGGATCTTCCGCAGGCTCCAGGTCGCGCCACAGTTGTTGCTCACGTACAGGCGCAGCTTGTCATCGCTGGCCGCGGATCGTCGGGCGTAAGCATGGCGAAAGGCGATCGTGATGTCGGTCGCACCGCTCATGTCGTAGGTGTGCGAGATAAGCTCATCAAAGCGACCATCCATCGCGGGCGTGTTCACGATGCGCGCGCACTGACCCCCTGAGAAGGCCGCTGAAGTGGTCACCTCAAAGGTGTTGTCGTTGTTCGGGTTGGAAGGGACCCAGTCCACAGGTAGAACAGCGGCATCCTCGAAGCCTTCCACGATCGGAGGGGTCGCTCCCGGATCGGCGAGCACCGTGATCAGGTTCTCAACGGTCGATATGAGGGTGTTGACGCCATCGCTAACAGTAAGGGTGACAGGGAATGTTCCTGGTCCGGTGTAGGTGACCACAGGGTTCAACTCATTGCTGGAGGCCGGATCGCCCCCTGCGAAGGTCCATGTGCGTGAAGTGACGCCGTTGTAACTCTGGTCGAAGAACTGGGTCGTTGCGCCGGTGCAGATCTCCTGCTGTGTGCTGCTGAACTGAGCGATGCAGAGCACGGGCGTGTCCAGCACTCCGGTCTGCGCCAGGTTATCCAACTGCCACAACTCGTTCCGTTGCGCGAGATCGTCGGTTAGGGCCGCGATCATCCGGTCGCCTTGGCCGGTGGTGAACATCTTGTCGCAGTATGAATACTCCATGTAGTTCTCCACGTTGTCCTGTGGCGACTCACAACTGGCACCGGTGAGCAGGCAGGAGGTCCATCCCTTGGTATTGGGTGTGTCCTCCACTTCGTCATCCATCCAACAGTTCTCATCCAGACCAGGCTCATTGCTGTTGCCCCAGCAGTGCATCAGGTTCAGCCAGTGGCCCACCTCGTGGCTCAGCACGCGCGCTCGGTAAGGTGAACTGGTGCCAATGCTTCCAACGTAGTCGCTCAACACCACGATCCCGTCGCCCTCCGGGAAGTCGTCCAGGACCCAGGGGTAGTTGGTATACCCGGCCGCGCCGTTCGCCACCGCGCATACCCAAACGTTCATGTAGCGCTCCCGTGGCCAGTGGATCAGTTGCGTCGTTTCGTAGTCGCCGATGTAAGTGAGTTCGCTCACGGTCCGCGTGATCCCGTTCGTACACTGGCCCTCGGGATCGAGGTTCGCCAGGCGGAACTCGATACCCACGTCGGCGACGATATCGAGGAACGCCGGTTGCACGCTCACCCAGTCCGGGTTCTGCTTGTTGAAATCCTCGTTCAACACCCGGATCGCATCGTAGACCTGTCCGTCGATGATGTTCTCCGGGCCATTGTTGTGGATGATGTGGAACACCACCGGGATGATGAACGGACCGCCACCGCCCCGCGCATGGTCCTGCGCGAAGTTGCGGGCGCGTTCCGAAGAACGGGCCTTCGCGGCCATTGCCCGCTCATACGCTTCGCCACTGTGTCCGAAGAGCCGTTCATGCATCGCGGGATCATTCGCCTTGCACGTGAAACCGTCCGCTGGGGCGGGTTGTTGGGCGGCCGACCGGAGTAAGGATGAAGCCAACAGGAACGTCAGAAAAAGAGAATTGCGCATGTGCTGTCCCGGTTTATCGGGGGTGCTTGATAAGACCTGCGCAAGTTAAACCGTTCAACCCTCCGTCACCCTAGCGGGCGTGACCGAATGATGGGTGATGCTGGTGATCCGAGCGTCAGCCCCGGAGCGCCTGTTCAAGGTCGTCGATCAGATCGTCGGCATCCTCCAGCCCCACGCTCAGGCGGATCAGGGTATCGGCCAGCCCGTTCCTCAGGCGCTCTTCGCGCGGAATGCTGGCGTGGGTCATGCTCGCAGGATGGCCGGACAAGGATTCCACGCCACCAAGCGATTCGGCGAGGGAGAAGACGCGTGTGGCTGAGAGCACCTTGAAAGCCTCCTCGATCCGATCCCCTTTCAGCGTGAAGCTCATCATGCCACCGAAGTCACGCATCTGCTTCGCGGCCACCGCATGGTTGGGGTGTGTTGCGAATCCTGGCCAATGGACCTTGTCCACGCGCGGGTGCTTCGCCAGCCATTCGGCGATCACCTTGCCGTTCTCGCAATGCCGCTGCATGCGCAGGTGCAGGGTCTTCAGGCCGCGCAACACCAGGAAGCAATCCTGCGGACCCGGTGTGGCACCACTGCTGTTCTGGATGAAGGCGAGCCGCTCCGCCAGCACATCGTCGGTCACCACCAGCGCGCCCATCACCACGTCGCTATGACCCCCGAGGTATTTGGTCACACTGTGCATCACGATGTCCGCGCCGAGGTCCAAAGGCGTTTGCAAGTAGGGGCTGGCGAAGGTGTTGTCCACGCCGAGCAGGCAGCCTTGCTTTTTGGCGATCGCCGCAAGCGCGGCGATGTCAATGATCCGCAGCAGCGGGTTGGTGGGCGTCTCCGCCCAGATCAATCGCGTGTTCGGTGTGATGGCGGCCACGACGTTCGCGGTGTCGTTCATGTCCACGAACTTGAACTTCACTCCGAAGGCTTCATAGATCTTGGTGAAGAGCCGGTAGGTGCCCCCGTAAAGATCGTTGCAGCTTACCACCTCATCACCGGGCTTGAGCAGTTTCACGATCGCGTCGATGCTGGCCATGCCGCTGCTGAAGCACAGGCCGTGCTTTCCGTTCTCCAACGCCGCGAGCGCTTTTTGCAAGGCCGAGCGTGTGGGGTTGTGCGTGCGGCTGTACTCATATCCCTTGTGATCGCCGGGGGCGGCCTGCACATAGGTGCTGGTCTGGTAAATGGGCGTCATGATCGCGCCGGTCGTGGGGTCTGGCTCTACGCCGGCGTGGATGGCCTTGGTACCGAATTTCATGTGCGAAAGGGAGGTTGGCGTACTTCGGAGAGGAAGCGGCGAAGGTAGCGTGGGTGCCGGAACGCTTCCAGCTCGCGATCTTGCAGGGCCTATCATCGGATCCGACCATATGTCCCGCAACGTCGCCGCGCACATCGCGCTCTTCACGGTCAACTTTATATACGGGGTCAACTATGTGGTGGCGAAGGGGCTGATGCCCGACGTGATCGGCCCTTCCGGCTTTATCCTGTTGCGCGTGATCGGTGCGGGTGGGCTGTTCTGGATCGTGCGTGCGTTCCGGCCCGAGCCTGTTGCCAGCCAGGATCTGCTGCGCCTGTTCCTGTGCGCGGTCTTCGGTGTCGCGCTCAACCAGCTGATGTTCTTCAACGGGCTCATGCGCACCACGCCCATCAATGCGAGCATCATCATGGTGGCCACCCCGATCCTTGTGCTGGTGATGTCCGGACGTTTGCTGGGCGAACGCATCACATGGATGAAGACCATGGGCGTGACATTGGGTGCGGTCGGTGCGCTGACGCTGATCTTCCTCAAACCGAAGGCTCTGTCCACCGGGGCGAGCGCGTTGGGCGACCTCTTCATTCTGATCAACGCTACTGCCTACGGCATCTACCTGGTCATCGTGAAACCGCTGATGCGCAAGTACACCGCGATCACGGTGATGGCCTGGTCATTCCTCTTCGGTGCGGTGCTGGTGGCCCCGTTCGGTTGGAACGAACTCCTTGCCGTGGAATGGGATGCGCTCGCAACGCCGGTGTGGGCGGCGATGGCCTTTGTGGTGGTGATGGTCACCTTCGTGGCCTACCTGCTGAACACCTGGTCGTTGGGTCAGGTGCATGCCACCGTGGTGGGTACCTATATCTACATGCAGCCTCTGCTCGCAGCCGTCTTCACATGGGCCTTCATGCGCCTGGGGCCGGAACGCCTTGGAATTCCCGGCGCCTACACCTCCGCGCTCGGTTGGCCACAATTCGTGTGCGCTGCGGCGATCTTCCTCGGCGTCCATCTGGTGAGTCGTTCATCCAGCGAACGATGAGCGGGGAGGGCGGCTACATTTGCCGCCATCCGCTGCACCGCGGATAATGCACCACATATGATCCGCTCAATGACAGGCTTCGGCCGCGCCGAAGGCGTGGTGAAAGAACGCAAGGTCACTGTGGAGGTGCGCTCGCTGAACAGCAAGCAGCTCGATCTATTCCTCAAGGTGCCCGGCGCCGTGAAAGAACGCGAAGTGGAAGTGCGGCCGTGGTTGAGCGAGCAGGTGGTGCGCGGCAAAGCGGAGGTCTTCATCACCGCCGAGCAACTCCATGCCGCGAAGCGCACCACGTTCGACAAGGAACTGGTGCGGGCCTATTACGATGAACTTCGGCAGATCGCGAAAGAGGTGGCACCCGACCACACCACGGATCTCTTTGCCCACGTTCTGCGCATGCCCGATGTGGCGAGCACTACCAGCGAGCGGCTCGACGATGAGGAATGGGAAGGCGTGAAAGCGCTGTTGCGTTCCGCCGTGCAAGCCTTCGATGCGTTCCGGCTAAGTGAGGGAGCACGCCTGATGGAGGATCTGGTCGCTCGCACTACACGCATTGGGTCGCTGCTTACGGAAGCGGAGACACTTGACGCGGGCCGCACCGATCGTACCCGCGAACGCCTGCTCGCCAAACTGGCCGACCTGCGCGTGGAGATGGATGCCGATCGCTTCGAGCAGGAATTGGTGTACTACCTGGAAAAACTGGACATCAACGAGGAGAAAGTACGCCTGCGCTCACATCTTACTTACATCGTTGAGACGATGCGCGGCGATGAACAGCAGGGTCGCAAGCTCAGTTTCATCGCACAGGAAATGGGCCGGGAGATCAACACCATAGGTTCAAAGGCCAACGATGCGGCGATCCAGCGCGTGGTCGTCTTGATGAAGGACGAACTGGAGAAAGTGAAGGAGCAGGTGATGAACATCCTCTGAGCCGCGCGATGGAGCACACCGGGAAATGCGTCATCGTCTCCGCACCCTCCGGTGCAGGCAAGACCACCATCGTCAGGCATCTCATCGACCAAGGCATGGGGCTGGAGTTCTCTGTTAGCGCCACGAGCCGGGCCAAACGCGCGCACGAAGTGGATGGCAAGGATTACTTTTTCATTTCCGTGGACGAGTTCCGAGATCGGATCGCGGAAGGCGCGTTCATTGAATGGGAGGAAGTATACAATGGGCAGTTCTACGGGACCCTGCGCAGCGAGATCAGGAAGATCTGGGCGAACGGCCAGAGCCCCATCTTCGACGTGGATGTTGTTGGTGGCCTGCACCTGAAGAGCGCTTTCGGGGAGCGCGCCCTGGCCTTGTTCGTCAGTCCGCCGTCGCTCGATGTGCTGGAGGACCGGCTGCACAACCGCGCAACGGAAACCGCCGAAAGCCTGCGCAAGCGTGTGGAAAAGGCGGCCCATGAAATGACCTACGCCGAGCGCTTCGACGCCATCGTTGTGAACGACACGCTCGAGCACGCCTGCGCCGAAGCCCAGGCGCGCGTGAAACAGTTCCTGTCGTGATGCGCATCGGTTGTCTGCTGGGCACCTTCGACCCACCGCACAACGGGCATCTCGCCATCGCGGAGCTCATGCTTCGGGAATGTGGGCTCGATCAGGTGTGGTTGGTCGTAACCCCGCAGAACCCGTTCAAGAAGGATCAACTGCTTAGCCCGGACCAACAACGCCTGGCCATGGTGCGGCTCGCTGTCCAGGGACGCAAGGACATGCTGGCGAGCGGGTTCGAGATCGACCTGCCCAAACCCAACTACACCACGGACACCATGCGCTTCATGCGCCACCGTTGGCCAGACCATCGCTTCGACCTGATCATTGGGAGCGACAATCTCGCGGTATTTCACAAGTGGAAGGATCCGGAGGACATCCTGGAGCACCATCGCCTGCTGGTCTATCCGCGCGAAGGCGTCAAAGAACACCTTGCGCAATGCATCTATCAAGGGCATCCCGGCGTTCGGGTCCTGGTGGACGCACCCATGCTGGATGTGTCAGCGACCCGGATCCGGGCGGATATCAGGGCCTGGCGTCCCGTGAACGATCGCCTGGCGCCAGCGGTGATCGCGTACATACGCGAGCACGGGCTCTACAAGCCCTGAAGGGAGATCGGCTCCACCACCCCTGCGGTCTGTAGCAGGTGGTCCCGAAGCACGGTGACAGCGCGTTCGAAACTCGTTTCGTTCACCACGTGTAGATCGCACAGGTGGCGGTAGGGAAGGAGGTAGTTCCGATAGGCCGGCAGCACGTGGTGCTGCCATTGGTACAAGACGTCTTCGGTCCCGTAGCCCCGCTCCCGGGCATCGCGCCGCAGTCGCCGATCGAGTTGTGCTCCCTCGCTCGCCTCGATGAACACGCGGAGGTCGAACAGGTCACGCAAGCCTTCATGATGCAGTACGAAAAGACCCTCCACCAAGATCACCGGCGCGGGGCGCAACTCGATCAGCTCGGGCTCCCGGCCTTCCTGGTTGAAGGTGTATTCCTTCCGGTAGATCGGATCCCCGGCGACCAGACTCCGGAGGTCATTGGCCAGGCCGTCAAGGTCGACCGAGGTCGGTAGATCGAAATTGATCTTGCCGTTGGGGTCGACCAACTGTTCTTCCTTGGGCAGGTAGTAGTCGTCCTGGGTCACCAGGCACACGGTGCCATCGGGAAGGCTATCGCGCAATGCACGTACCAGGGTGGTCTTGCCCGATCCGCTGCCACCGGCCACACCAACGAGATAGGCGCCGCGATGCATGGCCGCTAAAATAGGTGGATGCCGGTCGCCCCGGAAGAGGTGAACATACTTTGGCACGGCGGTTGAATGTTCTTCTGGCACGAACTCAAAGACAACCAGCCATGTCGACCAATGTGAACCGCTACCAGAAGATCAAGCGTGCCGCCACCCGCCTTATGCTGAAGGGTGATGTGGAGCGTTACCTGCACGCGCTCCGTTTGATGAGCAGCCTGCGCCCGGCCAGCTACGGGTTGACGGCCTGACGATATCGGTGGCCCGTAGTGGCCGCCACGAGCGGGAGCTCGGGTTTTGGTGAAAAGCGCACGGCGGGGTACCCTCGGGACCCCGCCGCTGTGTTTTCAGAAGCCCGCGTCCAGCAAGAGACTCCGGACTTTTTCGCGTTCTGCCGGATCCTTTTGCCGGGCCTTGGCGTAGAACCGGCCATGACGAAGAAGGATAAAATAGCCTTCATCAAAAGCAGCAAGCGCAAAACGCACGTGTACAATGACCTGAACCGGTACACGGACCAGCAGCTGAACGACGTGATCCGGGAGATCGTGCAGGGGCTCATCCGCGAAAGCGAGATCATCGCCAATGCTTACATCAACGGGTATCGTTAGCGATGTTGCAGCGTGCGCACTGCTGAAGGCTGAAAGCCACAGGTAACGAGGCCCCCACGAAAGTGCGGGGCTTTGTTACGTCCTATAGTTCCGGTCCGACCCGGAGGAGCGGGCTAACTTGGTCGCCTTACACCGCCACATGAAGGGATCATTCATGGACCTCGATGGGTTCCGCATTACGCGGCCAGGAAAGGTGCGCCTCAAGGACTATCCAACCCGCCTATTGGAAGCCCCGGACAAGAAGAAGCTGAAAGAGTCGGTCGAGAAGGACCGTGAGCGGATCATTGAACTCCAGGAGTTGCTCTATGCTCAGCGAGCACACGCGGCACTCCTCATTTTCCAGGCAATGGACGCCGCTGGCAAGGATAGTTGCATCGGCCATGTACTCGGTGGCGTGAACCCACAAGGCTGCCGGGTGTGGGGCTTCAAAGCCCCCAACGCCGAAGAACTCTCGCACGACTTTTTGTGGCGTCACGCCCAGGCCATCCCGGCGCGTGGCCTCATCGGGGTCCACAGCCGCAGCCATTATGAGGAAGTGCTGGCGGTGAAAGTGCATCCGGAGTATCTCCTCGCGCAGCGGATCCCCAATGTGAGTTCAGTGGTGCAGGCCGATGCCGACTTTTGGGGGCGGCGTTATGCATCCATCCAGGGGTTCGAGGAGCACCTAGCCGAACAGGGCGTAGTGATCATGAAGTTCTTCCTGCACATGAGCAAGGCTGCCCAGAAGGAACGCCTCCTGGAACGCGTCGACGATCCAGAAAAGAACTGGAAATTCAACATCGGTGATCTGAACGAGCGGGCTCGCTGGAATGAGTACCACACGGCGTACGAAGCGGCCATCGGTGCGACGGCGGCGGAGCATGCGCCATGGCATATCGTGCCAGCGGACGAACAGTGGGAGACGCGGGCGATCGTCGCCGCTTTGGTGCGGGAACGGTTGGAGGCGATGGACCTTCGGCATCCGGTCCTGAGCGACAAGGCAAAGGCCGAACTGGTCCTGGCGCGTGAACAACTCTCCACCAAGGAGGAGTGATGGGGCGGTGGCCAAGTGGGCGTGCCACGACTACCTTCGGCGTATGAGCGAGCCGGTGAAAAAGCGATGGCGGTTGAAGGCGCCGGCGGACCCGGTGGCTGTAAACGCCTTGGTGTACGATCGCTGCCCGGAGACCGCTGCACGCTTGCTGGCGCAGCGCGGCATTGCCGATCCTAGAACGGCGTCGTCCTTTTTTCGGCCCTCACTGGAAAAACTGCACGACCCTTTCCTCATGGCCGGTATGCTGGCCGCGGTCGAACGGATCGAGCGTGCCTTGGGCGAGAACGAACGCATCATGGTCTATGGCGACTATGATGTCGACGGCACTACCGCCGTGGCATTGGTCCATTCCTTCCTCTCCCGCTTCACGGGCAATATCACCTTTTACATTCCCGATCGTTATGCCGAGGGCTACGGCATCTCCTGCCTGGGTATCGATCACGCGGCCTCGGAGAAGGTCGGCTTGATCATCGCGTTGGACTGCGGCATCAAGTCGATCGACAAGGTGGCTTATGCCACTGAGCGCGGCATCGACTTCATCATCTGTGATCACCACCGTCCGGGCGATACGCTGCCGCAAGCTGTGGCGGTGCTGGACCCCAAACGTGATGATTGTCCTTATCCCTTCAAGGAGTTGAGCGGATGCGGTATCGGATTCAAGTTGATGCAGGGTTTCGCACAGCGCAACAACATCCCGTTCGCCGACCTCGAACCGCTCCTCGACCTGGTGGCCGTGAGCACTGCGTGCGACATCGTGCCTGTCACCGGCGAGAACCGGATCCTCGCGCACTTCGGCCTTCAGCGCCTCAATGATGAACCGCGCCCGGGCATGAAGGCCATGATGGGCATGGCCAACGTGAAGAAGCGGCTCACGGTGACCGATCTGGTCTTCACCATCGGTCCGCGCATCAACGCGGCGGGCCGGGTGGAGCACGGCAGGCAGGCGGTGGAGCTGCTGCTTGCGCATGAGCAAGGCCTGGCGGACAACATCGGTCTGCGCGTCGATGGCAACAACAGCCACCGGCAGGAATTGGACAAAGAGATAACGCGCGAGGCGCTGGAGCACATCGCCGCGGACCAGTTGCTGCACGATCCGTGGAGCACGGTCGTGTTCCACAACACCTGGCACAAGGGAGTGGTCGGTATCGTGGCCTCGCGTCTGATCGAGCAGTACTATCGCCCTACCGTGGTGCTCACCGAGAGCAATGGCAAGGCGGTGGGCTCGGCCCGAAGTGTGAAAGGCTTTGATGTGTACGAGGCGATCAATGCGTGCAGCGACCTGCTGGAACAGTTCGGTGGGCACATGTACGCCGCCGGACTCTCCATGCCGGTGGAGAACGTTGAGCGGTTCCGCGAACGCTTCGAGCAGGTGGTGCGCGACACCATAACACCGGAACAACGCATACCCGAAGAAGAGGTGGACCTCGAAGTTCGACTGGACGAGTTGACAACACCATTGATCAAGGTGCTGCACCACATGGCTCCGTACGGTCCGGGCAACATGCGCCCGGTTTTCCTTTCGCGTGGTGTTGTGGACACCGGCTCTGTACGCATCGTGGGGGAGAACCATTTGAAGATGCGACTGTGCCATCCGCAGGAGCCCAAACGCACCTTAGATGCGATCGCGTTCCGTCATGCGCACCATCTTGATCTCGTCAAGGGCGGCCAGCCGTTCAGCGTGCTGTACGTGGTGGAGGAGAACGAATGGCAGGGGCGCACGAACGTGCAGTTGAACATCAAGGACCTGAAACCGGGAACGGAGCACCTGTTGGTGAATGAACCGGCACGGATGGACCGTGCCGTGGACGCCGGACCCGTGTGATGGATCTAAACTTATTTCGTACAGCAACGTCAACGCCCAACCCAAACCTGCGATCGATGCGCTTCATTCTACCCGCGATCTTCTTTTTCTCCGCTGTCATGCCCGCGATGGGCCAGACCCCGACATGGAGCGATGATGTGGCCTGCATCGTTTACACGCACTGCTCCCCGTGCCACCACGAGGGCGGTCCGGCGCACTTCACCCTCATGAACTACACCGATGCGTATTTCAACCGCGTCGATATCATGGGTGTTACGCAAGTGCGCTACATGCCGCCCTGGCCACCGGACGAGGAGTACCGCTCCCTGGCCCATGAGCGTTCGCTCACACAGGACGAGATCGACATCATCGCCGCTTGGGTGAACAATGACGCACCGGAAGGTCTGCCACAGAACGCACCGCCACCGCCGACCTTCAGCAATGCACCCGTGATCGATCAGCCGGACATCTCGGCGATGATGGAGGACTATGTGATCCCCGCTTCCACCACCGACCTGTACCGCTGTTTCGTGCTGGATGTCAACAACCCGACCGACCGGTACATCACCGGCATGGAAGTGATCCCGGGCAATACGAGCATGGTACACCACGCGCTGGTGTTCCAGGATACCAGCGGGCAGGCGCGCGTGCTGGACGATGGCGACATCGAGCCCGGCTACACCAGTTTCGGCGGCATCGGTGTTGATGGTGCGAAGCTCATTGGCATCTGGGTGCCAGGCGCCGATCCGTTCTTCACGCCGCCCGGCATGGGCATCAAGTTGCTGGCCGATGCCGACATCGTGATCCAGATCCATTACCCCGCCACCAGTACATCAGAAGTGGACAGCACACGGATCAACATCCAATTGAGCCCCGGTGGATTCGTGCGTGATCTCGCCATCGACCCGATCCTCGATCATGTCGTTACGATCACAGATGGCCCGTTGATCATCGCGCCGAACGAAGTGCGCACCTTCCACGCACAGTACACGGTGCCCTTCCCGGCAACGATCACGTCGATCGGCCCGCACAGCCACTTGTTGGGCAAGCAGATGAAGGCCTACGCCGTGCGCCCCGGGAACGACACAGTGCCCTTGATCGACATCCCGGACTGGGATTTCCATTGGCAGGGCATGTACTCCTTCCGCCAGCCGATCTACCTGCCCACGAACACCGTACTCTATGGTGAAGCCACCTACGACAACACCGTGGATAATCCGGACAACCCGAACTCGCCGCCCGACTGGGTGTGGCTGGGGGAATCCACCACGAACGAGATGATGCTCTTCTATTTCGGGTGGACGATCGGGTTCCCCACCGATGAGAACATCGTTGTGGACAACAGCCCGCACATGGCGCACTACCAGGATTGTGTTGTGGACTTCAACATCGGTATTCAAGAGACAACTGCCAGCAACGCTATCGTCGCGTGGCCGGTACCCGCGCATGACGCGATCACCATCAACTGCGATACCCCGGGATCGGAAGTGCTATTGATCGACTCCAGCGGCCGAACCGTGTTGCGCGAACGCATGACCGGGGGCACGCGGGTGCTCGCGGTATCTCATCTTGCGCGAGGCTCATACGTGGTTGAGTTGCACCGCACGGGTACTGCACCGCCGCTTCGCACCAAGGTGCTGCTGGAATGATCACCGTGAACACCGATGAGCACTTCATGCGGCAGGCGCTGCGCGAGGCGGAGCAGTCCTTCAAAGTGGATGAAGTGCCGGTGGGTGCCGTGATCGTTTGCCAGGACCGCATCATCGCCCGCGCGCACAATCTCACCGAGCGTCTGAACGACGTTACAGCACATGCCGAGATGCAGGCTATCACCGCAGCGGCGGAGCATCTCGGGGGCAAGTACCTGAAGGAGTGTACGCTCTTCGTGACGGTGGAACCGTGCGTGATGTGCGCTGGTGCGCTGCACTGGTGCCAGGTGGGCCGTATTGTCTTTGGTGCGTTCGACGAGAAGTCCGGCTACCGCCGGATGGGTGCCCGGCTCCTGCACCCCAAGACCACCGTCACCGGTGGGGTGCTCGAAGCGGAGTGCGCCGACTTGATGAAAGCCTTCTTCAAACGAAAGCGGGCGCTATGAGCGCCTAGGTCGCTTGATCTGGGCTGCGGCAAGTTCCTCGCTCACACGTACCGCTTCGTTGATCAACCGGCGCAACGCTGCCTCGTTCATCCGCATCGGTGGTGCCGGAGGCCGGTAGTGGCGGATGAGTTTGTGTGCGGTACGTTCGAGCAAGCGTTCCGGATCGAGCAGATGGACGCCCGGAACGAAACCGAGGACGAGTTGTCCTTTCTGTATGTTCAGGTAGCACATCCACCGGCGGTGGTCATAGAAGGGAACGCCATAGCGCCAGCCTTCACGCATGACCGGCGAGGCTTCCATGATCAGTTCGCGTACACGTTGCGCGCGATCGCGCCAAAGGTCCGGAACCGCTTCGTACCAGCTCTCGATGGACGCGCCCATCGTCAGGGCAATTGTTCAGTGCGTGTATTGGTGGGTGCGGAGCCTCCGATGCCCAGAAGTATCGGATCGCGATCATTGTTCTGCCCGATGTAACGCACCACGCGGTCCAGGTTCACATCCTGTTGGAAGTAGCCGGGTCCTACGATGTTCGTGGGCACACTGCCACCAACGCTTTGCAGGATCTCGTCACGGTCATTGTCCTGTCCGGTGTACCGCAGCACCCCATCACGCAGCACATTACCCGGCCATAGGGCCATCCGGCCGTTCACCGGCCTGCGCGCCTCTGTCCCGTAGGTCGATGTCGCCGCCGAGGTGAAGTCCACCGTGAGCGCCGACCCGGTAAGCGCCACCGGTATGGCGGTCATCGCGCCCAGATGGTTGCGGTGCCGTGCGGCGATATGATACGTGCCGGGTCCGGTCAGAAAAGTCACGGGCGAGAAGCCGTCCCGATCCACCACATCGCCGTCCCGTTGCACCAATACACAGCGTGTGGCTACCCGTGCGGTGGGCGTTGCGCTGTTGCGCAGTTCCAACAGCACCCAGTCCACCACGGCATTATCGCCGGTGGTGGTGAGGACGCTGGCGGCGATCGTCTCGCCACCGCCGCCGACCTGCGCAAAGCCGAGACCGGTGTACGGTTCGGTGAGCGGGAAAGCGACCGCGGTGCGCAAGCTGTCGCGCATGCGGTCTGTGCCGGGGTCATAAGCGCCATCGAGCAGAAGCTTCAGGGCGACTTTCACGCCGTTGCTTTCCACCTGTGCGTTGTCCAGGTAGAGCCAGTTGCCATAGCCGTTGATCCCGACGAAGCGGAACAGCACGGTCTGGCCATCGTATGCGCTGATGTCGATGTCGTGTGGCTGCCATAACGCACACGCGTTCGGTATGAAGGAATTGGTCGTGTACGTGGTGGTCTGCAGTGCCGCACCCGATGCCTGGTAAAGGGTGGTCCAGGTGCCGCCGCAGTTCGCGCTGACGTCCACGCGAAGGCCGTCCACATAGCTGGAAGAGTAGCCGGAGTATGCGTGGTTGAATTTCAAGCGCGAACCGGCGGAAGAGGCGAGGTCCACCAGCGGCGTGAGCAATCGATCCTCCTGGCCGACCGCGTTCACGCTGTAATAGTCGATCGACCAGGAACGAGCGCCGACGCATGCGCCCTGGCCTGACATGGCCGTTGTCGTCCATGCACCACCAACGTCCGGGTTCTGCGAAGTCCATCCGGCAGGCGTGGTCGGACCGCTCTCGATAGCCTCGAGGAATGGAGCGCTGATCGTCGATGCCGTGCTCAAGGTGATCGCTCCGGTGGCCTGGTCGTTCGCGACGTATTGATCCCCCGCCAATGCGGTGGAGACGACGAGACTGTGCGTACCCGCACCGGTGATGACCAGCGGTTGCACGAAGGTGAACGTGGCCGAAGCACCCCCCGCGAGCGATCCGGAGAACGTCTCGGAGATCTGCGTTCCGCCATCGAGTTGATAGCGCACGGGGAAACCTGTTTGTGCGGACTGGCCGTAGTTGCGCAGGGTGGCGCTCACGGTGAGCGGCGCGCCGCCGCAATCGAACAAGGCACCGGCGGGAGAAAGCACCACCGCGACACCGATGTTGTTCGGCAGCGGCGTGTCATAGGCTTCCGTCTGGTCCAGACGATTACTCGAACTGCCCTGGCTGGCACTGGAACCCAGGCCACGTCGCGCGAAAGCGGCCCAGATCAGGTTTTGGTTCGCACCACCGTTCGCAAGGTCGGCGGCGAGGATCGCATCGCGCGCGTCCACAAAACCGGGGTTGCACGGAGTGAGCTTCAAGCCATCGATCACCAACTGCATGGCGATGTTGTTGCCCCCCGTTCCGTTGAAGATATCCGGATCGAAGCCATACTGGCCGATCAGTTCCCAGGTCATTTCCCACAGCATGGTACACCACACGAACCCTACACCGTGCGGGGCGGCCAGGGAGGCATTGTTGAGCGCAGCGTACGTGTAGTTGTTCACACCGAAGCTGGTGCTGTACGGTGCGGGTCGGATACCGCCTCCGGTGACCGGCTGGCCCAGGACGTACGTGCCGATGCCGCGCGCGTTCGAGCCCTGGTCACCTGCTTCGATGGTCATCACCAGGCCAAAGAAATCGCTCCATCCTTCGCCCATCTGCTCGGCATTGGTGAGGCAATTCACATTCGCCGGGCCGCCCACCAGACGGTTGCTGATGCCATGGCCGAATTCATGCGCGATGATCCCGTTGTCCAGGTCGCTGGTGCGATCGGGATTGGGCCCGGTCCACACGAACATCTGCATGCGGGGTGCGCCACCATCCGGCGGTGTGCCGAAGTTGGCGTTGTTCGTTCCACTCCCATCCAGCGCATCGGCCCGCACCGCGTCGCCGCCAGCGCCACCTCTTCCGTAACTGTTCGTCTGGAAGTTCCCACCGGGTTCATCAAAGCCGTACTGGTACCAGACATCGTGCATCAGGTTGTTCCAGTAGTACAGGTTGGTGATCACCGCATCCCTGTATGCCACGGGCGCTTGCGCGAAGTCCACGGCGAAATCGAAGTCCAAATTGGCGCCGCCACTAGGTCGGTAGCCGCCGGTGTTGTTCGCATCGGCATCCTCCTGTGCGAGTACGTTGTTCCCGCGGGTATCTGTGTACTCCGCGCCAGCGACACCGTTGTCATCATGCCAGCCAAAGGGTGAGGCGATACCCCCGTCGAGCCAGGGCGCGTTCCGGATCGAGTGGGCACCATGGCTCGGACTTTCCATCGGCCAGGGATAGACGCGATAGTCATTGGGTGCCAGTGGAGCAGCGGCCACTTCTGGTCGAGGGCACGCTTCCGTGTGGCCATGGACATGGTCGAAGCCGCATTGTGCCACCCAATCGTTCCGGTCCAGTTCAGCGCCGGTCACCGCATCGATCCGCACGTTCCACCAATGAGACCCGTCCGGCGTATAGTGGTTCACATTCCAAGCCAGCCGCAGCCGATCACCCACCGGTTGGTACACCAATTGGATCCGCACGGGCTCTTCGCCCAACGTGCTGCCCTCATAGGTCAGTCTCCGGCCACCATCCTCATTCGCCAACAGCATGGGCATCGACACGCCGGGTGCGGTCTTCGCCAGAACACTCCGTAGAGCGTCGCCCGCTGATAGCACTGGCCCGGTCGCGTTCACACGTTTCGCCAGGTGCGGTGCGGCACCATTGTTCAGCTTCACTAAACTTCCGTCCTCAGCGGTGTGGATCGCGATGTCGCCGTTCCATACATCGATGCCCTGCCATCGTTGACGCAGGATGAAGTGGTGCAGGCCGTTGCGCGTGGTGCGGTAGTCGTCCTTCACCAACAAGTCGGCCAGGTCCTCATCGGCGAAGCCCATGCCCTTTAGCTGCCTGGCCACAACTTCGGGCAGGGCGCCTGGGCGTTGCTGGCCGTTTACAGAAACTCCGAAAGCGATCAGCGCGAGCAATGTGATCGTGTGGCGTATGGTCATGGTCCTTTTGACTGGTCGGCGAATGTACCGGGGCGCGCAGGTCTATGGCAAGCAGGATCGCGCCTTTCGAGGGATCCCGAACGGACCGCCCGGTGGGGCTGACCGTGTTTTCCATGGGAAGTACATTTGTACCGTTCTTGTCCCCGCGATCTTACCCACGCTCGAGCAAGACCCACACAACGCAACCCCCATCACCCATGTACCCTCCCGAATTAGTCGCCCCCATGAAGTCCGACCTCACGATGGCCGGTTTCGAACAATTGCAAACCCCTGAGCAGGTGGACAAGGCCCTTTCCCAAGCGGGCACCGTACTCTGCGTAGTGAACAGCGTATGCGGCTGCGCTGCGGGTGCTGCCCGTCCGGGTGTGAAGCGGTCATTGACCGGTGCCAAGCGTCCGCAGAACCTGGTCACCGTGTTCGCGGGCGTGGATACCGATGCGACCAACCAGGCCCGCAAGCATTTCCTGCCATACCCCCCCAGCAGCCCGGCCATGGCGTTGTTCAAGGATGGCAAGCTGGTACACTTCCTGGAGCGCCACCACATCGAAGGCCGCACCGCGGATATGATCGCGGAGAACTTGATGATGGCGTACGACGAGTTCTGCTGAACGAACCTCATCCCAACGCAAGAACCTCCGGAGCTGGAGGCTTTTGCTTTTCCACCTGTCAGGAGCGAACGATCGCTGCGACCACCAACGCGCATGGCATCCGATGGATGACCCTGACCCGTATGTGGAACAACACCTTCTACCTCACATGACACGAATGCATACCCCCGTCGCCGCTTCGATCCTCCTGCTGATGCCGGGCATGTTGGCCGCGCAAACCCTGGTGGGAACAACGCCGCAGAACCGCACTGTGCTGCTGGAGGAGTACACGGCGATCAACTGCGGCAACTGTCCTGCCGCGCATGTGGTGGCGGGCAACATCATGTCCAGTCATCCTGCCACCGTCGTAACCGTGGCGGTACACGGCGGCGGCCTCTCCGTTCCATCGGGGGGGCAGCCTGATCTGCGATCCACGGCAGGCGGTGCGCTCTGGAGCCAGTACGTCGTTACGTTCCAGCCGCAAGGCATGGTGAATCGGCAGGGGTTGCAATCTGCCTCGCAATGGACGGCGGCGGTCAACACTGCGTTGGCGACAGCCTCGCCGGTGAACATCGGCATGGCCACCAACTTCGAGCAAGGTTCGCGCGTGCTCACGGTCGATGTGGAGTTGTACTACACCGCCGATGGTGCTGGAAGCAATGACCGCATTTATGTGCTATTGTCGGAAGACCACATTTTTGGCTACCAGCAGGATTACGTGAACGGCGCCCAACCCAACTACGATCACCGCCATGCGCTGCGTACCTACGTCACGGACCTGGGTGGCGACGAAGTGACCACAACAATAGCGGGAAGCAGTGTGGTGCGTACCTACATGTTCGCCGTGCCGGAAGCCTGGAACATCGAGCAGTGCGCCGCTGTCGCATTCGTTGGCGAGCCGAGCCTAGGTAGCGCGCCGGGCGTGATCTATCAGGCGGTCTCGGTCC
>Ga0105046_10001806_pt1 | contig 33282 bp, 20 predicted proteins | sample MAT03_FD_78385 | JGI IMG/M metagenome (GOLD analysis project Ga0105046, IMG submission 78385) | Freshwater microbial communities from Lake Fryxell liftoff mats and glacier meltwater in Antarctica - MAT-03 (megahit assembly) | ecosystem: Environmental > Aquatic > Freshwater > Ice > Liftoff...
CCGGTAAAGCATTCATATCAGTACCAGAATTTCCCCGGCCTCTTGTTCCAAAAACCGATACAAAAGCAGTTTGATGCCTACGTTTTCCGTTGATCAAAACTAAAGATTGGTCAGGTCCTAAGCCTCGCAAAGTGGCCAAATCCACGTGATCTGCGCCATCGGAGCCACTTTGTCTATTATAGTTGAATGAAGGAGCAGCATAATTGAGCATCGAAGTCAAATCAGCTCTACCCGTATTAGACGCAATTTGTTGTAAATTAATCACATCAACTGGCACCGGAGTTTCAATTGCTACTCGTCCACGACCTCTACTTCCCACCACTACCACTTGATCCAAATTAGTTGCTACTTGGGTTAAAGTGATCTGGAAATTCTGAGCAGCGGCAACAATTTGGGTTGTATAACCCACATAACTAACTTCAAGTTGATTGCCATCTTTTCCGGTTAACGAAAAGTTTCCTTCATCATCAGATAAGGTTCCATTATTGTTGGATAAGTTCTTGACGGTGACACCTATTAAGGGGCCTCCGCCATCAGCATCTATAACTTTGCCGGTAATATTCTGAGCACTAATGGGCATTCCAAAAGCTGCGAGCAATAAAAATAAAATAAATTGGTGCTTTTTCATACTGTTTTGGTTGTTTAGTAAGGTGAAACTAAGAAAAATACTTGATCCGTGAAAAAAATTGGCATAAAATAATTTTAAAGTACTTTTGCTGCATGAAATGGATTTCACTACTCAGGATTCTAATTTTTACTTACACGTGCTCGTCAGGTATAAGCTTTGCACAATCTGATTTATCAACACACTTCAATCCTGTGTATTGGCAAGAACAAAAGTTGGTTATTGACCTGCCAATTGATGCCATTATCGAAAAAAGCACAACAAATAACATTCAAATCAAAGGAGAAGGATGGTTGTGCAGCTTTGCAGCAGCAATAGAAACAGTTGAAGATAGTCTTTTAACTAAAGATCAATTATTTGAAGGGGCAATCATTTATTTTACTGGGTTAGGTATTGGGGATACTGAAAATATAGAATCAATCAATTTTACAGATGGACAAGGATTTGAGATTGCCGCACTAAATTCAAACCTTAAGAAGTTCTACTACTATATCCATACAAGTAATAATATCAAGCTTTTTGGCAGCTGTTCAAGTGTAAAAAACAAGGATATTTCAACAGAAGGTGTCAGTTTCGACATCTATCACTATTAAAATTAATAAAATAGATTACAATCTTATTTGATTATATGCAGGAAAATCCATAATTTTGCGGCCGAATAAGAATTAATAGAAAAAAGCTATCACAACCAATGCCAGTTTATTTAACTAACGAAAAGCAACAAGAGATCTTTACAACTTATGGTGGTTCTGCTACCAACAGTGGATCTACAGAATCTCAAATTGCTCTTTTCACTTATCGTATTCAGAGTCTATCAGACCACTTGAAACTTCATGCAAAAGACCACAGCTGTCGTCGCACTTTGCTTACATTAGTAGGTAAAAGAAAGCGTATGTTGATGTATTTGCAATCAAAAGATCTTGCTGGTTACCGTTCCCTTATCGAAAGATTGGGTCTACGTAAGTAATTTGGACTCTTCGATATTTAGGAATCAAAATTATAGTGTTTTACAGTTCTGTAGGTTTAATATTTTAGGCCAAAGGTTTGTTTTGCCTTTAATTTAGCTTCACTGATTGTGTATTAGCCATTGCGAACCTTTATAACACATTAACAAAAAATGGGACATCAGATTCCTACTACGCACTCTTTCCAGCTACCCAATGGTCAGAATGTAACCCTAGAAACGGGAAAATTAGCAACTCAGGCACATGGATCAGTTTTAGTACGCATTGGTGATACTATGATGTTGGCTACCGCGGTTTCTAATAAAGAGATGAAGCCAGATCTTGACTTCTTTCCCCTTTCAGTTGACTACCAAGAAAAATTTGCTTCGGCTGGAAGAATTCCAGGCAACTTTTTCAGGCGTGAGTCAAGACTGAATGACTACGAAATACTTATTTGCCGTCTAGTTGATAGAGCCATCAGGCCTTTGTTTGCAAAAACATACAAGAGCGAAACTCAAATAATCATCACCTTGCTTTCTTCTGACAAAGAAACTCTTCCTGATGCTTACGCTGCATTGGCTGCCTCAGCTGCGTTGACTGTTTCAAACATTCCTTTCCAAGGACCTATTTCAGAAGTAAGAGTTGCAAGGATCGATGGAGTATTTCATGTCAACCCTATTCGAACAGAACTAGCAAAAGCTGATCTACAAATTATTGTAGCCGCATCTCTTGATAATATCATGATGGTTGAAGGTGAAGCGAATGAATGTAGTGAAGCTGATTTGGTAGATGCTATCAAATTTGGACACGAGGCCATCAAAACACAATGCCACGCTCAATTAGAACTTGCCAAGAAATTTCATGGCGGCGAACACGCCAAGCGTGAAGTTCCTGAAGCTCCAGCTGATGAAGAAATAGCTGCGAAGGTTAGAGAACTCGCCGAATCTAAAATTCTAGAAATTGCGAGCGCAGGCCTAAACAAGGATACACGCAAAGCAGGATTTGATGCAATCAAAGTAAGCCTTAAAGAGACATTCTTAGAAGAAAAGGGAGGAGAATATCTCGCTGCAAACACTGGACTTATATTATCTTATTTCGACAAACTCAAGAAAGAAACCATTCGTAAAATGGTGCTCGACACTTCGATCCGCTTGGATGGAAGAAAACTTGATGAAGTTCGTCCAATTTGGTCTGAAGTGAATTATTTACCAGCCACACACGGTTCAGCTTTGTTCAACCGCGGCGAAACTCAAGCACTTGCTTCAGTAACTTTAGGTGGCAAATTGGATGAGTTGATGTTAGACACTGCTATCCAAACTACAATGGAACGCTTTATTTTACATTACAACTTTCCAGCTTACTCTACAGGTGAAGTAAAGCCGAATAGAGGTCCTGGACGTCGTGAAATCGGTCACGCTAACCTAGCGGCTCGTTCGTTGCGCCGAATGTTCCCAGATGATTTAGCATACACAATCCGAATAATATCTGACATTCTTGAATCCAATGGTTCTTCTTCCATGGCTACTGTGTGTGCTGGAAGTATGGCACTGATGGATGCAGGAGTTCAATTGAAAGCGCCAGTAGCAGGTATCGCAATGGGAATGATTGCTGCTGATGGAAAACACGCAATATTGAGCGATATTCTTGGTGATGAAGATGCATTAGGAGATATGGATTTCAAGCTAACAGGTACCGAAAAAGGAATCTGTGGCTGTCAAATGGACATCAAAATTGACGGACTTCCATACGAACAACTTCAAAAAGCATTGGAACAAGCCAAAGCTGGCAGAATTCACATCTTAAGCAAAATGGCTGAATCAATTGCCAAGCCTGCTGATGATTTGAAGCCTCATGCTCCTCGTATCATTGAGGTGGTAATTGAGAAAAGCTTCATAGGAGCTGTTATCGGCCCTGGAGGAAAAATCATTCAAGATATCCAAAAAGAATCTGGAGCAGTTATTACCATCGAAGAAAGAGATGAAAAAGGATACATTCAGATTGTGAGTAACAATCAGGAAGGAATCAAAAAAGCTCTTGCTCGTATTGATAAAATCACTTTCGTTCCTAAAGTTGGAGAAGATTATGATGCAGTAGTTGCAACAGTTATGCCTTATGGCGTATTTGTTGACTTCAATGGATCAAGTGGCTTGCTTCACGTTTCAGAAATGTCTTACAACAGAATCGACAATGTTGAGGATGTGTATAAAGAAGGTGATAAAGTAAGAATTCGCGTTATCGAACAAGATAAGAAAACTGGAAAATTCCGTCTTTCAAGCAAAGTATTGCTGCCAAAGCCAGAAAAGAACTAATTTTTTCTTTGTAAGCATAAATAAAAGCCTGATCCGATCATTCGTTTCAGGCTTTTTTTATGACTGAAATAATTTCTTCCTACTATCTGTTTAGCTAAAGTATAATTGTCCACAAATAACGTTTCTATGGCGTAAAATCCAAGACTCGGACATGCTGCCATAAAATAATTGTATAAAAAATTTACACATTTACAATTAGTCAAACCTCTGGCGCAATTAAAAATCACCACTGACACTTGATCCAATCCCTTGATTTTAGTCAATGCCTTCATTCAAGTTATTTTAAAAACCTTAACTCATAATCCGCTTACAATTCTCTCCGCATTTATTTTCTTGACTATGCCTTAGCTCAAATAGTCCCTTGACTTAACTTGGAAGTCAAAAATGTTGTATATTACATTGCTTTCAAACCAGTTTTAAACCCTATTTTGCGTTATTGGTTCTGCTTTTTATTACTTTTATCCAACTGTCAGTTGTTGACTGCTCAAAAAGTAATGCCTACAAAATCTGATACAGTTTACCAAAAAATTGATGATTTTTCAAAACACAAAAAGTTTTACAAATTCTTTTATAATGTCTTGTTCAAGGATGTTGAAGTGGCAGTAGTTAAAAAGAAGAAGAAGAAGCTTGGTAAAACCGCTATTCAAAAATCATTTGATTTATTCCAAAATAGAATAATCAGAAATATCAATATTGAGACCTTAGACCCTTTTGGTTATTCTACTATTAATAGTGAAGATCAACCTAAACATAAAATTGAACGATTTGGGAATTCTACACACATAAAGACGAGCCATTGGGCAATAAGGAATTTGCTTCTGTTTAAAAGAAATGACAAGTTAGATTCTCTGGTAGTCGCAGAATCTGAACGTTTGATCAGACGTCAAACTTATATTAGCAGTGTTATTATCCAACCAATCTCAATAAAGGGAACGAAAGATTCCATTGATATCTATATAAGGGTATTGGATTCTTGGAGCATAATACCAACCGGTGCTATTTCCAATTCGAAAGCCAATCTTGAGCTTATTGATCAAAATATTCTTGGAAGTGGACACCAATTCGAATTGGATTATGCTAAAAGTTTCACAAATAACTCCTTCGGCTATGGTGTTATTTATAATGTCCCCAGTTTTAAAAATACCTATATTTCGTCATCGGTTTTTACCAAGACCGACCTTAACAATAATACCAACAGAGGGTTAAAAATTGATCGTTCATTTTATTCCACATTTACTCGTTGGGCTGGTGGCATTTACTATGATTACAAATCCTACTCAGAGCGTTTAGATCAATCAGATCCTATAGCACCAATTCAAAATTTTAAAATAAAGGATTATAGCTTGTGGGCTGGGCATTCTGTTAAAATATTCCCTGGAGAATCCATATTTGCCAAAACTACGAATCTAATAATGACTCTAGGAGTTACGAATAAGACCTATTTAGAAAGGCCCAATTTAATTATTGATCCGATCCAATACTTCAGCTCATCGAATTTGGTATTGGGAACAATTGGTATTTCAAGTCAAAGATTTTACAAAGACACATACCTCTTTCGGTTTGGAATTGAAGAAGACATACCTTACGGAAAGGTATTCTCAATTTCTGGCGGAACAGAGAATAGAAATAACTCCAACAGAGCTTATCTTGGTACCCACTCTTCTTATGGTGCATATCTGAATTTTGGCTACTTATCTGGTACTATTGATTTTGGAACTTTCTTTAATAATGGCAATACCGAACAAACAACTATCAAATTCTCAGCAACTTATTTTACTGATTTAATAACAATTCATAAATGGAAATTTCGGCAATTCATCAAACCAGTTTTGGTAATAGGTAACAATAGATTTGACAATCCAAAGGACCGTTTGACTCTAACCGACTTCAACGGAATCCCTGGGTTTATAAATTCCCAGGTTTCTGGATCCAGAAAATTTGTCACGTCATTTCAAACGCAATCCTATAATCCAAAGAGTTTTTACGGATTCTCTTTTAGCCCGTATATAAATTTTACAGCAGGGTTTCTAGGTGATGAGATTTATAGAATATTTGATGGAAAAATGTATTCTCAAATTGGTATTGGAGTTCTCGTCTACAATAAATATTTGGTTTTCAATACCTTTCAATTTTCCTTGTCTTATTACCCATCGCTTCCCGTGGTTGGCAGCAATATTTTAAAAACCAATACATTTCAAAATTATGATATCTTATTCAATGATTTTCTAATTGGGCAGCCTGGTATAATTCCGTTTCAATAATCAGGAATGAATTCTTGAATCCCAGATCCTATTACAGGCTATCTTTGAAGAATACACAAAATATTCTCATATTGTATTTCATAAAAAATCAAAATTATAATATATTTTTTTGGTTCAACTTTTCTAGTACAAACTTTGGAAGTGAAAAAAATTAATTAAACAGTGTCAATTGGAATTCGCTCACTTTGCAAACCAAAATGCCTTTTTATCAGGATTCGGTTTACTTGAAATTGGTACAAACCTACTTTATGAGTTCTTCAAAGTCGAACTCATCTAGCCACTACAACTCTTTAGTAATGGTCAAATTGCGCAAAATGTATTTCCCAATGATATCAAACTCAAGGTTCACTTGTTGACCAGATCTGAGGAATTGGAAATTGGTGTGTTCAAAGGTATAGGGTATGATTGCCACCTCAAATTCATCAAGTTTTGGATTGATAGCCGTCAAACTCACTCCATTGATACAGATCGAACCTTTATCAACCAAATAAGCGGCATATTTGGTATCTATCGTAAAACTATACCTCCAACTTCCATGCTCTGTTTGAACTTCCTGACAATAAGCTATCGTATCCACATGTCCTTGTACCAAATGCCCATCTAATCTTTGATCCAAGCGCATACATCTTTCAAGATTTATACTTTTTCCAACCTCCCAAGTTCCCAAATTGGTTCGTTGTAAAGTTTCATGTATTGCAGTTACACAGTGCTGGCCATCTTTTAAATCGGTCACAGTCAAACATACACCGTCATGGGCTACGCTCTGGTCGACTTTTAAGGAATTACTGATATCTGATTGGATCCAAAAATGAATATTCCCACTTTCCTTTGTAACTTGATTGACCAATCCAGTTGCTTCAATTATACCTGTAAACATAAACTAACGATTTCCTTTTATCAATTCAATGTAGCCTTCAATCAAGGTTTTGCCATTGGCAAGTGGCTTGAAAACATCACACACATAATAGTAAACACCTTCTGGCAAATCTTTGTTCTGTAGGTCTCTACCAGACCAATTGATATTTAACTCAGTGGTTTGAAATACCAATCCTCCCCATCTATTGTATATTTTCATGTCAATACGATCGATAAATCTTTTGAAACGTGGAACGAACAATTCATTGGTTCCATCAGAATTTGGCGTAAAAGCATTGGGCAAAACATATAGTGGACAATCTTCCACACACACTTCATTGGAACTCAAACTGCGATTGCCAAAGGAATCAATTGCTATAATGAAATAGCAATCCTTTAAACCCACCAAAGGTTTATGCAAATATTCCGCTACTTGATTTCTATTCTGGCTCGCAAGTAAGTTTATTAAAGTTCCGTTCCGTTCAAATATCTCATAACTTACTATATCATCTTGTCCACCACAGTTAGCTGAAACGCTCCAAGTAAGCATATTTATTAAATCTTCGGCGGTCACTGACTCTTCTTCACATTGATTTTTTACTTCAAGAACCACAGGACATGGTGGCATTGTATCAATTGGAATACCACAAGCTTCCTGACTCCAATTGATTAAAGGGGATAAAATATCTTTGATGCCATAAGAACCAATTGCTTTTACCTTGTAGCAATAGTTGATTCCATTAACCAAACTAAAATCATCATAAAATTTATTACTTGTTACTCCGATACTGTCAAAAAGTGAGGTGCCAGGATTTTGTCTAAAAATTGCATATTTGATATTTTGCCATGGCACAACTTCAGACCAGCTTAAGGTATTTTGTTCATCCGTAGATTTTATCCGCAAATAGACGCTACTCGCCACGGGCGTTGCTCCCAAAGGAATACTTTGGCTCAATCCTGTATAAAATTCCAATCGATATGTATAAGGATTGTCGGTAGTATTCAATGAATTGATGTCCAAGAACACCGTATCATTGGCCTTCCAAAAAGCGTCGTAAGTAAAATCAGCACCTGCCACACTCGAAAAATTGGTAGTTCCTGTTCCTACAGAACGTTGCAAACGGTATCTGTAGGGCGGAGGAGCTTTGATGGTGTCAAGGCCTTCAGAGTTTGGCTTCGACCATTCTATGTATATTTCCCCGTTTGTAGTATTAGTTATGTCAACACTTACTCGTGTCATCAAAGGCAACTTCCTATTGATTTGAACACAAACTTCAGTTGATGGAATACTTTCAACAATATTATATGGATTGCCACCCTCTGACTTTCTTGCAAATTCTGCCAGAATTCGGTAACAATAATTTTTACCTGGCTCTACCTTGATATCTTCAAATTGATATTTACCATTGACGATAGTCTTCTGTTTGAAACCAATTTTGGTATATCCTCTGCCAGAAAGGCCAGTTTCACAGGTATCAGGAATAAATGGATTGCTGCCTTCTCTACGCCACACCGAAAAACCGAGAAAGTAATCATTTTGGATTTGCTCGCAAGCATATGGACTGTCCCATGTCAAGTAGCCTTATCATCAGGAGCAGAAACTTCTAGGCCCAATGGAGGCGGACCCACTACTTTTATAAAAACTGTCCTAAGATTTGAAAAACCACTTGTGCTGGATAAGTAATTGTCCTCCGCTTTAAACACAACTGAATAAGCTTGATTGGAGATATGCTCACATTTAGTCGCCCAATTGAAAACCCCGATGACTGGCGGAACAGCAAATCCCGATGACACTGTAAAAGACGCAGGACTGAATGGAACTACAAAAGGTCCACCCAAAGCAGTTAACTTTATTTTCTGCAAAAATGGAACATCACTATCTGTTGCAGTAACATTAAAATTTATAGTATCGCCTGCGATAACACATATATCAGGGATGGCAACAATATCGGGTGGCTTGTTATCACAAACCGTTATATAGATTTGCATATCCCTAATCATGGTATCAATTGCAATACCTTGGCGGTACTCAATAATCATTATTGCGATATTGTATTCCCCTTCAAGCTTAGGTGTATTCCAAACAAAATCTCCAGTTACCGGATTCAGGTTGATATTATTTGTAGGGCCTTGATTGATCTGATCTGGAAAAAAATAATTGGGAACATTGCTTGCAACTCCCTGAAGTGGCACTGTCAATCGATAACTGAGGCTGTCGCCATCAGAATCATAAGCGTTAGGATTGTGCTTAAAAATCTGACCTACACATCCAAAATCTATAGGAGGTTGGAGCAGGATAGGAGTGCTGTTACATCCTTGAAATTGTGAATTTAGAAAGGTATAAGTGGTCTGTAGGTGAAATGGCACCACGATTGAATTAGGTGGATTTACATTCAGAATGCTGCCATTTCTGTTGGGGTCAGTCATTGAGATAACATAGCGCGCCCTGCCGGGATAGGTATGCACCGCTACGTATAGGTTGACCTTGGTGTCATTACCGATAAACTCCCCTTGTGGAACACCATTTGGACCACCCGGAAAACCATTGACACGTGCCAATATCTGAAAGCTACCATCACCCCATGAAATGATCAAACTATCTCTGTCCGCAGCAGAACTGGAAGCTTTGGTATATGTTGTAATGGTGGCACGAACAGTCAAGTCGTTACAATTTCCAATTTGCTGAACACTGATCTCACCTGCCCTATTGTGCGTTGCCATTAGGCTACCAGCAGAAACCAATAATAAGCTAAGCAAAAATAAGTACCTATTTTTAAAAAGATGCATATACGCAAAGTTAACACAATATCCGCAAGCTGCATATAAAACTGATATTGGATCAAAGTATTGTAAAAATCACTTAAACAAGAGCAATTTAGCAGGAAAAAGATTGTAAAATTGAACAACAAATTTGAGCATCAGCGTCGAAGTCCTTTTAATAATTATCCTGACCAAAATAAATTCTTCGTTCAACCGCGAATCACCATCAGCGCAAAATCAATAAAGTTAATGAGTCAATTTATAAAAATGTCGAGGATGATGGCAAAACCCAATTGAAGTTTTTCATCAACTCATAATAATTTGCTTAGAAACAAATGGCCTTTGGATCGGCAGACCCCGAAAGTCGAAATTGTCCAGTTATTATTTAATCTCAATTTACAATTATACCTTATAAGAATCCGACAAATTGTCAGTATTTAAGGCGTGGCATTTCATTTGATAGTAACACACTATACCAAATGAAAACAAACTATGTCAATTCAAAAAGGATCCATCTCTGTTCAAACTGAGAACATCTTTCCAATTATTAAGAAATTCCTTTATTCGGATCATGAAATTTTCTTACGTGAGTTGGTATCGAATGCTGTAGATGCCACTACTAAGTTACGAGTCTATTCGGCCAAAGGCGAACCAGTGGGCGACATAAGTAACACTACCATTGACATCATCATTGATAAAGATGCAAAAACATTGACTATCCGTGATCGTGGAATTGGCATGACTTTGGAAGAAGTTGAAAAATATTTGAACCAAGTAGCTTTTTCAAGCGCTCAGGAATTTATTGACAAATACAAAGATGATGCAGCAATCATCGGACATTTTGGCTTAGGATTCTATTCTGCCTTTATGGTAGCTGGTAAAGTTGATGTTCAAACTTTATCCTGGAAAAAAGATGCAACAGCAGTGAAATGGAGTTGTACCGGTGAACCTGAATATACCATTGAGGACATTACAAAAGAAGAACGGGGTACCGATATCGTGTTACATATTACCGATGACTCTTTGGAATTCCTAGAAAACAACCGAATTCAAGAATTACTTGACAAATACTGTAAATTCCTACCAGTAGAAATTCGTTTTGGGACTAAGAAAAAATACTTGCCTGCAGCAGAAGAAGGTGGAAAATCAGAAGAAGTTGAAGTTGACAATATCATCAACAACCCAAATCCACTTTGGAAAAAACAGCCGAATGAACTGGGTGATGAAGATTACAAAAACTTCTACAATGAATTGTATCCATACAGTTCGGCACCGTTGTTCTGGATTCACCTTAATATCGACTATCCATTCAACCTTACTGGCGTATTGTACTTTCCTAAATTGAGCAACAATTTGGAGTTACAAAAAAACAAAATTCAACTTTACTCTAATCAAGTATTTGTAACAGAAGACGTTAAGGAAATCATGCCAGAATTCCTCACACTGCTTCATGGTGTTATTGACTCACCTGATATTCCGCTAAACGTATCCAGAAGTTACCTTCAAGCTGATCAAAATGTCAAAAAAATTACAGGCTACATCACTAAGAAAGTTGCTGAAAAATTGCAAAATATCTTTGATAATCAGAGAGAAGAATTTCAAGACAAATGGAGTGATGTTGGCAATTTCGTAAAATACGGTATGGTAACTGATGACAAATTTTATGAAAAAGGAGTCAGCTTTTGCCTTGTCAAAAACACAGCAAATGCTTATTTTACAATATCTGAATACCAGGAAAAAATAAAAGCTCAGCAAACAGACAAAAACAATAAGATCATTGTACTCTACACAACCAATGTGCTTGAGCATGACGCCTATATTCAATCTGTCACCAATTATGGTTATGACGTTTTGGTTTTGGACCAAGTACTGGACAATCACTATATCCAACAACTTGAAAGTAAATTTCCTGACTTGCGATTCAAAAGGGTTGATTCTGATGTGATAGAAGATCTGATAGAAAAGGAAGCCAAAAAAGAATCCGTACTCAATGAAGAACAAATCACAAAGATTAAGGATATTTTTACTCAAGCAGTTAAATTGCCTGGGGCTGAAGTTGCAACAAGTGCACTAGGACAAGATGATATGCCAGTGACCATTGTGAAACCAGAATTCATGCGCAGAATGAAGGAAATGCAGGCAATGCAAGGCATGAGCTTTGGTGATTTCCCTGATAGTGTCAAGTTCATTATTAATACAAACCATCCAATTGTAACTGATAGATTAACGACTGAAAGCGATGAAGATGCTCAAAAATCAGCTGCTTATCTAATGGATTTAGCTTTGTTGTCGCAACAAATGCTTAAGGGTCCTGAGTTGACAAAATTTCTCAAGGATGCAGTGAACAGAGCCTAATCTGCCACAAATTTGGATATAACTACAAAAGGGCTTGAGTCAACTCAAGCCCTTTTTATATTGTTTAGCTTCGGTTTACAATTCGTAATTGGGAGTCAATTCACTTTCATTATCCGATGCATAAAAATCAGTAATGATATCCACAACTTCCTCAGGGCTATCAGTTATTTGAAACAAGTTCATATCTTCAGCATTTACGTTGTTATATTGCTCCAACACGGTTTTTTGTATCCATGATTTTAAGCCACTCCAGTAATCTACTCCAACCAACACTACTGGCACTTTGCTAATCTTTTTGGTCTGAATTAAGGTCAACACTTCAAATAATTCATCCATTGTTCCAAATCCACCAGGTAACACTACAAAGCCTTGTGCATACTTTACAAACATCACTTTGCGAATAAAAAAGAAACGGTGCTTGAGATTTTGAGCAGGCGCAATGTAGGGATTATGATGTTGTTCAAATGGCAAATCAATGTTCAGACCTACTGATACTCCACCAGCTGTAAATGCTCCCTTATTTCCCGCCTCCATGATACCGGGACCACCACCAGTTATTACTCCAAAACCCTCTTCAGTTAGTTTGGCAGCAATATCACTGGCCAATCTGTAATGTGCATGATCAGCTTGGGTTCTGGCAGAACCAAATATGGAAATACACGGCCCTATTTCATTCAACCGTTCAAAACCTTCAACGAACTCAGCCAAGACTTTAAACATGGTCCAACTGTTTTCGCCTTTTAGTTTCGTCCATCGACGCATTGATTTTTGAGATATTTCTTGTTTGCTCATTTTAGTTAAATTAGCTATTAACAAAACAAAGCCCATCTGGGGTAGACGGGCTGTGCGCTAAGATAGATATTATCAATCAATTATGAAACTGCTTTGTAAGAATCAAACTCTTTATCTATGAATTTTTTCATGTCATCGACCGATTCGAATTGTTCAAACATCTCGCGGATGTGTTGATTCTGATTAAAGTGTTCTTTGGGAATTACGTAATTGAACACATCTTCAGTGGTTACTTTCTCATTACTCAAGATGATCAAACGTTCAACCACGTTACGCAATTCTCTGATATTGCCTGACCAATTGTGCTTTTTTAATGCTTCCATTGCCCCTGAATCTATGGCCTTCATTGGCATGTTGTATTCTTCACACACCAAGTTTTTAAAATGATTAACCAACAATGGAATATCTTCCAGCCTATCATTCAGTGCTGGAACATCAACGATCAATACTGCTAGCCTGTGGTATAAATCCTCTCTGAATCTACCTTTTGCTATTTCAGCTCTCAAGTCTTTATTGGTTGCTGCAATCACCCTTACATCAACTGAGATCATTTTTTCACCACCTACACGGGTGATTTGATTTTCTTGAAGAGCACGCAATACTTTAGCTTGAGCGCTTAGGCTCATATCTCCTATTTCATCAAGGAATAAGGTTCCGCCATTGGCGAGTTCAAACTTTCCAATACGTTGCTTGATAGCAGAGGTAAATGAACCTTTTTCATGTCCAAATAACTCACTTTCTATTAATTCGCTGGGAATAGCTGCACAGTTAACTTCAACAATCGGGTTGTCAACTCTGTTGCTCTTTTCATGTATCCATCTGGCTACAAGCTCCTTCCCAGTTCCGTTGGGACCTGTTACAAGAACTCTTGCCTCCGTGGTTGCTATTCGATCTATTGTTTGCTTAACTCGTGTTATTGACTTCGACTCTCCTATGATCTCTTGGATATTAGCTTTACCATTTCTTCGTTTCGTTGTTCGATTCTCCGTGGGAAAGCTGGATCTATCCATTGCATTTCGGACCATAATCAATAACCTATTCAAATCAGGTGGTTTTGATATAAAATCGAATGCACCTTTCTTAACACTTTCTACTGCAGTATCGATGGTAGCATGTCCTGATATCATAATTACTGGAACATCAGGAGCCAATTCCATTATTTTATCCAGAGCATCCATGCCATCCATTTTGGGCATTTTGATATCGAGAATGATTACATCGTACTTATCTTGCTTCAATTTGATCAGACAATCCAATCCATCTACAGCTTCTTCTACAAGGTAATTTTCAAATTCCAGTATTTCCCTTAGTGTTCTTCGAATACTTTGTTCGTCATCTGCTATTAAAATCTTTGCCATATTGTATTCTAGTGAGGGGGATTAATATTTATATTTTTCATATACGTATATTTTATCCCTCTGTTGCAGTTGTCATGAAATATTCTGTAGGGTCATTGCCTGCCAAATAGATTTAATTTATTGATTATATTACACTTACACAGTAATATTTTTTTAATTGTTTCACTTGACCAATTCAATCCAAACAAAAAATCCAGGTACCCCAATTAAGAAGTACCCGGATCTAAACAACACGTATGATCTTAAAAAACTATCGTTGTACTGCGAAGCGAGCCACTGCTGCTCCTTTGTCAGTAGTAATTTGTAAGAAATAATTTCCAGTAGGCATATTAGATACATCTAATGGTAATTGTTGAGAACCAGATTGGATATTGCGAACAGCTGATGATAAAACTTTTCCGTTTGCATCAGTGATTCTAATAGTTGCTTCAAATGATTCTGTCGAATTCAATTGAACTTGAAGTTCGTTAGCAACAGGATTAGGGAACAATTTCAAGCCAGCCAATTCTGTAATTGTATTTGTACTTACGGTAACATCAACTGTTTTAGACTTAGTCAATGAGCAACCTCTTGCATTTGTAAGAACAAGTGTAATGGTATAAATACCAATATTTGAATATTTAAAGCTAGGATTAGCAACAACAGAAGTATCTGCGGTAGTGCCAGCTAAACCAAAATCCCAACGGTATGTCAAACCTGCACCTGCTGGCGCAAAAGCTTGAAGTACATTGTTTGCACCCAAGGTTGCAGTAAATTCTCCTGGATCTTGGAATAATTGTAATGGAGCAGAAACGTAGTCAGCATTGTTTGGATCCCATTCAGACCAACAATTAGTCCAGTTGTTCTTATCAAATGCGCCTTGATAATTTACCTTTTCAAAGCTAGCTGGTAAATCAGTAAAGTCAGCACCAGTGCTCAAAATAGAATTCGCATTCAACAATGGATTAGGCTGAGATATAGAAAGTGACTGAATGCCCAGTCCAGCTAAAGCTACAAATTCATTGTTAGACTCAACCAAAGCTTTAACAGCTATGAAATTAATACTTGTTGAATCCACTGCCTTCGTATTTCCTGCAAAAACATTATTCTCAACATTCAAAGTTCCATTTGTTAAAAATGCAGTTTCAGAATTTGCACTTTCAATGCGCACTGCTGTAGGGAAACCGATGATCAAACTGTTAACCACGTCTTGACGGCTGCTTCTGCGTATGTGCATACCACGTCTGTAGTTGGTATTGATTGTAGCCATCGGATCAACTCTTGGGCCCAATATCGTAACGTTAGAGAAGGTAGAGTTTGTAATTGGGTTATTTGTAGTTCCTTGTGCATCATTATCACTTTCAAATCCATTTGATCCTGATACGTCAGCAATTGTAGGCTCACTCACACCAAGTAAAAATTGATTGTTACCCACATAACCGAAGTCAGTGTCAAACATATCATCCAATGTCTTATAAGTAATAAGATATTTACCATTAACTGTACCACCAAACCATTCAAAACCATCGTCACCACCAAAGCTGGCTTGTACGTGTTCAATAATAGTACCTGAACCAATTCCACCCATTGTAAGTGAATTGGTTTCATTGTTGGGTTGGAAAGCAATTCCACCAAATTCAATACGTACATATCTAAGAATACCACTGTTGTCTGCTCCATCTGTTCCACCATATTTTCCAAATAATGGATCCAAACCACCTTCCAACAAACATTCGCCACCCGGGCAATTAACCGGTGCTAATCCCAATAAGCTCAAAGAGCCCCAGTCACCTGCAGCTCTTTGTCCCGCTGGTTTACTTGATGTGAATACGATAGGTTGAGTAACCGTTCCATCTGCAATTATTTTGCTGCCTCTAGTTATAATCAAACCAGTACCATTTCCTTTTACAATGGTACCTGGTTGAATCGTCAAAGTAGCATTGTTACGCACATAAACGAAAGCTGGACCAGAAAGAACATATATACTGTTGTTGGTCCAAGTTGTATTTGTAAGTATGTCTTGGCTTATAATAACTTCGTTGGCCGCAATAAGGATGGTAACAGTTGTTGTTAAAGTTCTTGTGCAACCACGATTTGTTGTTATTGTACATTTTACATTATACGTACCTGAATTACTATACGTGTAACTTGGGTTTGGAGCAATTGATACATCTGTTCCAGTTGTAACTACACCAAAATCCCATGCATAAGTAAATCCAGTTCCAACAGGCGCAGTAAAATCTACTTTAGCACCATTAACTGTAGCTGTTATGTTTCCAATACCAGCCGTATAATCAAAATTACCAGTGGAATAATCCGCATTGATTGGATCAAATTCAGCCCAACAAGCTGTCCAATTTGAAGTTCCAAATGCACCACGGTATGCCGGCTTTTCAAAGAACGCAGGTAAGCCTGTATAAATACCACCAGTTAATAACGGTGAACCACTATCTGGCCAAGGCTTAGGATCTGTATTTCCCAATGAAACCAATTTCAAGTCAATAATACTCAATAAAGTATTTCTTTTAACCACTGAATCTCTAACAGCACTGAAATTAGTGCTCGTTGAATCAACATATTTGGTGTTACCAGCAAAAACGTTAGTTCTAACATTCAAGGTTCCATCAGTCAAAAATGCAGCTTCAGAATTCGCGCTTTCAATTCTAGCTCCTGTAGGAAATCCAATGATAACGCTATTCAGAACATCCTGACGGCTGCTTCTTCGTATGTGCATTCCTCTACGGTAATTGTTATTAATTGTAGCAGGTGCATCTGACAATGGGCCTAAAATGGTTACATTTGAAAAAGTTGAGTTAGTGATCGGAGTATTTAATGTGCCTTGAGCATCATTATCACTTTCAAATGCATTTGATCCTGATACGTCGGCAATTGCAGGCTCGCTCACTCCCAATACATATTGATTATTTCCAGAATAACCAAAATCTGTATCAAACATATCATCAAGGGTCTTATAAACAATAAGATATTTACCATCTACTGTTCCTCCAAACCACTCTATACCATCATCACCACCAAAGCTAGTCTGAACATTTTGAATTGTAGTTCCAGATCCAACACCAGCTAAAGTCAATGAGTTGGTTTCATTGTTTGGCTGAAAAGCGATACCGCCAAACTCAATACGAACATACTTAAGGCTTCCGCTATTGTCAGCTGCATCAGTACCTCCATATTTGCCTAAAAGTGGATCAACACCACCTTCTAGCAAACACTCACCACCCGGACAGTTAACAGGTGCACCACCTAAGATTGCCAAAGCACCCCAGTCGCCAGCACCACGCTGTCCTGCTGGCTTACTGGATGTAAATACGATTGGCTTGGCAACTGTACCATCTGCAATAATCTTACTTCCTCTTGTAACTACCAAACCTGTTTGATCTCCTTTGATCAACGTACCTGGCTCAATAGTAAGAGTTACGTTATTGGTAACGTAAACAAATTGTGGGCCCGTCAAGATATAAATCTTGTCTGCAGTCCATGTCGTGTTGCTGGTAATATCAGCATTCACATTCACAGTTGTTTGGGCAATTATCGTCCCAACAAACCAACTGAATAATAATACGAGTAATAATTTTCTCATAAGTTCTATTTTTTTTTAGATGCTCAAAAGTCCGAATCCAATATTAAGTATATGTTAAGTGGTCGTGATGTTGCTGTTAATTCAATTGACTATGGGCTAAAATCAACTGAAATATAAAATTTACGGATCTATTCATTATCCTTGATACAAGTTTCATGAAAAATGATAATAAAAAAATCCCAGTTAAGCAAAACTTGACTGGGACTGAACATTTCGTTGTAGTGTAAACTACAACTAAAATTTGTAAGTAAAGAAAATTCCTACATTGGTACCTGGGTTAAAAGTGATAATCTTGGTATCGGGCTTATCCAAGTCTCCAGAGTTATTTTGATCTTGATAGAATACAAATGCATTGTTGAATACGTCTTGAACGTTCAACTTGATTTCACCATCCTTGAATATTTTATATGTCAACTGGAAATCCAACACATTTCTTGGTGCTTCATAAGTGTCCAGATATTGGTTAGATCCAACCAAGAATATTCTTCTACCAATGCGGTTGTACAATATTGAGGCGCCCCACTTTGTATCATTAGAGGTGAAGCTGATTCCTGTATTGATGATGTATGGAGATTGTCCTTGCAGTGCACGATCAGAGGCATTAGCTGCAGAGGCAGCATCAACGCTCACATCCACCGTTGAACGAATGTAAGCCAAGTTACCAAATAGACTGAACTGGCTCAAATACTGAGATATTCGGCTCAATCTTAAACGGTATTCAAATTCTGCTCCAAAATTCTGAGCACTGGTGGCATTCTTGAAGTTGAAGTTTCTTGTTCCAGCACCAAGCGTTTCATAAAATTGCTCAATAGGCTTATCGAAGTTCTTGAAAAATCCAGTAATCGAAATATTTTCGTTTGCACCAGGGAAAATTTCATATTTCAAGTCAAAATTTGTAATTTTTGTACGTAGAAGTTCTGGGTTACCAACTATAGCGGCTGACAACTGGAAGTCATAAAAACTAAAAGGTGCTAATTCTCGGAAGTTTGGACGAATTACTGTTTGAGAGCCTGAAAGCCTAATATTCGAATTCTCAGATACACTATAAATGAAATTGGCTGACGGCAAGATGTCAAGAGTTGCTTGGTCAATGTTTACTGGCTTGCCACCAAACGTCTGAGTTTCAAGCTTTTGAATGAAGTTCTCAGCTCTTGCCCCTACTATTACTTTTAATTTTGAAGTCAACCATTGGTCAAACATCAAAAATCCTCCACTCAAAGTTGAACCAGCGGTATATGAATCATTGGGGTTGGTAGATTCTTTTAATACCATACCATTGTCACCAATATTGCTAGGATCAAAAATAGAATTAATTCCCTGAGTTGGAATATTTTGATCGAACTTGCTGAAATTTGTTACTGTATAACCGAAAACCCTTGCATCAAAACTGCGATCACGCATTTCGAAGAATGAACCAGCCTTCAAACTGTTCTGCTTCTTGAATAATTTGTAAGGGATGCTCAAATCAGTATTGGCATTGTACATCAATTCATTTTGGTCACTGTAAAAACGACCAGCAAAATTTGGTGACGGTGCTCCAACCGGAATTACTGCAAAGTACGGATCACCCTCTTGGGCATCGAAGTTCTTGTAGTAAGTCATCCTGCGGAAACTTGGCGTAGTTCTGTCAATGCTGTTTACCGAACCTCCCCATTTCAATACAATTCCGTTGGAACCCAATGCATGCTCACCACGCAATTGTGTACTCAACAAACGTGTACTTTTGTACCACATTGCATAACTGGTATTGAAACGCTCTTGCTCAATTTCTATTCCATCTCTTAAAATAAATAAGTCCTCACCTCTTTGATTGACAATATTGTTTAGAGTGATTTTGCTGTTCTCTCCGATCTTGTAGGCTAAGTTCAACAAACCACCTACAGATACATCATTCTGATATGATGCATCATTGTATGTGAACAAACGCGTAGTGTCAACATTGTACTCAGCGCGTTGTTGATTGAAATACTTGAAATTATTAGAATAAGTCAAAGCTCCAACCATACCCAAATCATTGCCAAACAGTTTCGTGGTGGTTCCACCTGAAAAATTGACGTTGTAATTAGGTCGCATACTGCTGTGTTGGGAAACATTCCAGTCATTGGGAACCAATTTGGAAACCGCAAATCTATCAGGACCATTTAATGCAGCCTTTGTTACCCCATCCTGAAGTGGGCGAGCAGATCTGTCAAAACCCAAAACATCTGTATTGGATCCCTCATAAAATGAATACGGCTGGAAGGTAGAAATTGAATTATAGATACTTCCCAATGAAACTTGAAAAAATGGCTCATCAGGCACATCCTTTGTATTGAGTTCAATAACACCTCCAGCAAATTCTCCCGGCAAATCAGGTGTTGCAGTTTTGTAGATTACCAGATTGGACATCATACTCGCTGGAAAGATATCAAAAGAAAATGCTCGTCGATCTGGCTCCGAAGATGGCAAAGTCAAACCGTTCATTAACGCAACGTTATAGCGATCTGCCAATCCACGAATGACAACAAATTTGTTGTCTTGAACTGTTGTACCACTAACGCGCTTTAAAACATCGCTGGTATTTCTGTCTGGAGTGCGTTGTATATCTTGGCTAGTAATACCTGTAAGCATTGAAGTGCTCTTCTGTTGTAATTTGGTCATGGCGCTGATGGTATTTCGATCAGCCTTGCCAACGATCATGACACCTTCCAAAACTTTGGTGTCACTTTCCATTTGAAAATTTAATGCAATTGGAATGCCGTTGGCAGTTATCGGCATTGTTATAGCCTTATATCCAAGATACTTTACCTCTAAGGTATAGTTGCCATTGGGAATACTGGATATTTGAAAATTTCCGTCAAAATCAGCAACTGAACCCATTTGAGTTCCTTGTAGTAAAACAGTTGCCCCCATAAGTAATTCACCGTTCTCTTTGTCGGTTAGTTGACCTGATATGACAGTTTGGGCATTTAAAAAAACACTGCACATCAAGATGCTTAGTGCAATTAGGATTCTCATATTCTTACAAATTTTATGCAAAATTATGGGCATCAAACATCACTACGATCAATATAGACTTTACGTTTAAGTTAAGACTTTGGCTGTAAAATTAACATTAACTTAATATTGCATTTCCAAGCTGCAATATTTCATAAAACAATGACCGTTTTCATCCGTAAAAGTGTTTCTTTTGCATCCTCATTTATTCTCATATCAAACATAAAAGCATTATTTTAAAATGACAGGTTCTAAAATTACAATCAGCAAAGGCAAATTAAAAGTTCCCGATCAACCCATTATCCCTTTCATTGAAGGAGATGGTACGGGTCCCGACATTTGGAAAGCCTCGGTAAGGGTTATCGATTCCGCAGTTGAAAAAGCATTCAAAGGAAAGAAAAAAATTGAATGGCTAGAGGTATTGGCTGGCGAAAAAGCCTTCAAAAAAACTGGCAATTGGTTGCCAGATGAAACTTTAAAAGTAATTGATCAGCACTTGGTTGCGATCAAAGGCCCGCTTACTACCCCAGTTGGTGGAGGAATTACTAGCTTAAACGTAGCTCTTCGTCAAATTCTTGACTTATATGTTTGCCTGCGTCCAGTTCAATACTTCAAAGGTGTGCCAAGTCCAGTAAAATACCCCGAAAAGGTAGATATGGTCATCTTCCGAGAAAACACTGAAGACATCTATGCAGGAATCGAATTCAAAGCAGGATCCAGCGAAAACGAAAAAGTAATGAAGTTCTTGAGCAAGAATTTTCCTAAGTTTTTTGGCAAAATTCGATTCGGTAACAAAGCTGCAATCAAAGCTTGGAACAAGGCTGCAAAAATCAACGAACCTGCAGTTGTTGAAGTTGGTCTTGGGGTTAAGGCAGTAAGCCGCCAAGGTACTGAGAGATTGATGAAAGCGGCCATCGAATTTGTTTTGGCCGAAAAAAGAAAATCTTTGACAATTGTACACAAAGGCAATATCATGAAATTCACTTCTGGTGGATTCCGCGATTGGGGGTATGCATACGCCCAAAAAGCATTCGGTGACAAAGTTTATACTTGGGCAGAATGGGAAGTAACCAAGAAAGAAAAAGGTGAGGAAGCTGCTAATAAAGAACAAACTGATGCACTTGCTAAGGGCAAAATTCTCATCAAAGACGCCATAGCTGATATCGCATTGCAACAAGTATTAACTCGACCTGAAGACTTTGATGTGATTGCTACATTGAACCTCAATGGCGATTATCTTTCTGATGCATTGGCTGCACAAGTTGGAGGAATTGGGATAGCACCTGGCGCTAATATCAATTATGTTACTGGCCACGCAATATTTGAAGCAACTCACGGCACAGCTCCCAAATATGCTAATCAAGATAAAGTTAATCCTGGCTCTGTTATATTGAGTGCCGAAATGATGTTGCGCTACATGGGATGGGGTAAAGCCGCCGATTTGATTTTGAAAGGACTTAATGCAGCAATTATTTCTAAGCGAGTGACCTATGACTTTCACCGACAAATGGAAGGAGCAACTTTGGTTAAATGCTCAGAATTTGCAGATGAAATAATCAAAAAGATGTAATCTGTCTAAGTCATTATAAAAAGAAAGCCCTTCGAATCAACGAAGGGCTTTTTCTATTAACCTATATTCAGCGTTGGGTTCTGAATCAACGAAATTTTTAATTGTCCCAAAATTTGTCGTTGTCAACCTCGCCAAAATTAAAGATTTTCGTCGACCCAAAGCGCAAAATTCTCTAATGCGGATTTTGGGTTATCGTGAAACAACGAGTTTGATACTTTGGGTCTTACCCTCTTGTATTAATCTAACAAAATAAACTCCAACTTCGAGAGTTTCAGTGTCCAAATTTATTTGCTGCTTGCCAGCTGGTAACTCAATGTCATTGGTACTCCAAACAATCTTTCCGTTCAGGTCAGTAAGATTAACTAGAACAGTTTCTGATTTCGAGAGTGTGAACATCAGACGGGTCTTTCCTTGTGTTGGATTGGGTAAACATTTCATGTCAACTAATGCCATTATAGGATCCGAAGCAGCGGTTGAAGTTGATATATTACCAACCAAAGTTATTACACCATAAGCTGGTATGAATACATCACTGGCACCCTGATCCAAAGTTAAATTGCCTGTTTTCCAATATGAATTATTGCTACTTGTATAGCTGTCAAAACTGATTATTTTATTTGCAAGTTCAGCTATTTGCAAATTAGCAGTTTGAGATTGGTTGCTGGAGTTAATTAATACTATTGTCATCGTGCCATCAGCATCATGAATATAGCTGCTGGCCTGAACAGTATTTGTATTGGTGACAACGCATGCTGTTCGCTGGGCATTGGGACGAATCCACTTGAAAAAATGCTTAGCGGCTACATATTTGGGAGAATTGGCACCTAGTGCTTCTGAAGTCAAAGCCTGGTCAGACAACTGGCCGTTGTTTAATCCAGTAAAAGTCCAATAAACCCAGGCACTCTCCATGCCAGTGGTCAATGCTTGGTGCATTTTAAGTGCAATACTCCATCCGCCATTGCTTGGAAATCCAGCCGCAGGAATCAACCAGGGTTCCAATTCACCCGAGGTTTCAGTCATCCAAGATTTTTTGCCAAAATCCATAAAACCTTTAATATTGCCCGGAATACCTGGAGCAGGTGAGGCTGCCCAGCCATTGGCCCATTGGTCCCAGACCTCAGAATTGAGCCCTGCACTATTGACACCGTCACTACCGTAGCCATGAATGCAATAAAAATCCACTGCCTCACTGGCAACAGCATCAGCCTCAATATTTTTTAGGTACTGCAAATTTTTATGGATAAGCCCAACACTGGAACCGTATTCCCACATGCCATAAGGATCACCACCCAATAGATCTTCTGGGCCCATAATCAATATATCTGCCAATTCAGGATACTTCGCAAATTCGTCTTTGATTGCTTTAACGGCAGTGATGTATTGAGATGAAAGAGGATAAAAAGCACTGTTATAAAATTGTTCAAAGTTCAATTCGTTCTGAATACTGATGGCATAAAATTTCATGTCATGAAATTCCTGATAACCTAAAATATATGCAGCAGAACTTCTTGCAAATTGTGTCAACGAACTTGTAGGTCCAGTACCTCCAACTGTGGTATCATCAAATACAGCCAAGGGGATTCCTGAAACATCTAATTTGCCACCTGCAAAATTTCCACCCCAAATGAAAGGCCATGCTGCACCCTGCACGGGACCCGGCCACCAGTTTTGATCCCAAGATTTTCCAGTTGAAACTTTAACCCAAGGAACAGGTGACCACAACGAACCAATCAATTTAAAATCCCCAAGTTCCTCTTTCTTTGCTTTCCCTACTGTAATTGCTTGATCATCCGAATAAACGAATTTGCCTACATTATCGTAGGCGTCAGGACCCATGATTGCTATAGGGGCCTTGAGCCCACCAAAAGTTCTGCTGTAATCATTAGGACCAGTGTAGGTGCGCACTCTATTGTTTTCTGGCCCATTGGGATTATCAGGATCTTCCAGGTTAAAAATGCTATTGGTTTGACTACCCATGAACCAAGGAGAATGGTACCTGAGATCCGAATATGGGGAAACCAAGCGCGGAGTCAGATCCACTCGATAAATGGAACAGGCCATATCATCATAAAATAATTGGAGCCACCATGCCTGATTGGCATCCGAGCTGCCTTGATGCGCACCGAAGCCATCAATAACTTGAAATCGCTCAGCCGAATTGATAAAGACAGTTGCGTTTTGGCCATTCAGCCCGCACGCTATTGATAACAAAGATGCTAAGAAAAAGTACTTCATATTTGGGAGGTTTATATACAATAGATCGACATAAAATAAAAATCGTTGCCTGTAGTTCTGAACAATATTACTAATTCATTAGTTCCAAAATGAGGCTAAGTCTAAGCTTTGCCGAATTTCTAATTTGACTTTTTCATTTTTACTCAATCAAAAAACCATCACAGTTATCGCAATCTAACTTTCTAATCTGTTATTATTCTCTCTGACTTCCAAATATCCAATGTTCAGTTTGCAAGAACAAGCTCCTACAATTTTTTAGGCTTAGCTTTCCTACATATCTATTTGCAATCATCAACAGGCGCCAAACATTCGCACCTGAATTTAAGCAAACAATGCGCCTAAGATATTCAGTTGCACCGATTACTGATAATAAACCCAAAATTCGTTTATGCAGAGTTTGGCCTTTGATTTGCTTCTAAAGCGAAATGTGGCTAAATCGAAAAAAATACCACCGTTTGGTTTTTGCAATTTCATACTTTCATAAAAATAAAATATCTTGTACCCTCAAACAACACTAACATTGGAATTAGTATGATCATTCGTTCATTTGTATCGTCCAAATACAGTCTATTTTTGATATTGGGCTTGTTCATCAGTCTGCCGGCTTTCGGTCAAGAAGTAGAGGAAAAGGGTAGATTCTCAGGTAGTTTTCAAGCCACTGCCAACTGGTTCATCAAGGATTCAGCCATTGGTGCAGCCAATACTCCCCAATATGAAGATAAAAAATATGGCGGTGAAGCATGGTTGAATGTGAACTATACGAAAGGAACACTCGATATGGGTGTGCGATTCGATATGTTTAACAACTCCAACTTACTGAATCCTACAGGCGCTTTTACGGCCCAAGGTATCGGTGCGTGGTGGGTCCATAAAAAATTAGGAAAAATTAATTTGAGCGGTGGTTACATCTATGACCAAATAGGTAGTGGCATTATTTACAGAGCATTTGAAGATCGACCACTGGCCATAGACAATGCTTTGTACGGTGTGCGAGTTGGTTATGATATCAACCCCGATTGGAACATAAAAGTATTTGCTGGTAAAGTAAAAAACCAACTCAATCTCTTTAATCCTATTATGAAAGGGGGGCAACTGAACGGCTTTATCAAAGGCAAGGAAGGATCTGATTTCTCAATGGCCCCAGGCATTGGCTTTGTTAATCAAACACTAGATGATGAAACTATCCAAAACATTGTTGCCTCTGTGGCTACCTACCTTCCATCCGAAGGGATTCAACTTTACAACAACAATTATGCTTACTCTGTCTTCAATACGCTGACTTGGAAAGGTGTTACGCTCTATACAGAAGGTGCATACAAATGGCATGATGTGTACCGTGATCCTTTTGCAAAGTTGAATCTGTGGAGCGGTGAAAAAACCATTGGCCGATTTGTGGACAACGCAGGAACTTGCTTTCTAGGAAGTTTGTCGTGGTCATGGTCTAAATTTGGGATTTCACTGGAAACCAAACGAACTGAAAATTTCAGATATCGTTCTGATCCTTTTGCTACTGGAAACCTAGCCTTCCTGAATTTTATCCCTCCGATGGCACGTCAAAACACCTATCGTTTGACAGCTTTCTACAGTCCTGTTACTCAAGAATTGTCAGAACAAGCTTTTCAAGGCGAAATTACATACGCACTCAAAAAGAATATCGGCTTATTAATCAATGGAAGTTATATCGATGACCTCAAAGGTGATCCCTTATATCGTGAAATATTCACCGAAGTAACCATCAAAAAAGCCAAAAAATATAATATCGTCACCGGTATCCAATATCAGCGATACAATATTGACATCTACCTTACTAAACCTGGTGAACCTGACGTAAATACTATCACACCCTACTTTGACGTTCTATGGAAGATAGATAAGAAAAAATCTTTGCGCGTGGAAGGTCAATTTATGTTTACTGAACAAGACAGAGGTAATTGGGCTTTTGCACTTGTTGAATATGGCATTGCGCCAAAATGGTTTTTTACTGTCAGTGATATGCTGAACCTTGCATCAGATAATGTTCTCTTAAAAAGACCTGACTTGAAATCATTGGGACACTTCCTATCAGGTGGAATAACTTATACCGAGAAATCAAACCGTTTTGCCTTAAATTTCGTTAAACAAGTTGATGGAATTGTATGCTCTGGTGGGGTATGCCGCTATGAACCTGCTTTTAGCGGTGTCAGGTTCAATATTTTATCCAATTTTTAATTAAGGCACTCATTTAAAAAATTTCAAGACATGAAATATTTACTGATTCTTCTGCTCCCATTATTTATATCAAGTTGTGAAGATGAACCGATTCCAATCAGCTACGGCCCACCCAACGTAACTGGTGATAGAAAAGTGATAGCTGAGGAATTTACAGGAGTAATATGTGTCAATTGTCCATTGGGTTCAGACGAACTTAAGTCTTTGAGTGCATTTTATCCGGGAAAAGTGATAACTATAGGTGTCCATTCAGGTTTTTTTGCGACTCCTCATAAAGACAGTAAATATGATTTCAGAACTCCAGACGGAGATTACATTTTCAATTTATTAGGTCCAGCAAATTTTTATCCAAGTGCTACATTTAACCGTAGGAATTTCAATGGATCTGATCTTATTTACAAGCAGGAAAGTTGGGCGGGTTTGGTGCAAGAAATCGTGAACGGAACGGCAGAAGCAGGTTTGGATCTACAAATCAGCTACAATCCTGATACCCGCCAACTCAATGCACAAGTGAGCGGTGTAGCAAAAAAGGCAATAGAATCTCCTCTATATATCCATTTATTGGTGACCGAATCTAAAATTATCGATTGGCAAAAATATCCAAACGCTGAAGGACACATAACAGATTATGAACACAACCACGTGCTGCGCAAATTAATCACCCCATTTGCTGGAGACAAAATAAAAGACAGCTTCACATCAGGTGAAACTTTTGAAAAAAACTACTCTTATCAATTGCCCAATCAATGGGTTGCTGGCAATTGTAGCATCGTGGCTTATGTAAGTTATGCCAACAAAGGTGAAATTCTACAGGCCGACGAAGAAAATCTTGCTGACTAGTTCGTAGATAAGCCATTTTGAAAAGTGTTAATTCGCGGAATAGATGCTCATTTCACGAAAGAGTTTTACTTTTGCAACTGATTAATTTAATGAGCATAGCTGTACCCGTAAGATGAAAATATCCAAGAACTGGCTTTTTGACTATATAAAAACTGGCTTATCAACCGAAGAATTATGTGAAATTCTTACCGATATTGGCCTAGAAGTGGAAGGTACAGAAAGCGTTTATTCCAGAGGCAACGGCCTTGACAAAATCGTGGTCGGTCACGTCTTGACTTGTGAAAAACACCCCGAGGCTGATAGATTGAGCTTGACTAGTGTTGATGTCAATGCTGGTGAACCATTACAAATTGTTTGCGGTGCCCCAAATGTGGCAGCTGGGCAAAAAGTCCTCATAGCACTTGAAGGTGCACAAGTTATTGGAAAAGATGGATCAACATTTTTGATCAAAAAGGGAAAAATTAGAGGAGCAAGTTCTGAGGGAATGATATGCGCTGAAGACGAACTTGGTCTGGGCAGTAGTCACGATGGCATATTGATTTTAGCAAATGATGCTCCAGTAGGTGCACCAGCCCAATCTTACCTGAACATAACAGAAGATACGCTAATTGAAATAGGACTTACTCCCAACAGATCCGATGCAACCAACCACCGAGGTGTAGCAAGAGACCTGTACGCGGCTTTGAAATTTCGTGGCCTGGGGGATACTTCCATTAATTTCAAGCTTGCTAAACCATTGGATGCTAAAGAGTTGAAGTCAGATTTTCAAGTCAATGTTGAAAAAACAGATGCTTGCAAAAGATATTCTGGAGTAATACTCAACAACATTCACGTTACAGAATCACCAAGTTGGCTAAAAGAAAAACTCAATACTATAGGAATCAGATCTATCAATAATGTTGTGGACATCACCAACTACATACTCCACGACATGGGGCAACCATTACATGCTTTTGATCTGGATAAAATTAGTGGTAATGGCATCATAGTTAGGACACTTTCCGATCAACCTGATTTCATTACCCTAGATGGTGTGGAAAGAAAACTGCACCACGATGATTTGATGATTTGTGACGGCAAAGGAAATCCTTTGTGTATAGCCGGGGTATTTGGAGGCGAAGGAAGCGGAGTGTCCGAGACCACAACAAATATATTCCTTGAGTCGGCTTACTTCAGTGCTTCAAGCATTCGTAAAACGGGTGCAAGACACAAATTACATACAGATGCAGGTCGTATTTTCGAAAAAGGTGCGGACATCAATGCCACCTTGCCAGCCCTACATCAAGCTATTTCATTGCTGATTCAAGAAGCAGGAGCCAAATTGGGGTCAGCAATATTTGATATTTACCCGGTGGCACAAATTCCATCAGTAATAGCACTCGAATTTGAGCATTTAAACCAAGTGGCTGGCTCAAAAATACACAGCAACGATGTCAAAAGAATCGTTGAGGCAATGGATATGCTTATAGATGATATGGATGACAAACAAATCATCGTTCAAATACCAAGCAACAAAACAGATGTAGTTCGTCCCATTGACTTGATTGAAGAAATATTGCGAATTTATGGAATCAATAGACTTCCCGAAGCAGAAAAACTTAGCTATGCTTATGTAAATGATGTTTTGGGTAAACAATTTGCCCTAAAAGAAACATTATCCAACCAATTGGTCGCACAGGGATTTTATGAATCTATGTCAGTATCTATCACCGAATCCAAACATTTTGAAAAAACAATTCCTGTACCCAAGGAAAATTTGATATTCATCAATAATACAGGCAATATGCAGATGGATGTTATGCGTCCAAATCTGTTGGTTTCGGCATTGGAAAATGTTTTAACAAATTTTAACAGAAGACAAATAGATTTGAAGCTTTTTGAATGGGGAAAATCATACCTCCGTCAAGAAGAAAAGATCGTAGAAACGGAATACCTATCATTGGCATTATCAGGACAAAGGTATGCTGACAATTGGATTGCTGGTAAAGGAATCAAGTCAGGATTTTATGACATGAAATCCTATATTGATCGTCTTTTAGATCGTTGTGGGCTCAACAGTCGACAAGAATCTGAACTTGATGATGCATTTTTGGCCGATGCAATAGAATGGCGGAGAGGACAAGTCCAGATTGCCAAAGCTGGAAAAATAAAATCTAAAATCTTAGCTGCTTTTGACATAAAAATGGACGTTTGGTACGGAGAAATCAACTGGGTAAACTTATTTCATGCCATTAACAACAATAAAGTTCATACTACTGAACTAAATAAATTTCAATCTTTGACAAGAGATTTGGCATTAATTGTAGATGAATCCGTAAAATATACCGATATTGCGAAAATTGTACAAAAGACTCTAAAACCCTTTGTGCAAGATATTCGTTTATTTGATGTCTTTACTGATGTAAGTCGTTTGGGAGAAGGAAAAAAATCTTATGCCATAAGTATCATAATGGAACAAGATTCAGGCTCTTTCAAAGATGACGAAATAGATCAATTGATGACAAAATTAGTTAACGAATGTGAAAAACAATTAGGTGCGCAAGTTCGAAAATGATGCAAACAATAAGCAATTATGGACCCATTAGTAGCAAAATGGCAACAGACTGAACAGAAAGTTCTAAAATTAGTAGAGCAGTTTCATCATTTGAAAACAGAAAACATATCACTAAAACAAAAAATCCAAAATCACAATACAACAAAAACCACCAACATCATTTCAGAAAATAATCAAGAATCATCAATAAATCGCAGTACTGAATCAGCTGAAAGTCTAAAACCTTTTAAGTTGAAACAAGTCAAAAAGGACATTGAACAAGCCATCAAATGTATTGATGACTGCCTAGATTGGATGAGTAAATACTGAATTGGGCTTAGTTAATATGAAAGCAATAATTAAAAAAGTCAATATAGCCGGCAGATCCTATCCAGTTGAAACCTTTGAGGATGAAAATCCAATATTGGTTCAAACATTGACAAGATTGGAGAAAGATCTAAGGGATTTTCAGAGCCATTTTCCCAATAATACAGCCCAAGATAACCTTGCCATGACTGTATTAACTTATGGACTGGAACTGAGTAAAAACTCATCATCGTTAGCTAAATTTGATTTATTGCCATCATTGGAAGTGCTCAATTCCAAATTGGACGAAATATTTGATTCAAGTAACTCGCTCGTTTGAACTCACAAACAGCGTGTTTTATTTCATGAAATAATGAAGGTGGATGAACGCAAAAATAATTCATTCATCATAAATCATTAAAAATGTTAATAAGTATAATAGTTGGAATCGTATGCCTTGGCATAGGCTATGCGATCAATAATATGCTGGCAAAAACAGCATACGGCAAAAAGGTAGAAGGCCTCAACAGGCAAGCAGATTTAGTCATTCAGGAAGCACGACTCACTGCCAAAAGGCTCACTGACGAAGCTGAACTCAATTCAGCAAAAGTGACTTCAAAAGCAGAAGCTACCAATGAAAAAATAAAGCAAGACAAAATCAAGGAGGCACGTGAACGCTATTCTGCTATGAAGCTAGAATTCGATGAAAACACCGCCAATCAAAGAATTGAATTGAAAGAACTTGAGTTGCAAGTGAATTCCATCAAAAAGGAAATTAGCTCCAAACAAGAAGATCTTGTTAAGCAAAAAGACGAACTTGATCAAAGAGAAGGCGAAATAACCGCAATTCGTGAAAATCTTGACCGCCAATTGACCATTGTTCAAAAGAAAAAAGATGACTTAGACGCAGCCAACGAGCAACGCATCAAGGCATTGGAACAGATTGCGAAATTATCTGAGGCAGAGGCAAAGGAACAAATATTGGAGGCCGTAAAAGCCAAAACTGAAAACGACGCACTTTCCATTATCAAAGAAGGTATTCAAAATGCCAAATTGGAAGCAAACAAAGAAGCGAAGAAAATTGTGATCCAAACCATCCAAAGGATGGCCTCAGAATTCACAATCGAAAATACAGTATCCGTATTCAATCTTGATTCAGATGAACTTAAAGGTCAGATCATTGGACGAGAAGGTAGAAATATTAGGGCGCTAGAAGCTGCAACTGGAGCTGAGATAGTGGTAGATGATACTCCAGAAGCAATCGTAATCAGCAGTTTTGATCCTATACGTCGTGAAATATGTCGTCTTGCCCTTAAAAAGTTGGTAGCAGACGGAAGGATTCACCCAGCTCGTATCGAGGAGGTAGTGGCAAAAACCCGCAAGCAACTTGAAGAGCAAATCATCGAAATCGGTGAACGTACTGTAATTGATTTGGATGTACATGGATTGGATCCATACCTTGTAAAGATGGTAGGTAGAATGAGATACAGATCATCCTATGGCCAAAACCTCTTAAAGCACTCTATAGAAACAGCGCACCTATGCGGAGTAATGGCAGCAGAACTTGGATTATCTGCCAAACAAGCTAAAATGGCAAAGCGAGCAGGCTTACTGCATGATATAGGCAAAGTTTCAGAAGAAGAAACAGAATTGAGCCACGCAATATTAGGTATGCAGTTGTGTGAAAAATACAAAGAGCATCCCGCTATCATCAACGCAGTTGGAGCTCACCACGATGAGGTAGAGATGAACAACATCATTTCCCCTATCGTTCAGGCATGTGACTCTATATCTGGAGCAAGACCAGGCGCAAGACGTGAAATACTAGAAAGTTATTTGAAAAGAATTGGTGAACTGGAAGAATTGGCCATGTCGTATAGTGGTGTATCCAAGGCATTCGCTATGCAAGCAGGACGCGAACTTCGTGTAATTGTGGAGGCTGAAAAAGTAACTGATGATCAGTCAGATGAACTAAGCTTTGTTATTTCCCAACGTATACAAGAAGAGATGCAATACCCTGGCCAAATCAAGGTAACAGTAATCCGTGAAAAACGAGCCGTGTCCTATGCAAAGTAAGCAGGTAGGTAAATAAAGCTTTTTACAAGTACCAAAATACAATAACCCTGTAGGATTGAATTCTTGCAGGGTTATTTTTGTTAAAATGCTTCTTTCGTTCTCCGTCTTTCGTCTTTCGTTTATCGTCTTTGGTCTCTCGTTAACCGGACAACGGAAAACGAACTTAACCTTAGCCTTAACTTCAGCCTATTTATTTAGTCGTTTAGACATTTAGCTCTGTTTATGGTTTATGAATTCATTGGGCTGTGGTTTACTCTTAGTTGATGGTTGATGGGTTAAGGCCAACAGCTAATAGCCAACAGCCAATAGCCACCACACCCACCCTAAAATTACATCTTCACAAATTGAACCACCTCCTGACCTGCTTCAGCATCCTTCAATGTCATAAAATAACTTCCTGCTGGAATATTCGTGACGTATATGGTGGTAAATCCATTGTCCAGATTCAACTGTCCTGATTGGAGACTCTTGCCACTGACATCAGTGATGGTCATTTTTAAGGTCTTTGCAAACTTTTCCTTTACATTCAGTATTACAAAATCCCTACATGGATTGGGTGATAGAGTTAATACCCATAAACCATAACCCATAAACCATAACCCCATAAACCCATAAACCATAAAGCCATAAAACCATAAACCATAACCCATAAACCATAAACCATAAACCCATAAACCATAAACCATAAACCATAAACCAAGG
>Ga0105046_10001808_pt1 | contig 33261 bp, 18 predicted proteins | sample MAT03_FD_78385 | JGI IMG/M metagenome (GOLD analysis project Ga0105046, IMG submission 78385) | Freshwater microbial communities from Lake Fryxell liftoff mats and glacier meltwater in Antarctica - MAT-03 (megahit assembly) | ecosystem: Environmental > Aquatic > Freshwater > Ice > Liftoff...
GAATTTTCCTCTCCATCTTCTTCGGTTCAGTGGTTAGACATAGAAATTAAAGTCCGATGAAGAACAGCCCGTGCTTGACTTAGAGACGCGATCTTAACCTACCTGTGTATGGTTATCATGGTCATGTGTTCGCCTCTCACTTTGCCCATGAATCGGTGCTCAGTCAGGATGATTAAAAGCCTGTCCGTAAACCTCATCAAGGGAGCAGCACGCTGTACAGGCATTAAGCTCAGAACTTTCACTCCAAGATAATTTTGGGTTCCCAAAGGAGCAGCTTTGTAGGGGCACAGCAGTTCACCACGTTATTGTGTCCTGCTACCAGTATGCTGCGCCCTGGGCACACCATGCTTCTCCAAATTCCCCGATCAATTTTTAAGGTCTTAGCCCCAAGCGAAAATCCTATATTTATAGAGTTTGTGATCGTACCTGGACTATAATATGTGACAATAGAGAGATATTTACAAGCAGGCCTATTGATTAACACCGCTTACTCTCAAAACAGGGTAAGATATGGGTGTTTTTGCGAAAGAAAATACGATGCAAAAAATGACCTGTTCCTCCTGCGGGGCACCGCTGGAAGTACAAAATCAATTTATTCGTTCAGTTACGTGTAAGTTTTGTGGATCAACCTATCTCGTCAGTGGCACTGACACCCTTGATCCAACGGGCAAAATGGCAAGTCTGGCGGATTATCCCTCACGCTTGAGTATTGGCGCGTCGGGTCAGATTCGCAGTCGTGGGTTTACCGTTATTGGGCGTGTGCGTTATGCGTATGCAGAAGGCTTCTGGGAAGAATGGCAGATCCAGTGGGATGATGAGGCTCCACCGGAATGGCTCGAAGAAGACGAAGGATACTGGACACTGTATAAGCGGGAACGTGTGCGCGGGGTCATTCCTGCCTATGAGCAGGTGCGTGTGGGACAGTCCGTGACAATCAATGGGCGTTCCGTGTTCATTACCGAAAAGCGAACAGCGCGTGTGGCAGGCAGTGAAGGTCAGTTCTCTTCAGTGCTGCCCTTGACGGGATCATTTGGCTATATCCAGGGTTCATCAAGCGAAAGTCCAACCAGTGTTAATTACTGGCAAGATGAAATCGAGCTTTCAGTCGGTACAGACCTCGAACACAATGAGATTAAAATTAAGCCATGACGACAACCGCCAAACGCCCTATTCTTAAACAGCTAAAATGTCCTGCCTGTGGTGCTCCTGTCGCCCAATACAGTGTCGATACCCAGACGATTATTTGCCCGCAATGTAACACCTATCTCGCCTTAGACATGGAAGGCTTGACGCCAACTGGCAAAGGCCGCGAACTTCCACCTCCGACTATGCCCATTAAAGTGGGCGATGTCGCTGAAATTCAAGATACGAGCTTCTTCGTTTTAGGCCGCGTCATCTATCGCGGTTGGGACGATGAAGACAAGTGGTTCTGGGATGAGTGGCTGATGGGCGGCGCTGATGGGCGACTTCTATGGCTGTCCTATGCCTCCGATGAGGGTTTCACGCTGTTCAAAAAGCTGCGTATACGAGAACCCTTCGATGCCCAAAACTCGGTGATGCTGCCGACAGGTGGCGAGAAGAACGTGCGTGTCCACGAACGCTACCCCGCCGAAATTGTGGGGGCGGAAGGTGAATTGACGTGGCGTGGCAAAGCCGGGGATAAGCTGTTTATGGCGGAGGCCTTTGGTGATGCTAAGCGCTACAGCGTACAGCAAACCCCCAATGAGCTTGAAATTCACGAGGGCATCCCGCTCACGCTGGAGGCTGTCGCTAAGGCTTTCAAAAATACGCAATGGATCGCGAGTATCAAGCAGTCCGGTGACCGATTGGAAACGTTCAGGCTGATTGCTATTTTCTGTATCTTATTTGCGATCGGTGGGCTGGTCATGGCGGTCTGGGCCGCCAACACGGGTGAATCTGCGCTCTCACAAACTCTCACCCTTACACGGGCCAATCCAATCGTCACGCTCCCTATCGTTTTTGACCGCGTCGGGCGGGCGTCTATCGTCAGCGTGAGCGCCCAGGGATCGCTGCCTTTACCGAGCGAAATTGATATTGATGTGAGCATCGATTCGCCCGATGAAACGCAGAATGATCTCTTTACGCTGGAATTGTGGCGTGAGAGTGGCAGTGATGACGAAGGCTACTGGGAAGAAGCCCAGGCAAGTGCAAGTGACATGTTTGTGCCCTTCCAAACAGGAACGCATACCCTTGAAATTGCATTGGGTGAAGGCACAATTGACAGTATCAGTGTTGCGGTCGATATTCGCCGCAATCATATTCTGCCGTCATGGTTTGTTGGGTACAGCGTGATAACAGGCGTTATTGGTTTCATCATACTGTATTTTAGTATGAAGAAAAAAGCCTGATAGCGCGCAGCAAATCGTCTTTAACAATGCATCAACTGAGGAGCTTAATATGGGACGAACGATTACTATGGCCCTGGTTGTCATTCTTTTGACAGGCAGTTTTGCAGGGGCTGCATATGCCAGCTTCACCGGATTTGGGTTGGTTGCCAGTGGGGCTCCATTTGCGCGTTCCGGGAGTATCGGTGGGCCTGTGATTATGGGTGGCGGCCCTGGAAGTGGCAAGTAACTTGGCAGTACCATCAATACCTGAAATAACGCCTGAAACGACAGCTACAAATGATGGGGTTGGCGTGTCACCCCGTGAACGCGCCACTCTACTTGTGTCGGTTCTCATTATCTCCATCTGCGCCCTGGTGTATGAGTTGATTATTGCCACGCTGTCGAGCTATTTGCTTGGGGACAGTGTGACACAGTTTTCATTTACCATCGGTTTCTTTCTGTTTGCAATGGGTATTGGCGCACTCCTATCGAGGCGCATCCAGGGCACAGAAGTACGCTGGTTCATCATTGTGGAGATCCTTACGGGCATCTTTGGCGGCATTTCGGCGTGGGTGTTATACGCTGTCTTTACGATAGGAGAAGACACCTACTATTATCTGGCAATGCTTGCTGTGACTCTGGCGGTGGGTATTTGTATCGGCTTAGAAATTCCGCTGCTCACTCGTATCGTTGCTTACCGTGCCGATTTGAGCAAAACGCTCTCTGACATTCTCTCAATTGATTATCTGGGGGCGCTTCTGGGATCGCTGGCGTTCCCTATTATCCTGCTGCCACTGCTGGGTGTGATTCAAACGGCTTTCATTATGGGGCTGCTGAATGTTCTGGTGGCAGGGTTGTGCTTGCACTTGTTTCGCACTCGCCTGACTCCACGCTGGCGCAGCCGTCTAACAGTTGCATGGGGTTTGGCACTGTTTTTAATGATTGCTGGAACAGTATTCTCGATGGATTTTGTCCGCATCTTTGAGCAGCAGCTTTACTCGAATGTCATCATCCATCGCCAACAGACGCCCTATCAGCGCATTATCATCACACGCAATAATGATGATGTGCGTTTATTCCTTGATGGCAATTTGCAGTTAAGCAGTCGGGACGAATATCGCTATCATGAAGTGCTGGTGCATCCTGTCATGAGTGCGGCGCGGTCCCATGAAACAGTGCTGGTTTTAGGCGGGGGGGATGGGGCGGTTGCGCGTGAGCTTCTTAAATATGAGGATGTCCAACGTATCATTATTGTCGATCTCGATCCAGAAGTCACTGAATTGGCACGCACAAGTCCACTGCTGCGCAAGATCAATGCTGACGCGCTGAGCGACCCTCGTGTGACTGTTATCAACGCTGATGCCTATCGTTATCTTGAAGAAAGCTCTGATGTCTATCCGATTGTGATTATCGATCTGCCTGAACCGAATAACGAAAGTCTGAGCAAGCTCTACAGTCAGCAGTTTTATCGCCTGCTACGCCAGCACATCACACCCGATGGCGCATTCATCACACAGGCAACCTCTCCCTATTTTGTGCGCGAGGCATTCTGGATGATCGCCAATACGATTGAAGCGAGCGACTTTCACATCGTGCCGCTGCACACCTACGTTCCATCATTTGGGGAGTGGGGATTTGTGATTGGCACGCCGCGTCGGACGCCACCATTGACGATGGATGAGTCGCTGTCACTGCGCTATTTAACGCCCGATGTTCTCGCGTCTGTCCTGATCTTTGATCCTGACATTGCGCATTTGAAGACAGACATCAATACCCTGGATCGGGCTGTCCTCGTGCAGGCCTATCAGCGCGGGTGGCTTCACTGGGATTAAAGAGACTCATTGTCTGTGATTGAAGAAAAGGATGGAATGCCCGGTGAAGTGATTATCACCGGGCATTTTGCTGCTTAGAGCAATTGAAACACAATGCTGATAAAAGGCGTGACGGACAATCCTCCCAGGAAGAAGGCGAGCGCCGCATTTTGCTCCAGCACAATTTCGCGCCTGATATAGCCAAAGACGTTCTCATTGGGCTGGCGACCCATTACTCTGTGCGCGATGATGAACAAGATGAGGGTATAAACAAAGCCCAATATCAATCCCCCAATAATCCACGCCGCTCCTTCAATAAAGGATGGATCGGGTGTAAAACCGTCTGTTGTCATGAGGGCGACAAAGAGAGAGGCTGTGAGGGAAATAATGAAGAAACACGCCCCAACGGCTGGATTTTGGACCTCTTCAATCTCATGTGCCAGTTTGCCCGGTGGCACGCCAAGCATCCAAACAAGAGCGATACTGGTGATCTGTGACACGAAAACAGCGAAGGTGGCCCATGCTACCGCAGACCCAACCAGGTCTAAAAAGCTCTGTGATTGCTCTATAACAGCCTCATCCTGTGCCAAAACCGGAGCCACCAGCAGCAGAATCAGCATAGAACAAAGTACGATCTTCCGCATATAAAATCTCTCTTCTCTATACCAAGTTTATAAAGCCCGATTATAGTTCAGCATGTCAAAGTAAGACAATGAATGCACACAAGCTATTTTGTTTTCATCGGGATAGACATGCAGTGTGTGCCAACGCACTGCGTTTTCACCAACCCGTGTCCAGACAATGCGCGTAATCGGTGTTTGATCTGCAATCTTTGGGAAGGCAACCTCAAGGACACCATCGGTTTCAACAGGTGCATCACCGCAGCTGTCACTAAACTCGACTGCGATGGAGTAGCCCGACTTCTGAAAACAGTGTGCCGCCAGATCGTGAAAGCGATGGTGATGGAGACAGGAACTTGCGTCGACCTCTACGCACGCAAGCAGCTCACACAGCACCAATACACCATCATACTCAATCGTCACAAGATGACTTTCACCAATAATGTGAAATCTCAGTATCCACAGTCCTATTTGGAGCGTGTGCTGCTTAAGCACCGTGAGTGGCAGGTGGATTCTGGTGGTCAGGATGTTAAGTGCCAGGTCAGCAGGGTTTTGATGAATGGGCAAAATCATATATGTACCTCTCTATACAATTTTACCTCATGACTCATGATGTCTACACGCCTCATTCGCCTTAATAAACAGCTATTTGCAGACTCTATGCTGGGGGTAGCGTAAAGGGATGCTTTGCTTGTAAGCATCCCCTCAAGTTATTTCGTCTGGCGCGATTTTTACCCTTCTGTCGCCAGCCGCTCTTTTGCCTGCTCGATATACTCTAAAGATTGATGACGAAAGTAGGTGTTATACAGCTCGGCATAGTGGCCGCCCTGGGACATCAGCGACTCATGACTGCCTTCTTCCAGAATCTCGCCGTGATTGATGACGATAATCCGATCTGCATTGCGAATCGTGCTGAGACGATGTGCAATCAAGATTGAGGTGGATTTTTCGAGGATTTTTGCAATCGCCTCTTGAATCTGCATCTCGGTGAAGGGGTCGATGCTGGCCGTCGCTTCATCCAGAATGAAGATGGCGGGCTTTTGTACCAGCACGCGCATCAAGCTGACCAACTGACGCTGACCCATGCTCAGGCGAGCCCCGCGCTCTCCGACATCACTGTTCAGGCCGCCGGGCAGTGTTTCCAGCCATTCGCCCTTGCCGATGCTCTGGGCAATTTCCTGAATCTCTTCGTCGGTGGCTTCAGGCCGAGCATAGCGAATATTATCCAGAACTGTGCCGCTAAAGAGAAAGGGCTGCTGCGGCACAATCCCCAGACGGCGGCGATAGCTCGTCAGATCAAAGCTGCGAATATCGCGCCCATCGATGAGAATCTGTCCGCCTTGAAATTCGTAGAAGCGCGTGACCAACTTAGCCAGTGTACTTTTGCCCGCGCCTGTATGGCCGACAATCGCAACACTCTCACCGGGCCGAATTGTGAGATTGAATTTTTTCAGGATAAGTTGATCATCGCTGTAACCAAAATCGGTGTCTTTAAACTCAATCAAGCCTTTGAGATCGCTGATTTTCTGCTGATCCGTCTGGATGACCGTGTTATCAGCATCGATCAAGGAAAAAATGCGCTCAGATGCGCTGAGACCCTGCTGCACCTGACTCCAGAACGAGGCCAGATTGATGATCGGGAATAAAAAGCGATCGACGCCCTGGATGAACAAAAACCAGACCCCGGCGCTGATCACACCCATCTGGACGGTCCCCGACCCAAGAATCATCATCAGGGCAATAGCAAAGCCGATCAGGAGGTTCATGACAGGGAACACCATCGCCAGCACGAAGCCGCGCCGAATGTTGGTATCATACGAAAGCGTGTTGACATCGCGGAATTCATTGTAGATCATCTGCTCACGGCGGAAGTTCTTCGCTACGCTGATGCCTGCCACGCTCTCTTGAATGTTATCGTTCACCACGGCCATCGCACGCGATCCCTGGCGGGTGACGCTGCGGGCAAGATTGCGCATAGCGACAGCGGCAAAGGCAAAAACGGGCAGCGTGGCGAGAAGGACCAGTGTTAATTGCAGTGAGTAACTGAGGAGGACAAACAGGAGAAAGACCACAGAAATCAACTGTGAAATCACATCGCTGGAGAAGACCAGCACATCGCCGAATTCCTGCGTATCTGATGTGATGCGGCTGACAATTTTGCCCGTCTTGTTACGATCATAAAACGCTAAATCGCGCCCAATGGCCGCGTTAAAGGCATCCGAACGCATCTGTGCCACGACCTTGCCGATGACCACCGACAGCAAGCGCCGCCGATTCCAGTTGGCGATATATTCCGCGCTGGCCGCCAGCAGAATAGCCCCTGCGATCAGAGCCACAAAGGGCACGCTGTCATCCAGCGCATCAACGCCTTTTGAAATCAGGATCGGCTGCAAAGAGGCCGTAATCGACAGCACAACGAAGCTGGCTATAACGCCGAAAATAGGCCCCCGGTAGTGGCCCATATAACGACCAATGCGCTTTACAAGATAGGTGTCGGTATATTGGCGGTCATACTTTTCAGAACCGAGATTGCCAAAGAAGGCCATCGTTTTAATCCTGGCTGAGGCTGGCGTGAGATGAGTTGGCGACCTGATCGTTAGGCGCATCAGATGCTTTGGGTGCTTCGTAGCTGGCAAAGATGCGACGATAGGCTGGCGATGTCTCTAACAGCACCTCATGCTTGCCCTGGGCGACAATGCGGCCCTGGCGCAGCACAATGATATGGTCGGCCCAGCGAATTTGAGACAGGCGGTGGGTAATGAGCAGGGTGGTGCGACCTTTGGCAGCGTTCCAGATGGCTTTCTGGATTTTATCTTCGGTGGCACTGTCGATGGCGCTGGTACTGTCGTCCAGGACAAGAATCGGCGGGTCACTCTCGAAGGCGCGGGCAATGGCAATCCGCTGCCGCTGTCCACCGCTGAGGGTAACGCCGCGCTGGCCGACAACTGTCTCATAGCCTTCAGGCAGTTCGGTGATAAACTCATGGGCCTGGGCCTTATGGGCGGCCTCTTCGATTTCAGCGGTTGTCGCATTCTCGTCACCAAAGGCGATGTTCTGCGCAATGCTGCGGCTGAAAAGAAAAATATCCTGCTCAATCACACTAATCTGTGAGCGCAGACTCTCCAATGACCAATCACGCACATCGATACCATCAACCAGGATGCGCCCCTGAGTGGCATCATAGGTGCGATTAAGCAGCTTTGTGATCGTTGATTTGCCTGACCCTGTTTGCCCCACAATCGCGACTGTATGGCCGGGTTTGACGAAGAAGGACAGATCATGCAAAACAGTCTGACCCTCCAGATAGCCGAAGCTCACATCCTCGAAGACAATACTGCCTTTGACAGGCTCATTGTAGCCTTTAGGATTTTGATCAAGCTGCGTTTCAACATTGATGACCTGGAGAATACGCTGCGCACTCGCAAGGCCGCTGGCGATGCGTGAGAGCGAAAAGAGCGAGGTGAAGGTGGGAAAGCCAAAAAGGGTGATCTGCCCCATATATGTGACGACATCCCCTGTGGTAATCTGACCGGAATAATACAGCAGGGAAGCCTGAATAAAGCCCAGGCCAATACACAGACCTAGAAGCAGGAACGAGGCATAACGGGCTTCAATCCGACCTTGCAAGATGAAGAAGTCACGCACTCGGCCTGCAAGTATGGCAAAGCGCTGCCCTTCAGCCTCTTCCTGCGCAGCACCACGCACGACTTGAATGCCTTCCAGAGCTTCGGCGAGGCGCGAATTCATCTCGCCGAAGCTTTTGCGCACATTCTCGGCAATGGGATGCACTGCCGTCACGAGGCGATACTGAATAACGGTGTGCCCGATAATAAATGCTATTGGTATGAGCACAAGCTGCGGATGAATCAGCGGTGTACTGAACAAGGGCACGACCAAAAACATACCTGAACCGATCAGCAGGTTAAAACCAGGATTCATCATGAAATTCATTTCGCGCACGTCATTTGTGACGCGGGCCATGATGTCTCCAACGGGCTGCATATCGTGATAAGACATGCTCTTGCCGAGCAGACTGGCATAGAGCTCATCGCGCACGTCACGCTCGATGCGCTGGGCAAAGATTTCTGAGGAGAAGTTGCGCATGAGTTGAAGAATCGCGCGCAGCGTTTGAGAGATAATAACTCCGACTGCCGCCGCAATAATGACACCCTGTACAGGGGATGGTTTTTGCAACTCAGTGAAGCTTTGCCCAATAAAGACGGGAATGGCCGCCGCAAAGGCTGCATTACTGAATGCGCCGATGCTTAATAGAAACGCATAGATCCAGTGCCGTCGCACATGGGAGAGAATGTAACGAACTGGACTGCGCGTATCACTCTGGTACGACGTGGCAACAACGAATTCTGCGGACATAGAGGTTTCCGAGCGGGTGACAGTCAACCATGTCTATGATAACCCTCGTTTTCGTTGGCTGATAGAACCAATATTCGCCCTTTAATGAGAATATCGGGAATAGCTGATTGTGATTGAAATAAGCTATGACAGCTATAGAAAATAGTGTGGGTGACTCTTAAGGCTGACGAATCGTGAGTCGCGTGGGCAGTATACCGATGGTGTCCTCGCGTGTCTCAGACCCCTCTACAGAGAGGCGTATGCTATCCTCCCGCCCATACCACAGCACCCAGATCACATACTCGCCTGCGGGTAGATCGGCGGGGAGACGGATGGCATGTTGATCCCAGAGGGGCACGTTCGGTATCCAGGAGGTGACAGGGGCGAACCCATCATAAGGCGCGGTATCAAGGCCCTGTTCAGGAGGGCGGTTGTCATCAGCAGGCGAGATAAACCATGCAATCACAGCATCCTGTGTAATGGGGGCATCGGCCTGCCAATACAGAGAGAGTGCCACAACATCCCCAGGCGTGTAGACTGTGCCTTGCGGCAGCGTGTATCCAAGCAGGCGAATCTGCTCATCATAGACAAGATCAGTCGCGTATTCTGGCCCGACAAACCCAAACGGATCCGGTGCAGCAATCATGCTGTAATCCAACAGGCGTACCGTTGGATCAGGTGTATCAATGGCCTGTAAAAGATAGTGATAGAGGCTGAAATAGCGCTCAACGGGGCGCACAGCCCAGGGTGTAAACGGCCCATTGTGTGCCACAAGCCACACATGCTGCTGCGTCATCGCCAGATGCTCCAGCACATTGGGCGTGAGATAAAATTTATCCCCGATGAGCAGCGCCGCAGGATTGGGCGGAATCGGCAGCGGCGCATCTTTTTCGCTGGCACGTTCGCCTGGGATAAAGGGCAGCGTGAGGATGCGTGGGGCTGATGTACGATGCCGATTCATGAAAAACAGCCTGTAGACATTGTCTGCGAGCAGGGCCACATCTCCGGGCTGCGATTCGGTTTCGAGCGTGTACAGCACATCGATGAGCGCAGGCTTGTTGGCGAGATAGAGCGGATCGTTGGTGTAAAGATCGCGCAGGCTCACATAGGTCGCGCCAATAATGCCCAGTGAGAGCAGAACAATTGTCCCCATTTGCAACTGTGTCAGCCGCCGCGTATGGGCTAACCACACAACGCCCAGACATGACACGATGCCAAAGCCTGCATAGACCAGCATCCAGCCTGTAAGGCCAGATCGCGCCCAGGCCCCTTCATAACCAAGATCATCCCAATAGGACGGCAGAAGCACCCAGCGCACATCCTCGATGCGATTCAAGCCGTCTGACCATTCGAGCGGTACGGTGTTATCGGGGTTATCGTCGCGATTGGGGGGCAGAGCATCAATGGTATGGTTCAGGGGCAAATAGACCGCGTTCAGTTGAATCCACCCGCTGTAGATCATCAGCAGGCCGATTGCGATCCGCGTGAGCCATGCCGGACGTGTCAGCGCGTATTCAAGCACAGGCAGCGTGAGCAGCATGGCCCAGGGGATGACAGGCACGAGAAAGCGCGGCGGCCATGATAAGCCACCGAACCAATGCGGTCCTGTGCGCACTGCATGTCCAATCGCATACGCCACAATAAACAGCACCACCGCCCACACGAGACGCGCACGCCCACGTTGCCACAGCCAGAGGCTGCCCACCAGACCGAGCAGCAGCAGCGGCGATGTGCCCCAGAAGCTGCCCCCAACGCTGAAGAGATACGTATGCAGCGCCGTGCGGATATAGTCTGTATTTCCTTCACTTAGTCGCTGCAATGCTGGTTGTGCAATGGAGAGCAGCGCATTAAACAGAGGATCGATATAGACAATCGCAGTAAGGGCTATCAACCCCGCGATGAGCAAAAATCCGCTGAGTCTATACAGCCGATTGGCCTGTAGGGGTGCAGCATGCTGCGCCCTCATTGGGATTGCCACTATTAACAGCGCAGGAAGCCCTAGCAGCGCCGATTCTTTGATCTGCATGGCAAAGAGGAAGGCGGCTATCGCCCCAAGCCCCCACAGCCCACGCCGCAACAGCCCGCCATGATGGATTTGCGTCACACAGAGAACGGCCAGCAACAGGCCGAGGCACGTGACTGGATCGCGGAAGAGGGTTTTGCTATAGGGTAGGAGAATCGTCAAACTGCCCAGAAGCAGTGCCCCGGCAAATGCCGTGCGCGTGCGATAGCCCAGGGCCAGCGTCAGCAGATAAAAAATCACGCCTGTTAACGTGGTGACAAGGATGTTTTGCAACCAGACGATATGCACCAGCCCGATCTCAGGCAGAGCCAAACCGAGCCGATAGAACAGGCTCGCCAGCGCAATACTGGATTCGGTGCCTTCTTCAGGCGCGGCCAGGGGCACAGGATCATCAGGTGGAATGAGGGCAGGCGTGCTGAACCAGAACGATTCATCGCGGCCCAGATCGCCATAGTGAACGAGGCTGCTGGCGGAATCAAACAGACGCAGCGAATCGCCGCTTTCGATGTGGGCGCTGTAGGTGATGAGAGTGAGACTGGTCAGACAGAGAGCCAGCAATGCACATAAACCGCCTTGCCAGCGATTTATGTGCAGCCGCGTTGAGGACATGAGGCAATCCGTCGGTTAGCCGATTCGCACGCCGCTGAGCGAGGCGATGAGGTTGGAGAGACGCTTGATAATCTTTTGTGTGCCAGACAAATCTTTTTTGTGTTCCATCGCCAGTTGATAGTAAGCCGCACCCTCGAAGAATTTCCAATCGCGGATGTGTGCCTGTCCAATCGCCATCAGAGTTTCTGCATACATGGCTTTCTCATCGAGTTCCAGGAAGAGATCTGCCGATTGACGATAGCTGCTAAGGGTCTGCTCTTTATCGTTCAAGCCTGAATAGACTCCACCGAGATTTCCGAGCACCTGGGCCGTGCGGAGTTTATCGCCCTTCTCCTGGAAGGTACGCAGCGCTTCTTGCATTAGTTCGAGAGCCTGCTGAAATTCATTCAGGGAACGATGGACGAGGCCAATATTGACCTTCATCTCAGCGACCATATCTTCCTGGCCTGCGGCGGCATAAGCGTCTTTGGCCTCCTGGAAGGTACGGGCAGCGGCTTCAAAATCGTGTTCGTCAAAGAGACGCACGCCTTGTTCTTGGAGTTCTTGAGCAGTCGGCATAGTGTCGGTGGCGATCCTTTCGCGTGTGATTACATAGAAATTTCAAGTATTCCGGCGGCAATCTGACGCAGCTCTTCAGCGGGCATTTTGCCAAACATCATCGCAATTTTGATAAAGCCGAGATTGAGAGGATTGGCAGCAAATTGACGAGTCTCCGCATCCAGAGAGGCAAACTGCTTCCACTCCTCGCGGGTTCGCAGAAGAAGACCAATGAAACTGTCCCCTTCCATAAAATACTGCATATTCTTCTGTACAACCGTTGAGAGAACGGCCAATTCATGCATGGGAACGGGCAGCAAGCCCGCCTCATAGTGTTCCAGAGTTTCGGGGGTGATATGCGCCGCTTCAGCGACCTGCGCCAACGAGACCTCGCGTTCTTCGCGGGCCTGACGCAGCAGCGCCCCCACCATGCGATTGCGAAGCTGCATATACTCCGTTTGGGCGTCGGTTTTGCGGCCTTTATCGCCTTCAAGGATGTCTTGTCCCCAGAAGTGGCTGATCGGCACATCCAGATAGTAGGCCAGCAGTTCCAGTTGAGGCAGACTTGGCACATCATCGCCGAATTCCCAGGATGCAACCACTGCGGGAGCAACCTTGAGCAGTCGGGCGCAGTCATCCAATGTGCGGGCCGAACTCAGGCGGGCATCCTGGATGAGCACGCCGAGCATCTTGGCGCGCAGTCGATACGATTCGACGTGATCGTAGGGCCTATCGCTGGCGTCTTCCGCAGCGGCGGCTTTGCTCTTTCGCTGGGCGGCTAAACGCGCCCCCACATCTCCAAAGTCTTTTGCCATCCGCCCGCCTCGCTTATGTTATGTTGATCGATTCTCTTGCATTATAGCGAATGTGTCCGTGCGGTCAAACCAGTTGAATCAACACTGGATAAACATCTCGTGACAAAGCCCAAAATAAAACGTAGAGGCACGATATTATCGTGCCTCTACACCTGTATTGATGACTTGCAAAAGACTACTCAGCTGCCTCTTGTGTTACCTCCGCAGTGGCGGCATCTAACGGGATGTCGATATTGCTCATGATCGGCTTGCCGTTTTCATCCAGGATTACCCCTGCCGGAAGCTGCATATCCTCCGGCATTTCATTCAGGCCCACATTGGGACTGACGAAGGGTGTAAATTTGAGAATGCGATTGAGTCCCGCATCCGCCACATACACATTGCCCTCGGCGTCCACCGCGATGCCGCTGACGACGTTGAACTGGCTTGTTGTGACTGTCGTTGTATCCTGCGACAGGTTGCCAAAGGAGCCGAGGCATTCGCCTGCTGTATTGAACACCAGCACACGCCCTGCGTTCGGGTCGCCCACATAGAGCATGTCACGGGTCGCATCTATCGCCATATAGGGCAGGCTGCTGTTAGTTTCGTACCAGGCGCGTACCAGGAAGCTGCTCAGGTAAGTGCCATCTTTCGAGAAGATGCTCACGCGGCGATTCCAGGTGTCGGCAACGAAGACGCGCCCATCAACCGGGTGAACCACAACATCATTGGGCTCATTCAATTGGCCGGGGCCGCTGCCGCCTGAACCGAGATCATACAGGAAGACAGGCGAACCAGAGGTGAGATCGTAGACGCGGATGCGCTTGTTGCCCGTATCCGAGACATAGACGCGCCCCTGTGGATCGACAGCCACATCACGCGGCCCCCAGAAGCCATCAGTGGGCTGTGTTGAGGCTCCAAACCCGGCTTCGTTGGGCTGACCCCATGACGCGAGAAGCTCTTCTCCATTGGCGCTGAGGCGTTGAATGCGATAGTTCCAGGTGTCCGCGACATACAGCGAACCATCAGGTGCAACCGCCACACTGTTGGGCCGCGTGAACTGAACGCTATCTGTTGCGTTGCCCTGTGTACCGATGCTGCGCACGAACTGACCCTCTTTATCGAACACCGAGAGACGATAGCCGAATTCTTCCGCCACATACAGATTGCCCTCAGCATCGAATTCCATGCCGAGCGGGCGGCTCAGAGGTACCTCAGGCCGTGAGAGAATGCTAACGGCAGCTTTCTCTTCATCCCAATTGACGCGGCAGAGATTGACGGCCTGTTCAGTCGGGGCAAAGACTTCGCCATCGCCCACGCCGTATTCCCAGATTTGCCGCGCAATGTCCTTACGAACATAGACGAGCATCTTATCCGAGACAGGCCATTTGGTCTCTGAGAAATCCTTCTGTGTGGCAAGACCATAGGTGGTGTAATCGCGATCCCACCACATGTCGAACAGCCCTTCGCGTATCTGGGCTGCGTTGGCATTGCCTGCCGAGAAATCGAAGATGTTGGCAAGGCGGCCTGGTGTCACGTTGAAATACTCCTGCATCGGCCACCACATGCGGATGTACTCGTAGCTGACGTATTGATCTTCGAGCAGCGGCTCAACTGTGCTGCGCTTGTCAGAGCCGACGACGACCACCGCTGCATTTTCCAGGTTTTGCAGAGTCGGATTCTCGCCCACAAACACCGCATTTTTGAAGTGACGGAAATACCAACTGTAGGGCCATGACACACTGTTATCGTAAGCAAACTTCAAATCCATGCCGTTGGTCGTGCGCAGACTCAGCTCAGTGATCTCATCGAGCACTTGCTTGACCGCCGGGGCGCTGTGGGCATAGACCAGAAATTCTCTGGCTGAGTCGTAATTGATGAAGGCGGCTGTCCAGCTTGCACGGAAAGTGATCAGTGCCATGAGACTGAAGAACGCCACAACGACAAGCCGCCGCAGACCTCCCACCTCAACACGAGGGCGTAAATACGCCAGCACACCGAGGCCGCCTATGAACATGGCGAGTGACGCCATCCAATTGTAGGTTTGCTCCAACTGCGTTTTGGCGAGACCCTGGAACGGCCCGCGCCCCACAGCCAATGCCCCAAACACCTGGAGACCCACAATAATCGTGGCAAGGAGCACCACCAGCGCCACCCCGGTGTATTCGCGCATCCGTTCCCAGGACAGGCGATCAAACACGCGCCCAAAGAACCATGCCGCGAGGAAGATTAGCGGGAAGGTCATGTGCATGCCCAACCAGGGCATTTTCTCACCGGCCAGTGTGTAGCCGACGAGGTTTAGAATCGCCAACCATGACCAGAAGAACAGGAAGGGCAGCTCATGCAGATTACGGGCATGACGCAGACGAATGATTTCCTCAAGATGCAGCGGTTCATCCGGAAGCCCATCGCCATCACGATCACGTAACGCTGGACCCTCTGGCGACATTCGTGTGCCGGACAGCGGATGTGGTGTGTCGCTTTGGGCTTCAGAGTCCTCCGCGAGTGTGCTGGCCTGGAGGCGACCTGTCGCGATAGCCAACTCCTCCGTGATGTCATGATCCTGACCACGCCAGCGCCAGAAATAGATCGACCCGGCGAACATGGCGAAAACGCTGCCGATGATGGGCAAGAACTCATAGATGGGCAGCACAACGAGCAGATAGTAATACTGTGGTTGGCTGCCGCGCCGCACGCTCTGCTGCTCCAGCCAGTAGCCGAGACTGTAAATCATGCCTGTCGCGAGGCCGTTGATATTGGTGAACACGGTTGTGAAGAAAAAGGCGAACAGCGCATGGAAAATCGCAGAGGCGATGAGCCATTTGCGCCAATTCCAGGCCAGACCGATGATAATTGCCGTGAGCATAAGTGGTACGAATGCCAATCCACCGATCCAGACCTGCCCGATCTGATTGGCGCTGTTCATGTCCGGGAAATTATCAATCATGTTATAGAGGATCGGCGGCAGACCACTGGCAATACTGGTGTAATCCGCAGAAGTACCCTTCATCATGTAGGGAATGATCGCGGTGGCCCAGGGCAGCACCAGCGTGCCGATGATGATCATCAGATCGAATTCAGGGAACAGATCGAGCGTGCCCCAGAAACCGCGCCCGTGCTTGTCCTTGCCTTCTTCGATGGGGCGGCGGCGCACCCGATACAGGAAAACGGCTGTGACGATAAACGCAAGCCAGGCCGCGATCATGGGGAACCATGTCATAGTGGATTCCACTGCGAGAGCGGTTGTGGGATTGTTCGGATCAGGAGGAGCAGCGGCCTCGCTGACGATCAGAGCGGTTGTGTGGGAACGCTCTTCAACAATAACGAACACCAGTGATACCAGCATGCCCACACCGAACACATACAGCACTTCACGCCAGGGAGCTCTGGATTCGCGCCCCTTAAAGGCCCACATCATCGTGCCAGCGATGATAAACAGAATAGACCCAATGGCGACAGCCGCCCAAACCAGGAATGTCGCCTGATCATTGCCGGACAGGGCCGTAAAGAGGGCGCTGCTATCGCTGGGAAAGAGGTCAAATTTAATAATGTCCAGCAGGCAGTAGAAAAAGAGCGCCAGAACCCCACCAAACAGGATGCCCATCATGGTGAGATAAAAGACCGCTTTGCCCGCGATATTGGTGAAGTATTGCAGCAGACGCGCAAACCAGTACAGCGCCAGGAAGATGCCAAAGATCGCGATATAAATGAGCGCGGATTCTTTAGAGGCGAGACACAGCAGCATCGATCCCGACAGCAGATACAGCCATCGTTCGCGCCGCCGCTGACTCTCTGGCCCATTGAGATACATGAAAATCGCCCAGATCATCAGGATCGCATAGAACAGATTGGGCGTGTCCTCGCGGATGTAGCGGTTGTAATACATGATGAGCGGCGAAATCAGCAGCATGATACAGGCCAGCATCGTGCCCCATCGGCCCAACCAGCGCCGAAACAGCAGAGGTGTCATGACCATCAACACGCCGAGAATCGCTGTATAAATACGGGCGGTAAAATCGTTATCGCCAAAGATGTAGTAGAAGAACGACACAGCATGGAACAGCACCGGGCCATGCATCAGCGGTGTGTGGCGAAAATCGCCCTCGTTATACAGATTGTACGAGAAGCGCGTATGCAAACTCTCGTCATGGCTCATTGCGCGGTCACCGAGCATGTGAAAGCGTGTGAAGATCGCGATCAGGAAGATGGCGACATAAAACAGTGCTTCTGGCGTCAGTTTGAACGTCCGCGAGAAAAACTGCTGGATCGGATTTGAATCGGGAGGCGTTTGCACGTCAACAATCCTTATGTCTGATTATGGCTTCTGAATTTGAGACCGAGGCGTTACCTGGACAGTTTGGGCCGCCTCTGGTGTGGCAGGCTCGACGATTTCGGGTGTGTTATACGCCTCGATGGATGATTTGTAATTCAGCACAAAGGCAATTTGCGTTGCCTGGGCCGAGGCCGTTAGCATCGCCTCAGAGGTGGTATCGGTGTCAGTCCGCACAACAGGCGCAGGGCGGGGTTGGCGCGGCAGCGCGTCCGCCGGGGCAAAGTGAGCTGCTAAGGGCAGCATCATCCCCAACGCGAACAGGGCCGTCGTAAATCCATAGGCGGCTGTGCGAAAGCGTGTGGGGGAAGGCGCGGGAAGTGTGGGCGTTTGCAGATCAGCGGCAATGCGCGACCAGACATTTGCCAATGCTCCCGATGCTGGCTGACCCAGGCGCGGCACTTCGGCCATGAGGGTCTGGCGCAGGGTCTTTTGCGCCTCAAACTGGGCGCGACAGGCGGGACATTCATCCAGATGACGTGCGACATAACGCCGGGCATTGATAGGCAGCTCTTGATTGATGAAGGCGGGAATACGAGCCCGTGCATAGCGACATTTCAGCATGATTGTCATTCTCCTTGCATCTGAAGGAGTTCTTCAAGGAGGCCGTGACCCTCGGCATGGAGGCGGCTGCGAAGCTGCTCATGCGCCAGACGAACACGGCTTTCGGCGGTCTTTGGGGGGATGCTCATAATATCAGCAATCTCGCGGTAGGTAAGGCCATGCCCATAACGCAGCACCACCACTTCACGCAGGCGTGGTGATAAATCTTTCAGCGCCGTCTGCACCATTGTTTTCATATCCTGGTGCATGACCTGGCTTTCAGGCAATTCAGCGCGTGGGGCAATGAGATTAAAGTGAAACATCTGTGAAATATCAAACAGGGAAAACCCTTTGCGCCGATACTGATTGCGGCAGCGGCTCACGGCAATGGTATAGAGCCATGTCTTGAAGGCTGATTTGACAGCATCGTAGTGTGCCAGATTCTTGAAGGCGTAGACAAAGGCATCTTGCGTCACGTCCTCCGCATCCTGCCGATTGAGCAGCAGGCTGTAGCACAAGCGGTATACACCTGTCGCAAAGTGATCGTACAACAGAGCATAACTGGGCTGATCGCCTTGCAAAGATCGCTGGATCAAGACTGGAATATCGGGTTGTTCGGTGGCCGCCGCCACACCCATCTCTGACATACTGTTCATCCCTAATTGTGCGCAGGTGTCATGCTTTATACAGGCGCACGCTGCTGAATCCTCAACAGATTTTGAAACTCGTAAAGGCATGAAACGTTTGCCTTTACAAGTTTTCGCGTGTTTTTATTGATCGCTGCTGGCCTGGGTATGGGTAAACACATCGCGGCGCACCCACAGCACCATGCGATTGTTCTCGCGTTCTTCCGCCCGCATAAAGCGCAGCGTAAACCACGCCACTGCATCGACAGGCGAAATATCATCCAGTGTCCAGAAGGTTCGCGTCAGGAAGGGCTGTCCGACATACGTTCCGCCCAGATCAGGCGTTTCAATGGGGCCTGTGAGCACGATTTCTTGTTGACGAGCTTCTTCCAGCGCATTCACAAACTTTGCATTGGGATAATCACGCAGAAGCCAGGCCACAAGACCTGTATCGTCAATGCCCTGCGCGGCATCGTTCACAACCGTGATCGCGAGTGCTGAAAAGCCGCTCGTGTGGCGCAGCGAAAGATCATACAGCGTCTCGCGGAACGAATGCATATCCTGCGAAACAGCGCTTGGCTGCCACAGTTGGCCCGGCGCTGTCGCATTGACTGTCGTGGCCTTCCAGCCGCCGCCTACACCGGACACGAGCATTAGGATCATCAGCCCCAGGCCATAGCCTTGCAGCGTATTGGCATTGCCCCAGATGCTGGCTGCTAAGAAGAAGCCTACGATGAGAAAGCCAAACAGCACCAGCAGCAAAATCCCACTGTAGATCGTCATCGAGAAGGACGGCTGACGCAAATAGGTAAAGGCATCCCCAAAACTCATGGTCTGTGGGATGAGCAGCAGGCCGCGCCCCACTTCCTGAGTATGCAGCCCGATCATGAGGCACAGGGCAATCACAACGACACCCGTCAGCCACTTGAGGCCGCGATACTGATCCGTTGTGAGCATGTCATCACCCTCAGCGAAATCATTGAAGACATAGAGCAATGCCCGCCGATGAATGAAGCATTCGGCCAGCCCTTCGACGGCGAGAAGCGTCAGCGGGAGAGTCACCCACAGTGCCGCGCCTGCGGCATTGCCACGATAGACAATCAGCGCCAGCCCGCCCACAATGGCCCATGCCACCAGAAAGCGCTCACGCATCCCAAAGCGATCCTGCCGCATGAGGACAACAACGCCAATGATGGCGAAGACGATTAACAGGGGATCAAACAGAAGCAGCATGACCAACCCTGCGCCAATGGGCGATTGAGTTGCCGGGGGTGACCAGAAGCCGCTGATGAAGCCGCCCACAACATCGCCAAGCTGGCTGATGCCGCGTGGCGCAACGAAAAAGCCCGTTGCCACAATCAGCAGGGTGGCGACAAAGATCACGCCTGCCTGCTGCCAAGGGAAGGCATTGCTCACAGCCCGCACTTGATCAATTGGCGTTTGTCCGGGCTGCTCAAGGGCCAAATCTTGCGGATTGCGCCAGACCGCCCAGGCTGCCGCACTCAGAATGGCAATCGCCAGGACGATACTCAGCACAATACCACCCGGCCCGCTGAGGACCAGACCCGCCGCCAGAAATGCCGCCCAGACCGCATCGCTGGCACGCCTGAATTCGGCAAAACCCCACACGGCCAGCAGCAGACCGCCGCCAAAGAGGGCTGTCCATACAGCGGGATCGCTGGTGCGCGATGCCGTAATGGCAATCGGGGAACAGGCCAGCAGGAGGGCGATCAAAAAGGCTTTTTCACGGCCCAATCGCCCACGCAGCGCAAACGCCAGCAGGACAAGCCCCAAACCTGCTAAGGCTGTGGGCATGCGGGCGGCAAACTCTGTGCCCCCCAGAACAGCGAAACTGGTGGCTTGTGTCCACAGCAGAATAGGGCTTGTGACAGGGCTCGGCGTTCCCGGCGCATCAGCATGAACCAGATGCCATGCGGTGACAGCCGGCGCGGCCTCACGATCACTCAGCGAGACGGTATCAATCTCAGCGAGACGGATGAGGAGGGCGGCAAGAAGCAAAATGCCCCAGGCAATCACCTCATATGAGATGGCCCAGGGAGCAGCCTCCTGGCGTGGAACAGACGGTTGTTCAAACAGCGTGTCGGTCACGGTTATTTTCCTTGCGAACCAGGAAGGGGCGGCACAACACGATATACGCGATTGTCACCCACTTCGCACACGACAGGGAAGTTTTCAATGAATTTTTCTTCCCCGACTTGATCATAGGTATCACGTTCAGTTTGCCCATAGACAATGTAATCAATGCCATATTGATCAATGATCTGGCGGGCGAATTCAATATCTGCTGCATTATACAGGGCATCGACGCTCTCGGCGCGTCCGCCCGCTGTCTCATCAAAGGTTGGCCCACGCCATTGGTTCTCATGGTTTCGCCAGCCCATGACGGTTGGAATGCCCGTCATTGATCCCACACGATTGTATCGGGAGTTGTAAGCATCTCGCTGTGCCTCGACCACGACCATATCGTCCCCTGGCAAGAGATTGTCAAGACACTGCACCATCGCATAATCATCAGGTGTTGTCATCTCCTGCGTTCCATCCAGCGTGAGAGGGGCCTCAGCGGCAGTGCTTTGCATGCGCCCTGTGTTAATGAACATCCGATACTGGATGCCAAAGAGGGGGTACAACAGGCCAAGGAATAATACCACAGACGTTACGACACTGTAGGCCATTTTCGCCAGGGGATGAGCTGCCTCATCGCGTGATGAGAAGACCGACCACATGCCATAAGCCGTCGCGATGCTCAGAAGAATCCACGCCTGATAGTAGAACTTGAAAATGGTGTTGATGCGTGTGCCAAAGACATCGCGCAGATACACAAACTCAGGGATCAATGTCATCACAACCGCGATGCCCACCAGCAGCAGCGCGAAGCCTGTGGCCGGGGCATAAGCTTCGTTGACCTCTTCATCATGCGTTTTGCGGCCCGTGCGAGGGAAGAGACGCGCCACAATCAGCACAATCGCACTCAGGAGCAAAATCACCGTTCCCGCATACGCAACACGCCGTTCCAGCAGGCGGCTTGTGACCAGTTCCCATCCGCCATTGGCCTGGACAAAACCTGCGACTGAGTCGCGCAGGGAGGGAATGAGTGACGCCAGAATTACAAACAGCAGCAAAAGCAGGCTTAAGAAGACAAGCGATACTGCCGCTGTCACCAGACCCAATGTCCAATTCATGCGCCCTGTGCGCGAACCGCGCCACGTCTCCACCAGCACAAAGCCACCCGTGAGACCCATAAACGGCCCGAACATGAGGAAGAAATGCGGGAAATAGGTTGGGTAGATCAGGTTGGGCAGGAAGCCGCCTGCCTGTGAGCGGAAGCCGATGATGAAGGGGAAAACGCTCACGATGCCAATCACCAGCAAGATGGCGAAAAAGCCGACGGCACTGGCCCAATCGCGCCATGTGAGATGCCCATCCTTTGATCCGACCCGCCGCAGCATATACGCCCCCACAAGCGCCATCAGATAGACAGGCCCATCCCAGGTATTGAGGAAGATTAAACAGCCAACCATCAGGCCGTAGAGAAACGTCTCGTGCCAGGAGGGATTGCGATGCAGGAGAACCAGATTGAGCGCCATGCCCAAGCACAGAATCACAAACGGCAGCGCCAGCACATGCGGATGCGCATCTGACAGCAGGAAGCTGAAATTTGGGAATTCATCAATGGGCTGTGCCCCGCCCGCCAGTGTGCCATCCAGTTGAATATCAGTCAGGACGCGGCTGGCGCGGAAGAACCACCAGTATTCCCACTTGCCAGGATCGACAAGCGTCAGCGGCCCATCGGCCTGGGTATAGGTTCCGTCAAAATCCGTGCGTCCCTGTGTACGCCAATATTGGAAATAGTCTTCCGACACGAGACGATTTTGATAGGGAAGCTCGATCAGTGGGAACTGAAAATTGCTGAGGAACAGCACACAAATGACCGCCAGAAGGCCCGCACTCAATGCGCCGCCCCGTCCTCTGGCATCGTCCCACAGGGTTCCATTGCGAAAGGCCCGTGAACGCACCATATTGTAGACCACGCCAAACGCCGCGACACCTGTCAGGGCAAACCACAGCGCAATTGTGAGGCTGAAGCCAATGCCGATTTTCGCACCGCTGAGCATGGTCAGCATGGCCGACATTACATAGCCGAAGTAGTAGTAACTGATGGCATAGCCAGAGAGCCAGGGATCATTGGGTGGGAAGGTGTCGCTGCGCAAAATCCCGCTCATGAAGGCCAGTTCCATTGGCTTCTCGGTTGTTGAGGTGTCGTTTTGGTAGGCGCGAAAGATCGCCCATCCCACAAACAGACCGAGAAACACCAGCTCAGACACAAGGCGCACAGAGGCGGTTTCGCGCCAATAGCCCTGTGACACGGGCTCTCCACGCCGATACAACCACACGCCTATCGCCAGCACAATGAGCCACGCGAGAACGATTCCGCCCGGTGTATTCTGGAGCAGGCCCACGCTGCCCAGAAACCAGTACAGGAAGCCGACGAGCATCAGGCCGAGCGGACGCGCCAGCGTATAGCCCTTATCGGGCAGACCGCCGAGCAAACGCCAGCACCAGGGCAGGGCTGCGAGACCGGCGGATGTTGCCAGAAGCCACCAACTGAGAAGATAAACGCCCTCACGAGCGAGCCAATCAAAGATCAACGTCACGGGAGGAATCCTTGTTGATATTGGGCGAAGGCATAGCGATCCAGCGCCTCGCGGTTGACCTGATAAATGACGGCAGGGCCATCCTGGAAGGCGATGTCGAGCAGACCTTGATCGAGCATTTGATCAAACTTAGCCAGACCTTCGGGCGTTGTCATGACGCGTTCCATATCGCTCACGATGATATAAGTCACATCGTATTCGCGCAGGATTCGCACCGCGTCCACAAGGATGGCCGTGTTATAGAAGTATTTCACATTTTGTTCGCGCTGCTCAACCAGACGCGGCAGCGGATCAAGTGTGCGCTGCTGGCGCTGATGGAAGTTCCAACCGAGTACGCTCGGCAGACCCGTGTTGATGGAGATGCGGCTGTTCCAGCGGTATTCACTCGCCATGCTGCGGCCTTCCATAATGACAGGCGATCCATCAACATTTTCTTGCAGCCAGCGGATGAGGGCATAGTCCCCGCGCAACGAGATCGTGTTGGCATAATCCATCAGGGAGTGTTGGGCGTCCTGCATATAGGCGAGGCCGTCCAGCGTTGGCGGCAAATCGGGCGTCATGCGATCTAACGAGCGTGCCCGTGTTGCCATAATCGGATACATGGCGGCAATCATTACCAGCACCAGCGCAGGCAGATAGAAGATTGATTTGAGCCCGACTGACCAGTCCTCTGAAGCCTGGAACAGCCATGCGATGGCCGCGCCACCTGACACACTCAGCAGCAGCCATACCTGGATGTAGAACTTGAAGACTGTGTTCTGCCGCCCAATATCGCCGCTGAGAACAATCACTTCAACGAACAACGTCAGGGTGAGTGCCAGACACACCAGCACAAGCACATACTGCATGGCCCGCGCCTGCCCAGGGCGGAAGAACAACACCGCGCCCCACAGCACCAGAGGCAGTACAAACAGCGCCACCTGATAGCCAATGATCATTGCCAGAAGGGCAATAACGACAATTGTCACGACGATGATGCCGAATATCGCTGCTGGAGTGACGCGCCCACGCAGTGCCTTGATTTTCACCGAGCGCAGCCAGCGAGCTGTTTCCCATGTGAAGAGGCCGACAATGAAGAACAGGAAAACGCCGTGAATATCGACATAGGCCCACAGCGGTGATTTACCATCGGTCCAGGCTTGAACGCTGTTGTAATTCGAGGCGAACCACGTTGTGAAGGGCAGTGCTACCGCTGCATTGATGATCAGGAAAGCGCTGTTCTGGCCGAGAAGATCAATAAGCGATGTACGATTGATCTTTTCCCAGCGCAGCCACCATGCATATCCCAATCCGAGAAGGGCCAGCAGCGTAAAGGTCGGCCAGTCCCACGTATTGGTGGCACGCAAGAGACCGGACACCAGCGCTCCCAGGGCGAGTGCCCCCAGGCGGCTGCGCCATGTGCGTCGATCTTCCCCGACAATAACCAGTTCATGCCACACGAACACCAGCACAAAGAGCATAAACGGCATACTCATCATGTGGGCGTGCAGATCGCCATAGACAAAGGTGAAATAAGGCATCTCAGTGATGGCATTGCCCTCGACGCCCGGTGTCTCTGCCAGCACACGCGACGGGCCCCAGTACCAGCGATCAGAGCCGATGGGCAGGCCTACGCCCATCATTGAGACGCCCTTAAACAGGCTTCCCACCAGCGAGACAGAATTATTGATCTCGTAGGAGAGTCGGTCTCCCAGGTTGGGATCGGCCCCGCGCCGCGCAAAGTCCGCAGCAACCTCATCTATAGGCAGTGTGCCATTGGCATCTAGATACTGCTGGCGCAAATAGGCTTCAACGCCAATGGGTGTACGGTAGCCGCCCAATGTCGCCAGCCCTGTGCCGAGAACGCGAATCGTATCCAGATTGCCGAGCACCATACACAGGATGACCGCGCTGACACCCGCCAGCCATGCACTGCCGCGCCGTGCGCCCGGTTGTTCCTTGCCCGCCAGATCAATACGGGGCCGATCACGCCAATGTGCCACAAGATTGAACGCCGCGCCAAAGACCGCCATGCCCGCCAGCGAAAACAGCGTCGGGATCACGAGGTTATAGGCGAAGGCGGGCACAATCTTGAGGATTAAGACAGGCGCACCGATGAACACATAGCCGAAGTAGTAGTAATTGATGAATCCGCCGCTGAACCACGCATCGTAGGGCGGGAAGACGGTACTGCGCAGCACCGCATTGAACATGGCGAAGTCCATCGGTTTCTCGCCACCTTTGGCGAAGTGCCACAGGTCGGGGTTGGTGAGACGCACACCAACAAAGGCCAGGAACAACACCAGCGCCAGGAGTTCAATGGCGACGATTTGCCCTAGATGAGAGCGGATATGCGCCCGCAGGTCACGCCGTTTGCGCCATGCGATGCTCATGCTCAGGGCTGCGACGAGTGCCGCACAGAGAAGCAGACCACCCTGTGACCACACTGGAATGCGAACACTCGCCATGACCCACGCCATCCATGCGACGAGCAAAATCCCAACGAATTTCGCCACACTGTAGCCGCGATCTGCGAGGCCAGGGAAGACAGCAAATGTGAGCGGGAAGGCCACCCAGCCAAAGGCCATGACGAGCAACCACCACACGCCCACGCCCAACGGCTGATTGGTGTTAAGCACGCTGCCGCTGTCGAAACGTTCGCGCCATGTGCCGCCCTGCTGCTGCACAACCTTGAGATCGGGACTGAGCATCAAGCCTGTGGAGGCATTATCCGCTGTGACTGAATCCCAGTACACCACGCCGATAATTTCCGCCCCAATGCGCGAAGGATCGGCATAAACGTTATCAGCCTTGGTGATCGGCACGTCGCGCAGCAAGAACTCGACGCGCTGCGGATCATAATCGGCGCGCTTTTTCAGCAGGAAAACCGCCGGATGATCGTAGACATGGAAGGCTTCATCGGCCTCATACTCGTTGAACCATGTGGGCGATTTGTAGATGGGCAGATGTTGATCGGAGACGCTCAACGGACCCAGTTCATACGATTCATCGAAGACTTCGACGACATCGTATCCCAGTTCACCCGCGAACAGCATATCGTAGTAGCGAGATGTCAGAGGCCAGCGCAGACGGTTGCGATTTTCGGTGTCATAGAAGCGATTGCTGGTGATGCCAATGTAATCGCCTGCATTCAGGCTTTCGATGATATTCTTCAGCTTGAGTTCTTCATCGACGGGGTAGGACATGGCCTGATCGAATGATTGAACCAGCGCGGGATAGGATTCATAGCCTTTGCAATCGTGATAACCCACGCTGCCCGGCGGAACATCATCTTTAAGCGATTTGCCATCGGGCAAGTTACAGATTTTTGCCTCAGTGATGCGATCATCCCATGTGCCTTCTGTGACGACAACGGCCCCGGCGCTTGTGATTGTGCCCTCTACGGCTTCGACTTTGAAGCTGTAGCGTTCGCCCGCTTGTACGGTCACCGGACGGCTGAGTGGAATGGTGTAGCCTGCCCCCAGAACATGCGTTGATCTCTGGAAGTCGAGCGAGAGAATGCCTGTCGCTAGAGGTTCTGTTGCCCCTATCGAGGCAAGCGAGACATACAGCGTCTCAGGATCGGGATCATTGTCAAAATCGCCCAGGTGCGGCGAATAGACCTGAGTAATCGTGCCTGTCGCTGGGGCTGTAAAGTCAAACAGAAACGGCGTTTGGTTGGCGAGAAGGGTGGGCGATGAGCTCAATGTTGCAATGTCAGGGCTGGAGTTAGGATTTCTGTTGTAGATGGCAACATTGATCAGCGGTGTGCCCTCCGGCGCGCCGTCAATCTGCATGGAGAAATCGCCGGACACCTGTTCCCACACGTAGCGGGCGGCCTGCACACGGGTCAGTTGGTGGCGATAGATGTTGCTGAACATCAGCCCCCACACCACCGTAAAGGCTGCCGCAAAGCCGACCAGGACACGACTGCGCTGTATGCCCAGGCCCGGTATCCAGGCTGTCGCCATGAGCAGAACGGCGACAAGTCCTGCTGCGCCTGCTGTAAAGGTGAACTCAAAGCCATTGACGATGTAATACACCGGAATTAGCGCCAGCACGACAGCAAATAGAGACAGCAAAATGCGCGTGAGCGGAATATCGCTGCCACGTTCGCGGGCCAACCGCACACATTCATACGCGGTCCAGGCGGCGAGAAGCGCCAAAGCAGGATAAATAGGGAGATAGTAGCGCATGGTCATGACCCATTGACGGCCCATCCATGCGAAATAGCCCACCGTCCAGACCCAGATCAGGAGATTGCGCGTGGCCAGGGGCTTACCCGTGAACAGACGATAGCCCGTCCACAGCACGCCAAACCATGCCAATCCACCCGCTGCAAGGCCCATGCCCCACAGGACCATGTCTTTGAGGGGATAGATATAGGCGGGGCGTGCCATCCACTGCCAGTTGGGCGGCGAGTCTTGATGGCCGCTGATGCCTGTCTGAGCGCTGATGAGATCAGCAAAAAAGCGCGGGTTGGGCATCAGGCCCAGAATGCCCGGTCCCTGGAAGGCATAGGGATTACACAGGCGGAATGTGATGAGACTGACAACAGCCGCCAGAACAATACCGAGCACCGCTCGCTGCCACAAGCGCTGACGCACGGGCCAGGCAAGACGCGAATCCCATGCAGGAGCGCTGTAAACCATAGCAGCGAGCGCAATCAGCACAGCCAGAGGCGCGGTATTGATGCGCCCCGAAACAGCCGCCCCAAGCGCAACGCCAAAGACGATGAAGTCAAACCAACGGCCTTTATCCTGCACACGCGCCGCTGCCCAGATTGCCAACGCCACAAAGAATGTTGTAATCGCGTTGACGGTGCCGTAATGGGCCTTCCCAATGGCTAGTGGCATAGTGGCATAGAGCAGGGCGGCCAGCAGACCGAGGCGATAATGATGCAGACGGACGCCGATCAAAAACACCAGAAAGATTGTGCCTACATCGAAGAGGGCTGAGAAGAAGCGCCAGACGATGGGCTCACCCTGAAAGCTGAAGAAGGTTGAAGGTGTCGTGCCATCTTGCTGATACTGCTGCTGCGTCAGGTTCTTACCTGCTAATTCTGCCGCTTCCTGTTCACGAATGAATTCGCTGCCAAAATGGGCAATAAACAGTGGCAGCGTGCCATAAGCATAGAAGCCTGCGTTGGCATTGTGCGGATTCAGCGGTGAGCAGTCAGAATCGAAATAGCCACCTGCGCCATTCGTTTCCGGATGGAGTTCCTGACAGCGCAGCAGTTGAATGCTGCTTGAGTTAATGACTTCCAGAGTACGCACACTGACGCCGTAAAGAAGGGTCTCTGCCTCCTTAACGACCAGGGCCCGCACTTCACCGTTGAGCAGAGCGCTCAGAGCCTGTTCAGGCGAATCGTAGGTGGCGACACGTTCAGCGCCTGCAATGCTGGCTGCGATTTCGCGGCTGAGAGGAACGTCTAGCAGAACTCCGAGCAGCAGATCATTATTGGCTTGCAATTCAAAGCGACTGGTATAGGGCGCATCCGCACTGACAAGGAGTGAGTGGCTGGGAAAACGTTGTCTATCACCTAAACCGGAATCATCCGTCATTTCCAGGCCGCCGCCCACCAGCGGGAGCAGATTGCGTGTGAGGAAGCGCTCATCCGGGTGCAGGGCTGAGAAATCATCCCAATTGAGGCTGTTGAAGCGTAAATATCCTCCCAACAGCACAATACCGATCAGGAGTATCGGAATCATGAGTCCGGCACGGCGTGATGTGGAAGAAGGCGGCTGATCGTACATGACAATTCCTTCGCTGCATGGGCTAGTATTTGTACACGGTGTCTAACCTGATTCCTCACCGTGAGAGGATTTTGCAAATGAATGTGTGATGGATGGGGCAGCTCTGTGAGACGCCCATTTTTGAGATGGTTAGGGATCAACCGCCTGCTGCACGAATTCCGCGAATCCCTCATCGCCGAGGGCTGGCACGCGATACTGCATAAAATCATCGCCCTCTTGATAAGTCACGACCTGGCGCTCATGGCCCTGTGGGAACCAGGCTTTTAACGCCGCGCTTGTTTCAAGATCGGGCACTGCATAAAAGAACAGCAGATCTTTTTGCGGATCAAGACGATAGCGGATGTTGCTGCGCAGCGCTGCATCGCTTAAGAATCGTGGCACGTTTTCGCGGCTGACGATGCCGTTGGGCCAATCCGTCAAACCGGCTTCGAGGCCGATGGCCCGATGATCCCACCAGTAGATATAAGCGATCATGAAGGCATTGCCGTAGCTGCCATCGCTGACCGCAAAGCCATTCAGAATGCGTCCCACATCGCTGTAGGGCAAGGAAGACGATTTGTAACCGCTGAAAAATTCTGTGGTGTAAAGAGACATGCTGTAGCTGTAAGCGCCTACCAGCATAAAAGCCGCCACGAGGCGTAGAGCCCGCCGCATGTTCTGCCCGTAAATAAGCAGATTGAGCTGCTCGATAAAGAGGGCTAATGGATAGGCGGCAAGTAAAAAGACCGCTGGCAGTGCGCCGCTTGTACGGGTAAAGCTTGGATTTTCAATAGGATAGGCGATAGACAGGGCTGATGGCAGCAGCATTACAAGGATGACAACCGGGAGGAAGGCATAGACCACATCACCGCGTCGCACCGCCAGACTGCCCCAGGCGGCGACCCCTAAGATGAGCAGCGCCCCGACGAAGGGATCAAGCGCAGGCCAGTTGGGGGCATTGTTGATCCAGGCAACGTCACCTTTCCAGTGGAACATCAACAGGGAGTTACGAACATTGCTGAGAAGGGCGGGAATATTCTGGCGAAAGGCCGTGATCTGTTCTTCGACCGTTGCACGGCGCTCGATAATTGTCCCATCGGTCAGCTTCGTCGAGATGATGTCATCCCCAAAGAGACGCCCCGCTGTGCGCCGCAGGAACATATCGGGATTCTCGACAGAGTAACGAAACATCGGCACAAAGATCACGAATGAAATCAGGATGAGAGTGGCCAGATTCAGCGCATAACGTCCCCGCTCACGCCAATACGCCGTGCCAAAATAAGCGGCAATGCCCACGCCCAACACGATCACCACTGGCAGCATGCGCACAGCCTGATACATATACAACCCGATGCCCAGGCAGATTCCCGCTTTGATGAAATCGGCGCGATTGTTCCCGCGCATCCCTCGCGCAAGATAGATCAGCAGGAGGGCGGTGATGGCCGGAGTAAGGACGATGCGCAGGGAGAGCCGCGTGATATTGAGATGCCAGTAGCTGACGGCCAGCAAGCCCATGGCCATGAAGGCAAAGGTCAGGCGCAGCCCGCGCTTTTCTGTGACCAGAATCTCCCAGGCCAACCAGCCCATGATTGGCAGGGTCAGCAGCGACTCGAAGAGGGCCAGTGTTTTGAGCAGGTTGTAATCCACATCGCGGCCCGTAAGATTGGCGATGAAGGCGAGGGCATACATCTGGAACGGCTCACGTCCGCCGTTATTGGCGAAGAAAATATCGCGATTACAATTCGGTAGCGCGTAGCATTCGTTCGACTCAGGGCCCTCAAGGATGCGCTGGGCATCAAGGATTTTCTCAACGTGATCGCTCGTCATCTCGGGGGGAATACGTGTCCCCTGTGATGGATCGCCGTATAAGCGATCTATTCGCATCCAGACTCCCAGAAAGACGATACCAAGCACGGCCAGCACGGTCCATACAGAGGGGCGTGGTAGGGATTGAGGAGTCAGGCGGGTGCGCCACTGCTGCGCCCATTCGCGCGGATGCCATGAGCCGGGGGCAAGGGCAATCGCCCAGAGAACAACGCTGGCAATCCATGTATAGAAGATAGGATCGGACATGCGATTGTTGGCAGAGCCTAAATAGGTGATGACAGTGAGAATCGCTCCACAGATGGTGGCAGCTGCTTTGAATCGATCAATATCTTCGAGCCTGGGGATACGCAGCCCGGCGATCTTTCTCTTTTTGAGCGTGCCTTCGTCGCTGGCCTCTTCCGAGGCGGAGACATCGGGCGCAGCGGGTAGCGCGGGAATCTCAGTGAAATCCGGCGGCCTTAATGATGCAGGGAAGAGAGATCGCAGGCCCCAGCTGATGAGGTCAATGCCAACCCATATGACGATCCCCACAAGCACAATGGAGAACGTCGGCGCGATCATATCGAGCACATGCAGGGATTGATCGAGGGACTCATCACTGGCATCCATCCAGCGCAGCAGCACCCATCCCCATAAGAGTAGCGGGATCAGCCGCAGAACCATCAACACCCAATTGATGGGATGGCGGCTCCCAATCCAGGCGCGGATTCCCTGCCGATGTTGGATGAGTTCAGCCACTATCCAGAAGCTGAAGCCCATAACGAGAAAGGGCAAACCACCGACAAGTTGGAGACTTTCCTGGCGTCTCTCAAGGGCATTGCTGACGAAATACAGGCAGCCCCAGAGAGCCAGCACATAAGCAATGACATGGAGGCCCAGCGTGATACGATCGAGCGGCTCAGTCCCAGGTTGAAACATCCGCCTGCGTTCCCGATTCAATCCCAGAGGGGCCAAATCAGGGCGGGTGCTGTTGAAACGAGGGCGTGAAACACCTCCTTGAGGGCTCGTCAACGCTTCAGAGACGAGGGCGTCCTTTTTTTTTGAATCGTCTGAGGAGTCTGTCAACACCTCAAGCAGTGCACCCCATGTGGCAAAGGGCCGCCGCCAGAAAAGACCGACCATCTCGGCCAGAGTGAGGTCCTCAAAGCTGTGCTGCGGCCCCTCCTGCGGGGTTGGGGCAGGGGATTCCACAGCGATCGTTGGCCCAAATTCTTCCGCGTGAAAGGATGTTTCGCTGGCGGGGGTAAACGATTCCGGGGCCGCAGGCGTTGGATGCGCTGAATAATCATCATCGAACAGCAGGGGTTCTGTTGCGCGGGACAAGTGCTTGTCCCGCGTTGGCTCCACAGCAAGATCAAACGGTTCCGCGATGTCCTTTTGCTGAAACACCTCTTGCGAGATATGCGAGACATGGGCCGCCGGGGTTTTGGGTGTCTCTAAAATAGCTTCGGGGATGGCCGACTCAAAGGGTTCGGCAATGTCATCCTGTTGAAAGACCTCATCAGCCTCAAGCGGCTCCACAGGAAGTAATTCGCTGTCGTCATCGGGGATGGCCGACTCAAAGGGTTCGGCAATGTCATCCTGCTGAAAGACCTCATCAGCCTCAAGCGGCTCCGCAGCAAGTGATTCGCTGTCGTCTTGGGGGAGGGCCGACTCAAAGGCTTCGGCAATGTCATCCTGTTCCAATGGCGCGTTGTCGTCTGAGGATGGCTCATCGAAATCAGGCGATTCATCCTCATGGCCCATCACTGGATAGGGTGTCTCATCGGGCCCGTTGTCGTCATCGTTATGGTTTGACCCCGATGAAGGCGGGGGTGTCTCAGGCGTGTTGGGGTCATGAAGTGCCATGTGGCTTACGTCCCTTGAGTGCAAGATTGACGGTGCTGCGTCCGGGTGATTCGTTAATTTTATTCTTGCGATCAAAAAAATTGAAGATTTTAAGGCCGAGATTGATCGGATTGAGCAGACTTCCGTCATTTTTCTCGAACGTCAGGCGATTTGCGGCTGTAGCCATCGAATCAGGCAGGGCCCCCGCCTCAAGCAGCGGCATGCCAAAGCCATACACAAGATTGTGAATGAACGGAAAGGCATCGTGCGTAAATGAACGTTCTTCTTCCACAGCAAAACCGGCCATCTGGGCAGCATTGCGCAGTTCGGTTGGTGTGTACAGACGCACATGATTCGCCCACAAGCCCGCCAGCGGCCCATGCTGGATATGCGTGTTGAAGACCGTTTCGAGCGTCTTATTGATCGGGTCCCACCAGAAGGGATAATTGGCGTGTGGCACCGTGACAACCACGACGCCCCCTGGCTTGAGGACACGATACGCCTCCTGGAGTGCCTGCACATCATCCTCAATATGTTCGAGGATTTCTGAGAAGATCACGGCATCAAAGGTGTTATCGGGATAGGGCATCGCTTCGATGCGGGCTTGATGAATCGGGATATGGAGC
>Ga0105046_10001809_pt1 | contig 33248 bp, 32 predicted proteins | sample MAT03_FD_78385 | JGI IMG/M metagenome (GOLD analysis project Ga0105046, IMG submission 78385) | Freshwater microbial communities from Lake Fryxell liftoff mats and glacier meltwater in Antarctica - MAT-03 (megahit assembly) | ecosystem: Environmental > Aquatic > Freshwater > Ice > Liftoff...
CGCCGCGCGCGATGGCGAGCTCGTGCAGGAGACGTGGCACGCGAGTGCACAAGGCTCGATAGCCGCTGCGGCACGCCGCCTGCGCGAGGGCCGAGCCGATGTAGCTCTTCCCGACCTCCGGTCGGGCCGATCGCGATGACGTTCTGGTTCGCAGCCACCCACTGGCAGGTCACTCGCCAGTGCAGCCGACTCGAGGTGGCATCTCTTGCCAGCCTTGGGCGTACCGGCGAGCTCCACCACGAAGGCTCGGCGCGCCTGTTTCCGGACGAGCCGCAGCACCTTCTCGGCCCGAGCGACCAGGTCAGCGTGTTGGCCCGCTTCAGTGACCTTGGTCATCGCGAGTTTCCTGGTGCGCCAGGTAGATCCGTTCCCGTCGCGGCTTTCAACTTTAGCTTTCTCCACAGGCAGCCGAGGCTCGTCTAGCCGTAGCAGAGCTGCCGCGACGCGCCGGCTCCGCCCGTCGGCAGCGGCGCAAGAATGTCCGACGCTCCCTGGCGTGTGACCGCTCGCGCATCTCGGCGACGGTGTCGTCGTCAGCGTCAGATCCAAGCGCCCTCACGCGTGGAGGGGACATGAATCCCATATGAATCCCCCCGCCACGGCGCTCGTCGCCGTCCCCTCCGCGCCGTCTTCCACCACTCGCTCCGTCGATTTCACGATCGACGTCGCGCTCGACGCGGATGCCCTGCGCACCACGATCTCGAGGGTCGCCGCGACGCCGCTGGCATTGTCGTCGGCGCCGGCGCATTCGTCGATGTGGTCGTAGTGCGCGGCGACCACCACCGTCTGCTCTGGCGCGCTTTTCCCGAGCCGCCGCCCGATCACGTTGATGCCGGTGCCATAGTCGTCGAGCACGACCTGGTAGCCGTATTCGGCGAGGCGATCGGCGCACAGGTCCTGGACGGCTTGCCAATGTGGTGAGCCCGGGGGCCGAACATCGGCACTGTCGTCGCTGCAGGCCGTCGCTCCGAGTGCAGCCGCGAGCGCACAAGCGGAAGCGGCGTGAGACGTGAAGGCTCGGCGCGAAGCGAGGCGGAGGCTCGCGATCATGGCATCAAAGTCCCCGAGCCGGGCGGTGACGTCGGCTTCGAATTCGGCCCGAGATGGACGCGAAGGAGCTGCGCGACATACCGGTCCGCGACCGGGGGACGATAGACGCTCACGAGGGCGTCGCCGCCCGCGAGCGGCAGCACGCGAGTCGCCCCTCCTTGCGCGAAGTCGCTCGGTGCGAGCTGCTCCCATCGATCGCCGGCGCCGGGAGCACGACGCCACAGCCCGTGGAGATCGCTGTGACGTCCTTCCAGGACCACCCACACCTGGAATTGATCGAAGGCCAGGCGGTACTGCGCCTTGATCTCGTCGACGTCGCGCCCGGCGACCGTCGCCTCGGCCACCAGCGTCTCGCCCTGGCTCCGCAGATGGTGCAGCTCGAGGCCGTGGTCAAATTGCACGTCGAGGAGCGGCGAGCCCAGCGAGCAGTCGCCCATCGGGGCGGCCTTGCCGTCTGCGGTCACCGCGAGCGCTCGACACTCGTCGAGGGCCGGGTGGTCGCTAGGGCATTTAGTCCGCTCGTCGCTGTCCATGAAGCCGTCGGGAGAGGGCGGGAACGCCGCGCACTCCCGGGTGGGGCGCTCGGCGTCCTTGCAGCGCTCAAAGACCACGCCGGCGTGGGCATAGAAGTCGTACGTGGCGTCGACGTCGCGGCCCGCGCACGCGACGGCGACGAGCTCGACGCGGGCCTCCGTGTGCGGCCTGACCTTCTCCGAGGACACCACGACCCGTGGCGCTCCCGCTGTCGTGGGCGCGGGCGCGACGCACCCGGCGAGCATGCCGAGCGCACCGACCGCGATGGCGGCGCCGTTGCGCGCCCAGCTCATCGCGCCCAGCTCATCGGCTCCATCGGGTCGAACCGCGATCGGATCGCAACCTTCGCCTCCTCGTGCAGCGATTTTGCGATCGAGAGGGCGATCTCGGTCACATGCAGGCAGAAAAGCGGCGACAGGCGACTCGGTCGTCCTTCGCGCAATGCATGGGCGAGCTCGACCGGGCCGAGGCAGAAGTCGACCTTGGCCAGGCCCTTGGCGCGCGCCTTCCCGGCGGATCCGCCGAGCAGAGTCGCTTCGCGGGCCCACGGCATCTCCATCGACCGGCCTCGCACGGTCATGCGTTTGCGGACGCGCACCGGTGATCGCGGCTTCCAGCAGTCGTCGGTGGAGAGCGTGCCCTCCTCGCCGAAGATGCGAATGGAATGGTCATGGGGCGCGACGATCGAGCAGGTGAGCCGCGCGACTGGGCCGGAGGCGAACTGGATGCAGGCCGAGGCGAAGTCGGCGCCCTGCGCATCCAGCGGCACGTCGACCTTCTTGTCGGGGACGACTCGCGCGCCGAAGGCGGTCACGCTCGTCGCCGGGCCGAAGAACGCCACGAGCCAGGTCAGCGCATAGCCGGCGTGCTCCAGGGTGTTGCCGACCTCCAGCTCATCGATGTAGGGCCACTGCGCGCCCGAGGTGCTCTTCCACTGGCGGAATGCCATGCGGTGGAGCAGACCGTCGTCCATCTCGGCGTAGGCGAGATAGGGCGTGCCGACGGCGCCGTCGCGCAGCAGCTTCCACATCGTCTGCGCCGGCTCGGCCAACACGCGCGACGGCGCGCCGGAGATGCGCAGGTTCTTGTCCTCGGCCAGCGCAACGAGAGCTTCGGCGTCCTGCACCTCCATCGCCAGGGGCTTCTCGGAGTAGACGTGTTTGCCGGCCATCAGGGCCGCTCGCGACACCTCGAAGTGGCTGCGCGGGTTGGTCAGGTTGAGGATCGTCTCGACCCGATCGTCGGCGAGCAGATCGTCCATCGTCGGGTACGACGCCAGCGCGTGGTAGGCGGAGAAACGCGCCATGCGCACCGGGTCGCGATCGAAGACGCCGACCAGCTCCAGCTCGGGGTGCCGCGCCAGCGTCGCCATGTAGAGGTCGGCGACGAACCCGCAGCCGACGATCGCGATGCGCATGGTCGGCGAAGGTACCTCGGCCCTCACGGATGCGCCCCCGTAACGTTTGTTCGGCGGCTACTCGCAGTCGGCGAAGGGACCCGCGGCCAGCGCCTCGCCGAGCTTGGTCTGCCCGGCGCGGCTCCAGTGCAGGCCGTCCATGAAGGCGAGCCCGTCGCAGAGCTTCTCCGGTTGCCCACACGACAGGACGGCGCGCGTATCGAAGGTCGCGTCGATCGATTTGCCCGACTCCGCGGCGATCCAGGCGTTGACCTCGACCGCCATCTGCCCGCGCACGGTGTCGTACTGCTGCGCGCCAGCCCACGGTGGCAGGGTCAACACCAATGCCTTGGCGTGGCGCTCGTGCGTCTCGCTCACCATCCACCCGATGTCGCGCTGGATGGATTTGGCGGACTTCTTGGCGGTGAGGTTGGAAAGAACGTCGCCCAAGCCACCGAGGATGATGACGTGCGTCCACGCGGGGCGTTCTGACGTCTTGTTGCCTGCGGGGTCCTCGCCGAACACGTCGCGCAAGAATCGCGTCCGCATCATGCTCGCCATGTTGCCGCCCACGCCGTAGCTCTCGAAGCGGCTCTTCGGGCAGCGCGCCAGCAAGACCTCGAGGTAGATGCCGCCGTGGGACTTCGGATCGGTGAGCGAATCGCCGATCGCCGCGACCACGTAGCGAGTCTTTCCGGGCGCCCGACCGGCGTCCGAGCTGGCTGCGCGGGGCGAGGCGGGGCTCGCCGACGCGATCGGGGTTGCGGGCGGCGGCGAGCTCGAGACCGCGATCGGGGCGCTGGGCGCGACCGGCCCGGTCGCGCTCGGTGTCCGCGGGGTTGCGGTGGTCGTGCCGTCGGGGTTGGAGCCGCACGCAGCAAAGAGCCAGATAACTGCTGCGATCGTAGAGCTCGGCGACCAGCGCATCACCAGGACCTCAGGACGGGGTGAGCGAGATCTCGAACTCACCGACGTCGGCCGCGCTCCGACCGTCGACGAAGATGTAATAGGTGCCGGGCTGCACGTTGGAGAGCGTGAGCTCGCTCGCGGCTCCCGATGGGCCGTTGTCGTTGCAGCCGACCTGAGCGCCGGTGCATGTCGCAGACCGGACATAGAGGACGGGGTCCCACCCTGCCGCAGTGCCAGGGTTGTCCAGCGAGATGACCAGCGTGTCGATCACGCTCGATACGACGAGCCGCAGTGCGACCTCGGGTCCGGGCGCCGAGGGGCAGCCGCCGCCGATCGTCGAGGTGAAGTTGTTCACGATGACGCCGGGATCGTCGGTCGTTCCGACGTAGTTGATGCTCATCTCCTCCGCCGTCGTGAGATCGACGACCGCAGTGCCGGCCCCGTCACAGGTCGGCGAGTAGACCAGCTCGTCGTCGTCGTCGTCGCCGGTGCATCCCGGATCGACCTCGTCGGTGAGGCCGTCGTCATCGTCGTCGAGCCCGTTGCCGCACAGCGGAGTGGAGGTGCAGCTGCTGATGTCGAGCTGGCACGCGTCGCAGGCGAGCGTGCCGCCGTCGAAGCCTTCGGTCACGCAGGTGGAGGCGCCGAGGTCGTCGCCGTCGCAGGCCTCTCCGGTGTCGATGCCGCCATTGCCACAGGCTGCGCCGCCCGAGCTCGAGGTCGGCCCTGCACCACCCGCACCGGGGGCTTCGCCGCCCTCACCGCCGCCGGTGCTGGTCTCCGCCGTCGAGGCCGCCGACGAGGTGTCGGCCCCGCTGCTCGTCTCGGCCGTGCTCGCGGGCCCCTGGGCGCTCCCCCCGCTGCCCGGCGCGTCGTCACCGCCCGCCGCCGCCGCCGAATCCAGCGTGGGTTGCTCCACCGCGTCGCTCTGGGCGCAGCCGAAGGACGAAGACGCCGCCAGGAAGGCCGCGACCACCGGGGACAGGCCAAAGAACGCAGCCGAGCGAGGTGAAGCCATCGTCGATCGAAAGGCCTCTACCGCAGCTCCTGGCCCGAGGCTCGCGCGATTTCGTGCCCGGCGGACGGAGCGTTCCGCCTGTTCAGGCGGCCGGCCGAGGTGGCAAGTGCTGCCCGATCCTCGACGCCGTGCGTCGCGGCCCCTATACCGCGCTCCTCGATGGCATCCTCATCGGCGTCTTCGTCGCGGAGCTCGCCCGGCGACGGCGCGGGCGTTGGTCCCGTGTCCCTGGGCGGCAGCCCGCCCCCCACGTTTCATCGCGGAGATGCCGACGTCGACGTCGTCGTCATCGGCGGCGGCGTGAACGGGGTCGGCGTCGCGCGGGATGCCTCGATGCGGGGTTTCCGCGTGGCGCTGTTCGAGCGCAACGATCTGGCGTTCGGCGCCAGCGGCAACTCCAGCGGGATGATCCACGGAGGTCCGCGCTACCTGAGCGCCGACCCCGGCGTGACCGAGTCGTCCTGCCGCGACTCCGGGCACATCCAGCGGATCGCCCCGCACCTGCTCTTCCGCATCCCCTTTCTCTACCCGGTGGAGAAAAGCGCGCGCAGCAAGGTGATGCTCACGCTCATCGACGCGTTCTTTCAGGCGTACGACGAGTTTCAGCCGCTGAAGAGGGGCAAGCCTCACGCGCGCCTATCGCCCGACGAGATGCGCGCGTTGGAGCCGGGCATCCGCGGCGATCTGCAGGGCGGGGTGTCCTTCGACGAGTGGGGCATCGACGGCGCGCGGCTCTGCGTGGCCAACGCAGTGGACGCGGTCGAGCGCGGCGCCAAGGTATTCGTCGGCACCACTGTCGAGGCGATCGAGCGCCGCGAGGACAACGGGCAGCCGGTAGCAGTGCGGTGGCGCGATCTGCGCAACGGGCGGACCGGCCGCATCACCACCAGCGCCGTCGTGAACGCGACCGGGGCCTGGTCGCCGATCACCGCCTCGCTCTCCGGCCTTCCGGCAAAGCGCGCCCGCGTGCGCGGCGGCAAGGGCATTCACATCGCGTACGATCGTCGGCTCACCAACTACGCCATCGCAGCGAAAACCATCGACGGCCGCGAGATCTTCATCGAGCCCTGGCAGAACATGAGCGTCATCGGCACGACCGACGACGACTACTACGGCGATCTCGACGACGTCCGCGCGACCAGCGAAGAGGTCCGCTACCTGATCCAGGGCATCGCGCGCATCTTCCCCGCGATCCAGGAGGCGCGCCCGATGACGACGTGGGCCGGCGTGCGCCCCACGCTCTACGAATACGGGCCGCTCGAGGACAAGCTCTCGCGCGAACACGAGGTCATCGATCACGCCGCGCACGGCGCGCCGGGTCTCTTCTCGATGGTGGGCGGCAAGCTCGCCAGCTACCGCCTCTTCTCCGAAGAGATGACGGATCTGCTCTGCACGAAGTTCGGGGTGGGTGCACCGCGCGGCACCCACCTGTCGCCGCTGCCCGGGGGCGACGAGGAGATCGACCCGTTCGCGCTCGGCGAATCGCTGGAGATCGACGCGGTGGCAGCGCGCCGCCTGGTCTATCGCCACGGCTCGCGATCGCTGCACATCGCCGAGCGCATCCGGCGCAACCCGCGCGAGCGCCACGTCGTGTGCGCCTGCGAGCCGGTCCTCGAAGCCGAGGTGCGCCACGCCGTGAAGGAGGAGCTGGCGCGCAGCATCGACGACGTGTCGCGTCGCACGCGGCTCGGTCTCGGCGCCTGCGGCGGCATGCGCTGCGCGGTCCGTTGCGGTCAGATCGTCGCCGAGGAACGAGGGCTGCCTCCGCGCTACGCCCACGAGCAAGCGGTGCGCTTCATCGTCAAGCGCGCCCAGACGCGGGTCGTCGCGCTGTCGCCCGAACAAGCCCGCCAGGAGGCGCTGGCGATCGCGACCCTGCGCTCCGAGCTCGGCGCCCCGCCGCCCGCAAGTCTGGATCAGGCGGAGTCGGAGCCGCGATGAGCGCCGTCGCCCCGTCCGGAACGAGTGACCCGCGCGGGCGCCGGCCCGGTCATCGCGTCGTGGTCATCGGCGCCGGTTGGGCCGGAGCCGCTGCTGCCTTCGCCGCACGCGAGGCGCACGCCGACGTCGTGGTGATCGATGGCGGAGTCGGCGCGAGCAGCCTCGGGTCGGGCGCCCTCGACGACGTGCCGTGGGACGACCGCGAGCGCGCCGCGCGCACCCTCGGTGCTACGCTCATCGCCCGGCCCGACCCCGTCAGCGGTGGCATCGCGACCGATCTGGCCTGGATTGCCGGGGTGCTTGGCCCCGCGCGCTACGCGGTGGCCGACGTGGGAGCGGCATTGCCCATCGTGGCCACGACCGCCGGCCGCCTCCGCACCGCATTGGCGATCGACGCCGCGCTCCTCGATTTCTCCGCATTGCCCAGTGGCGCGCGCGTCGTCGTGCCGCGCGTCGACCGCGCCGGCTGGGACGCCGACTCGCTGGTCCGCATTCTTTCAGTCGACCCGCATGCAATGGCCCGAAGCATCACCTTTGCGGCGTGCGACGCCGACGTGCTCCGCTACGACGACGAGCGGCGGATTCCTGACGCTGATATGGCAACACGCCATGACGAGGACGCCCGCCTCGGCTGGCTCGCGACCCAGCTGCGCGAGGTCCTCCTGCGGGCTGGTGACGGCGTTGCGGCGATCCTCCTCGGCCCCTGGCTCGGCGTTGCATCGCCTCGCGCGGCGACCCTCGGCGCGGCGATCGGCATTGTAATGGGCGAAGCCGCCGTGGCGATGTCGTCGACCGCCGGGCTGCGGTTCGAAGGTGCCCTGTCGGCTGCGGCCCGGCGCACCGGCGTGCGAATGGTGCGCGATCGCGCATCGAAGGTGGAGGCGCGCGGCGCTCGCTCGATCGTGCATTGCAAAAGCGGCGAGACGATCGAGGCCGACGGCGTGGTGCTCGCCCTGGGTGGCCTCGCGGGCGGCGGGGTCGTCTTCGATCCGCCCGAGCATGGGGCCGGCGCCGAGGGCGCCGACGCGATTCGCACGCCATTCCGTCTCAGCGTCGAGTGCGGCGTACGCGTCGAGGCACGCGGCGATGTCGGTGTCGGAAGCAGCGCCTTCGGCCCGGCCTTCGACGAGGCTGCGTGGCCAGCTGGCGGCGTCGCCGGCAGCCTCGAGCTGGTGGGCTTGCGCACCGGCGATCTGCGGGACGGCGCGCTCTACGCGGCGGGCGATGTCGTCGCCGGGCGCGCGCGCACCGTCGGCGAAGCCGTTGCAGGCGGGCGCCGCGCGGGCACGGCGGCAGCGAGCGTCTGAGGCGCGCCCTCGCCCCGAAGGCCCCGAACCGCGAAGTTCGCCAGGTGCGAACTTCACGTCTCGATGAGGCTATGACGCGCGCCGATCTCGAAGAGGTACGCGAGTTTCACTCACACTGGAGGGCCGTGCGAGACTCACGCAGTGGCGAAGGAGCAGGACGCGGTCCGGAAGATTGTCCTCGAGCGGTTTCGAGCGTTTCGTAAGCGAACCGAGCTCGAGATCGGACGTCTCACGCTGCTCGCCGGGGCCAACAGCTCGGGCAAGTCGAGCGTCATGCTGCCGGTGCTCCTGCTGAAGCAGACCCTCGATGCACCCTTCGATCCGGGACCGCTGCTCCTCGCGGGGGGCCACGTCACGATCGGCTCGTTCGACCATCTTCGGACCCACGGAGCGACGGGCGATGTCGTTCTCGGTGTCGAGACGACTGGCGGACAGGCCATTGAGGTCGGTTTCAAGCGAGATCGAAAGGGCGAGATCGTCGTTGCTTCGATGCGCTGTCGGGGCGCGCGAGGGCCGACCGCGGAGCTCAGACCTGATGCCCCGTGGCACCGCCGTCCCGTCGGTCGTGTGCGCTTCATGCTCGGCAGCGACGCCGGGCGCAGGGGGGTGAGCGTTCCTCAGTCCGCCCTCGTGGCCGCCCAAGTGCTGGAGCACGTGCTTCACGTTCCAGGCCTCCGAACTCCTCCGCTCCGCGACTACCCGGTCACTGCGGTCGGCGACACGTTCCAGGGCAAGTTCGATCTCTACGTGGCTAGCCTCCTCGCCGACTGGCAACGCGCGCGAGACCCGCGAATCAAGGACGTGGCGAGTGATCTGTCGACGCTGGGCCTGACGTGGAAGGTCCACGCAAAGCGAAAGAGCGACACGCACGTCGCCATCGAGGTCGGTCGTCTGCCAGCCGCCACCCAGGGAGGCGCGCACGATCTCGTTGAGATCGCCGACGTCGGCGTCGGTGTTTCGCAGGCACTTCCGGTGGTGGTCGCGCTCCACCAGGCCGTCCGCGGCCAGCTCGTCTACGTGGAGCAACCGGAGCTGCACCTCCATCCCAAGGCTCAGGAGAGAATGGCGGGAATTCTCGTCGCGGCCGCTGCGCGAGGCGTACGTGTCGTGGTCGAGACGCACAGCTCACTGCTGCTCATCGGGATTCAAGCAGCAGTCGCCCGCGGAGTGTGCGGTTTGCCCGCAAATGAGGTGCTGCTTCACTGGTTCGCTCGCGATCCGAAGAGTGGCGATGCCAACATCACGTCCCATCGGCTCGACGAGACGGGCGCGTTCGGCGACTGGCCCGCGGACTTCGACACCGTCGAGCTCGCGGCGCACTCGGCTTACCTCGATGCCGCCGAGGCCCGACGCGCGTGAGTGCTCGTAAGAAGGCCAAACAGGTCGTCGTTCCGTCGCGGCTCGTCGTCGTCGACGCAAACATCGTTCGGGGCGCCTCCTCAACTGACGGCGGGCCGCCGGTCGGGTCGCATTGTCGAAAGGTACTCCAAAGGATTCTCTCGATCTGTCACCGCGCCGTGGTCTCGCCGGCGCTGGCCAGGGAGTACGACGACCACGCCTCGAACTTTGGGCAGCGCTGGCGCGCGATGATGATGCAGCGGAGCAAGATCATCGCAACGCCTGCCCGCGAGAGTGGACGATCGCGCGGGTGGATGCAGACGTCCGGCTACACGCAGCGGGAGCGTGCCGCAGCGGAGAAGGACCTGCACCTCGTGCTCGCCGCATGGGAGAAGCAGGACGATGGGGCCGTGGTTCTCTCGAGCGATGACGCAGCCCGTGCGCTGTTCGTTCGCATCGCCGACCTGGCAGGGATGGGGTGGGCGCGGATGACGGACCAGGACATCGACGACTGGCTCGAGCAGGGCGCAGACCCAAGCCCAGTGCGGTTGGGTCGCGGATAGCAGGAAGCCAAATTCCTCTCGCGCCCCCGCCCCCGCTCCCCCCCGCTCCCCCGAATCGCCCCACGGGCGCTACCATGCGCGCCATGGCTTTCTCCGCAGCGAGACGAATCGAGACGCTTCTGGCGGCGACCGCCCTCGCCCTCGCAGCGTGCGGCGACGACAGCCCGGGCGCAGGCGGCGGCTCGGCCAGCAGCGGCGGGGACGGCGGCGGCAGCGCGAGCAGCAGCGCGACGTCGGGTCCGGGCTCGAGCAGCGCCAGCGCGGCGCAGAGCAGCGCCAGCGGGACGAGCTCGAGCGGCGGCGGCCAAGGCGGAGCGGGCGGAGCGGGCGGGCAGGGCGGTGGCCCGACGAGCAGCTCGCAATCGGGCAGCGGTGGCGCCGGCGGACAGGGCGGCGGCCAGGGCGGCGCCGGCACCGGAGGCGACGCCTCCGGCGGTGGCGGCGGGGCGCCCGTCGATGTCGGGCCGGTGCAATGCCGCATCAACGTCGATTGCGACAGCGGAGACTGCAATCGCAATGCGCCGGGAGGCATCTGCCTGGGTTGCCCTGCCAGTGATTGCCCAGGCATCAGCGAGTGCTTCGACGGCATCCCGGCGTGCATCACGCCGTGCGGGAGCAACGAAGACTGCAACGCGGGCTTCACCTGCGGCGGCAGCGGGCGATGCGTGCTCAAGGCGTGCGACGCCGACGTCGACTGTGCGCCCTACGTGTGCGGCGGCAACGATCAGTGTGTGCGGCCAGCCTGCCCGGGCGGCGATTGCCCGGCGCCTTTCACGTGCGTCGACGCGGTGTGCGTCGAGCCCGCATAGGCCGGACGTCGGAAAGTCCATGACCCCCACCGAAATCGTCCAGGGCCAGCTCGACGCCTACAATGCGCAAGATATCGACGGCTACATGGCCTTCTTTTCTGAAGATTGCCTGGTGGCCGATCTGAATGGCGCGGTGACATTGCGAGGCGCAGCCGAGATACGCGCCCGCTATGCCCAGACGCTCGCCACCTACCCGCAGAACCACGCGCGCTTGGTTCATCGCGTCGTCATCGGTGCCACCGTCATCGATCACGAAGACGTTGCCCGCGGCGCGACGGCCAGGACGTGACCATCCCGATCGGAGCGGGCGCGGGAGGCGAGCTGTCCTGCGAGGGTCGCATCGGCCTGCCGGAGGAGGTGCCGCTCGGTCCCGAGGTGTCGACCGCGGTCACGGCCGACTGAGCGACATCCTGTGCGAGGACCTCGAGGGCAACCTGGTCGAGGGCCACCCGCCTGCTGTCGACATCCCGGTCGAGCTCGACCCGGTCGACGCACGCAATGGCGTCGATACGGTCATCGCGGCCCGCGAGGCGTGGGTGCTGGGCGGTTGAAGGCCGCCCCCCACTTGCTTCCGCGGCCCTGCTCGCCCACGACCGCGAGACCATGGATCTCCACGATGCGATCACCGCCCGGCGCAGCGTCCGGGGCTTCCGCTCCGATCCCGTCTCGCGCGACGTCATCGTGCGCGTCTTCGCCGAGGCGCAGCTCGCGCCATCGTGGTGCAACATCCAACCGTGGCGCGTGTGGGTCGCGGCCGGGCCCGTGCGCGATCGCTTCATCGCCGCGATGGAGGAGGCTGCGCGCACGACGACGCCGACGCCCGACGTGCCTTTCCCTGGCGAGTATCCGGCGCCCTACGATCGACATCGCAAGGACTGCGGCAAGGCCCTCTATGAGGCCATGGGCGTGGCGCGGGGTGATGGCCCGGCGCGTCACGCCGCATGGATGCGGAACTTCTGCGCGTTCGATGCGCCAGTCGTCGCTCTGGTCGGGATCGACACGCGTTTCGGGCTCTACGCTGCGCTCGACGTGGGCTGCTGGTTGCAGACGCTGCTGCTCGCCGCTGCGGCAGAAGGCCTCGCCACGTGCGCGATGGCCTCGCTCGCGACGTACCCCGCGGTGGCCCGCGAAGTGCTGAACATCCCCGAAGGCACCGCACTCCTCTTCGGCGTCGCCATGGGCTTCGACGACGCGGAGAACGCCGCGAATGCATGCAGGACCACGCGTTCGGCCCTCGCCGACAACGTCGTGTTCGTCGACGGCTGACGAGCCATCGAGCACATCCTCCTCGACATGGCTCGCTCGGTTCTGTACGGCTTCCTGACTCCGCGTTCTGGCGTGGCCAGCGCGCATCCACACGTTCAGGCTCGAGCACATGCCGCTCGCCAATGTCAGTGGGGCAAAGCCTTCTCAGCTCGGCCCCGCACGCGCCACGGAGAGACTGATGGCCCCTTCGATCCGCATCGAGAAGACCACCACGCCCCGCCCGCGTCCGAATCCTTCTGATTTCGGCTTCGGCAAGCACTTCACCGACCACGCGTTCCACATGGAATGGGCGGTCGACAAAGGCTGGGCCGACCCGCGCGTGGTCCCTTACGGCAACCTTTCGCTCGATCCGGCCGCTGCGGCCCTCCACTACGGCCAGGCGATGTTCGAGGGGCTCAAGGCCTTCCGACTTCCCGATGGCTCGATCCACCTGTTCCGGCTCGATGCGCACGTCGCGCGCATGGGTCGAGGCGCACCGCGCCTGTGCATGCCCGTGCCCGATCCCGAGCTCATGGCAGAAGGCATCCGTGCGGCGGTTCGCGCCGACAGCGATTGGGTTCCCTCCGACCCCGGCACGGCGCTCTACATCCGCCCGACCCTGATCGCGACCGAGGCCTTCCTCGGGGTTCGCCCGTCGAACCGCTACATGTTCTACGTCATCTGCTCACCCGTGGGCTCCTACTACGGCGGCGGGATGCGTCCGGTGAAGATCTGGATCGAGCGCGATCAGACGCGTGCCGCACCCGGGGGGCTCGGCGGCGTGAAGGCGGCCGCGAACTATGCAGCGAGCCTCAAGGCAGCCGTCGCCGCCAAGGAGCGGGGTTACGAGCAGGTGCTCTGGCTCGACGCGAAGAATCACGAGCACCTCGAAGAGGTCGGGACGATGAACCTCTTCGTCCGCTTCGACGACGAGCTGGTGACCGCGCCGCTGGGCGACACCATCCTCGCCGGCGTCACGCGCGACTGCGTCATGCAGCTGGCGGGTGATCTCGGCCTCAAGGTGCGCGAGCGCCCGATCGCCGTGAAGGAGCTCATCGACGGCGCCAAGAGCGGCAAGCTGAAGGAAGTGTTCGGCACGGGCACCGCGGCCGTGATCAGCCCGGTCGGCGAGCTCGGGATGGAGGGCGAGAAGCTGTCGATCGGTGGCGGCGCGGTCGGCGACGTCGCGCAGAAGCTCTACGACGCGATCACGTCCATCCAGTACGGCAAAACGCCTGATACGCGCGGGTGGCTCCACCCGCTCTGAGCTGCGGTTCGAATGGGCCAGCCCAGCTTTCGTCGTGGCGAGCCGGCGCGAGGCCCTGGCCTCCGACGCGGGCGCGACCTATAGGCCCGGCCTCGGATGTCCACCATCACCGTTCTTTTCGGTACGGAGTCGGGTAACGCGCAGGAGCTCGCGACCCGCACGGGCAAGGCGCTGGAGAAGGCAGGCTTCACGGCCCGCGTCGTCGACATGCTCGACTTCGACGACAAGAAGCTGCCCGACCTCGACCTGGTGCTCATCATCACCAGCACCTACGGCAACGGCGATCCGCCCTCCAACGCCGAGGCGCTTCACAGCTTCCTGATGAAGCGGTGCCCTCCATTGCCGAGGTTGCGCTTCAGCATCTGCGGCCTGGGCGACACGACCTACGAGCGCTTCGCCAACTGCGGCAAGGAGTTCGACAAGCGTCTCGGCGAGCTCGGGGCGACCCGCATCGTCCCGCGCAAGGACTGCGACGTCGACTACGAGGAGCCCTGGCAGGAGTGGCAGGACCAGGTCATCGCGACCCTGAAATCGCTTGGCGGCGCGACGGCAGCAGCGCAAGCGGCAGCGCCCGCCGTGCAGCCTGCGGCGCGCGCCACCGGCGGCACGCCCGCCGCGACCACTGCGTCGGATCCGCCCCTCTCGCAGGTCGTCTTCGACCCGGGGACGCGACGCAACCCGCTGCCCGCGAAGCTTGTCGAGCGCAGGCTCCTGACCGCGCCCGGCTCCAGCAAGGAGACGCTGCATGTAGCGCTGGAGACGGCGTTGAAGTTCGAGCTCGGCGACTCGATCGGCCTGTGGGTGTCGACCGACCCCGAAAGCGCGCGCGAGGTCGCCGCCGCGGCGGGCCTCGAGCCGCAGGCCGATGTGTCGGTCAACGTGAACGGCGAGCCGATGCGCTTCGCCGACGCGTTGGTCTGGCGGCTCGATCTCCAGCACGTCGACCCGCGTCTCCTCGAGCGACTTCACGGGGCGCTGCCACCCTCCATGCGCCAGGCGATGGCGAAGGAGTCGCACGTCGTGGACGTCCTCCTCGACAAGCCCGCCAAGTGGTCGCCCCAAGAGCTCGTCGACTGCTTGCGACCCATCCAGCCGCGGCCGTACTCGGTGGCTTCGAGCCCGCTGGCCCACCCGGGCCAGGTCCACCTCACGGTCGGTGTCGTCCGCTACGATCTGCGTGGGAAGCGTCGCGCTGGTGTGGCGTCTTCGCTCCTCGCCGATCGTCTGCCCATCGGGGCGGCGCTCCCCGCGTTCACGCACGTCGCGCCGGCGTTCCGTCTCGCTGCGGCCGACGTGCCGATCGTGATGATCGGCCCCGGCACCGGCATCGCGCCGTTCCGGTCGTTCCTCCAGCAGCGCAAGGCGACGAACGCCAAGGGCCCGTCATGGCTCTTCTTCGGAGAGCGCCAGCGGGCGACCGACTTCCTCTACGAAAGCGAGCTCGTCGCGCTGCAGAAGGGCGGAACGCTGACCAAGCTCGATCTCGCCTTTTCACGCGACCAGGCCGAAAAGGTCTACGTCCAGCATCGGATGCGCGAGCAAGCCCGCGAGCTTTACGCGTGGATCGACAAGGGCGCGGTCCTCTACGTTTGCGGCGACGCCCATCGCATGGCGCCCGATGTGCACTCGACCCTCGTGGACATCCTCGCTCAGCACGGCGGGACGACTCCGCAGGTGGCTCTCGATCGCCTCCACGAGATGGAGAAGGCCGGCCGCTACCAGCGAGACGTATACTGAACGTCGAAGCTGCGTTGACAGGGAAAAGCCTCTGGGTATGCTGCCCGCCCCCATGGTTTCCGCCACGCAACAGACCAGCCGCATCCGTGCCCGCAAAGCCAAGAAGAATGGCGCAGGCTCACGGCGCGAAAACAAGAAGGCCGGAACCCCCGCCTTTGCCGTCCACCTCGAGGGATACGACCCGAAGGCCGCCGACGCGAAACCCGCGCCGAAGGTCGCCGAGGTGAAGAGCGCCGCGGCGACGAAGCCGAAGGCGCCCAAGGCTGCGAAGCCTGCGAAGGCCAAGCCCGCCAAGTGATCTGATGCCTCGGCCCCGACGGGTACCCGTCGAAACGCCTAGGCTCCGTACCGAAACTGTAGCAAGAGAGCTTTCCATCATGGCGAATCACGCGTCGGCCGAGAAGCGCAACCGTCAGCGCATCACCCGCACCAACCGCAACCGCGCCGGCAAGAGCGCGCTCCGCACGACCCTCAAGAAGGCGCGCGCCGCGGTCGAAAGCAACCAGGCCGAGGCCGCCAAGTCGGTGACCGAGGCGATCAGCGCCCTCGACAAGCTCGCCTCCAAGGGCGTCATCCCGAAGCGCCGCGCCAGCCGTGTCGCGGGGCGCCTAGCCGCCGCCGCCCACGCCGCCTCGAAGGCCTAGCGCTTGGCGCCGATGCGGGGCCGCTAGCTGCGTTGCCGGGGGCCCACCGGTCCTCAGCGTACAGGAAGTACGCTTCCGGCCGGTCCCGCGATGGCGCCGATGCGTGGCCGCTAGCTGCGTTGCCGGGGGCCCACCGGTCCTCAGCGTACAGGAAGTACGCTTCCGGCCGGTCCCCCCCGGCGCCTTGCTATCGACCCCACCTCGACGCCATCGCGTTGGCCTTCGGTATCCGTCAAAGCAAAACCCCCGCGCCGGAAGGCCTCGGGGGTTTTCGTATTTCCTCACATTCCCAAATTGGCGCTTGGCCAACCGAGATGGGCGTGGGGGTGCCGAGATCGGCGGTGAGGCCAAGGCGCCGCCGAGGACCGCGCGGAGCGTACTTCCTGTACGTGAGCACGGACCGCAGGCGGCAACGCCGGCATCGCCGTCGAGGTCGGTGCCCACATGCCCATCTCGAGAGCACGGACCGCAGGCGGCAACGCCGGCATCGCCGTCGAGGTCGGTGCCCACATGCCCATCTCAGGGGCGGATGGTGACCGACGTGGAGTAGTTCGGCCTCGCGAACGCCGGGACCTTGGCGGCTTGCAGGGCGCTCTTGATGCAGCCGGCGGCGGGCTTGCCCTGGGCCCAGCCACCTACGCTGACGCTCTGGACGGCGCCGGAGGATCCGAACGTGATGGTCGCGCTCGACGGCTCGTCGGCGCCCGCGACGCAGCCTTTGGCGCTGCCCTTCACCGCGTTGACCGCGCTGGTCACCGCCCCCGTGGGCGGGACGTCGGGCAGGTTCTTCTTCGAGCCTTCTGCGGCGGCCGGCTCCGCATCCTCACCGGCGCCGTTGGGGCCACCGGAACGGTTACGGATCGCGTCGTCGAGATTTTCACCAGGACCAAGCGGCTTCGCCGGACTGGCGCTGGCGACCGCGGACGGCGCCGCTGCCCCGGACGCGGCGGGAAGCGGGCCACCGGGAAGCGGGCCGCCGACCGGTGCGGCGCTCGCGGCGTCGTCGAGCTGGCTCAGATCCAGAACGCCGTCCGGCTTGGCTTCTTCGACCGGCTTCGCGGCTTGCGGCGGAGCGGCCTTGGCAGCTTCCAGTGCGGGCGCCGCCGTCTCCATTGCCGCGACCGTGGGAGCCGCGACGTTCGCCGACTGCGACTTCAGGTAGAGCCCGAGGCCCGCGGCCGCTGCGAGCCCCATGGCGGCGATCGCGATCGCCATCCCGGGGCCCCCCGGCTTCTTCTGGGTGGAGCGTGTGATGCCCTGCGAGGGCTTGGTCGGCGGGACGGCGGTGGGGTTGGACAGCGGCGCGGCGGGGGCCATCGCGACCACCGCCGCAGATGCGGGGGCCGAGCTGGCAGGGCCGCTGCTCGACGGACCTGCGCTCGAATGCGGTGACGAGCCACGCAAGCCGACCGGCGCCGGCGTCAGCGGTCGCGAGGATGCGGGCACATCGCCGTGCGCCGAGGGCGGCACCGGCAGCTGTCCATCGAGGGCGACCAGCGTGTCCTTGAGGGAGTGTCGCGAAGCGGGTGCCGTCGATGAGGTCGGCCCCGCATCCGACGAGATAGCCGCCCGTACCGAGCTCGGGGCCGGCGTCGACGGTCGGTTCTTCACGCTCTCGGCGAGGTCCTTCAGCGAAGGACGGCGAGACGCGGGCGGCTTCGAATTCGATTCGTCGGACATATGCTGCGTTCCGTTTCTACTGTTCTTGGAAGCTGGTTCGCCAGGCTCGGTCTCGAGCTCGGGGGCGGCGAGCAGCGCGTCGAGCGTGCCGCTGGGATGGGTGGATGCCTGCTGGGCCGCCCGTAGGCTCGCGTCGGCGCGGTCGTCCCACGCGGCGCTCGAGGCGCCCGCGCCTTCCGCGTGGTTGCGGCCGCGGAGGAAGAGCGCGTCCATCGCGGTATCGAGCCGCGTGTCGTCGTTGTTGGTTCCCATCACGCCTCGCCTCCGAAACCGCGGACGCGCAAGTGTTCCCGCAGCTTCCGCCGCGCCTCGTGGACGCGCCAGGCCACCGTCCCTTCGGGGCAGCCGAGCACCTTGGAGGCTTCGTCGTGTCCGAGGCCGTCGACGCAGACGAGGATCAGCGTCGTCCGAAGCGTTTCACTCAGCGCATCGATGCCTTCCAGGAGGGCCTTGGCCATCTCGCGCTCCTCCGTCGCGGTCGCCGGATCCCGCGCACTGCTGGGACGATCCTCGATGAGGAACGATTCGAGGCGCCCGCCGCCCATCGACTCGGCGTCGACCGGGTTCGAGATGCGCTGCGATTTTCGCGAACGGATGTGGTTGAGCGAGAGGTTCACGCAGATCCGGTAGATCCACGTGAACGGCTCGCTGCGCCCGTCGAACCGGGCGAGCGCCTGGTAGGCGCGAACGAACGTCTCCTGCGTCACGTCCTCAGCCTCCGCCCCGGTCCGCACCAGGTGGAGGGCGAGACGGAAGATGCGCTTCTGGTGACGCCGAACGAGGATTCCGAATGCGTCCGAATCGCCTCCTCGCGCGCGCTCGACGAGATCTCGGTCGGTCGACGGTGCCATACACCTCGGAGGCCAGAGACCCCGGAGCCCACTCTTCGGAAAAGGAGGCCACGCTCAGGACAGGAGCCTGGGCCCCACCAGCCCGCGAGCCCATGCGGAAAGGCCAGCAGATCGGAGCCAAAAGGCTCCACGTGGCACGAGGGACGATATCCGAACACACCCCCTTGGACAAACGAACGCGCCGCGGCTTGGGGCGATCTAACCTTCAGCACCATCATGGCGAAATCAGACGAGGATTCCCGGGGAAATCGGGGTCGATCCGCCGCCGGCGGCGTGGCGAGCGGAGCGGCGAGCGGAGCGGCGAGCGGAACGGCAGCGGGAAAGATGCGGCGATTCTCCGGGCGATGGCTCCGTTGCAGCAGAACGGCCCTGCTCGTCGCTGCCGCCTTCGCTGGCGGCGCCGTAGCGTCTCGCATCGCCGAAGCGACCCCGCAAGCCGCGAGCCCGTTCGCCATGTTCGACCAGATTGCCAGGGTCCTCGTCGTCGTCGAGAACGCCTACGTCGATCCGACGTCGCGCGATCGCCTCGTCGAAGGCGCCATCCAGGGCATGGTCGCCGAGCTCGACCCTCACTCGGCCTACATGAGCCGCGAGGACTATGCGGACTTTCGCAGCGACACCGACGGACGCTTCGGTGGCATCGGCGTCGAGGTCGACTTCCGCGAGGATGCCGTCACCGTCATCGCACCCATCGACGGATCGCCCGCCTCGCGCGCCGGCATCAAGTCGGGCGACAAGATCGTCGCCATCGACGGCAAGCCCACGCGAGGCGCCTCCCCAGACAAGCTCGTCCGCCTGATGCGCGGCGAGGCGGGCACCAAGGTGCACATCGACATTCTCCGCGCCGGGGCGACCGACCTCATCGGCATCGACCTCGTCCGCGAGGTCGTGGAGGTCGCGAGCGTCGAAGGAAAGCGTCTGGATCGCGATGTCGCCTACATCCGTCTCAAGCAGTTCCAGACCGGCAGCCACGACGAGCTGCTCGAGGCCATCGGGCAAAGTCGCGCTGCGTCCAAGACGCCGTTGCGCGCGATGATCCTCGATCTTCGCAACGACCCTGGTGGCCTGGTCGAGGAGGCCGAGGGCATCGCCGATGAGTTCCTCGACGGCGGCGTGATCTACACGACACGTCACCGCGGCAAGGTGGTGGACGAGGTGCGTGCCAGTGGCGGCGGCGCGTTCACCGAGCTGCCGGTGGTCGTCCTCATGAACGAGTACTCGGCGAGCTCGAGTGAGCTGGTGGCCGGCGCCCTGCGCGACAACGGGCGCGCCACGGTCATCGGCGCGCGCAGCTTCGGCAAGGGCAGCGTGCAGACGATCTTCGATTTGCCCGACGGCGCCGGCATGCGGCTGACCACCATGCGCTACTACACGCCGAGCGGTCGCACGATCCAGGCCGAGGGCATCCAGCCAGATATATGGGTTCGCATGGAAGGTGCGGACGACAAGGTGGTCTACCGCGAGTCGAACCTGGAGGGGCACCTGGCAGGTGAGCCGGTGCCCGCCGCCCCGTCGGCCCAGTCGGTGGTGGTCGCACCCAAGGGCGACGAGCCGTACGGGCGAGTCTCGACGATGTCCACCGACCCGACCCAGGGCAAGGACTTCACGGTTGCCGAGGCGTGGCGGCGGCTCACCGCATCGAAGGCGGCGTTGGAGTTCGCGCCGACGCCTCGCCCCTAGGAGGGCGCCTGGGTTTCGCCGATACCGTCGCGATCCCGGCAGCGCGCGTGCTCACGTCCAGGAGGACGTTCCGCGCGACGCGCCACCGGCCTCGCTCGGTCTCGACACGCTGTCACCGGCTTGGCCAGGCGCCCTCCTATTCGGGAGGAGTTTCCCAGCGCCCTCCTAGAGGAGGGCGCAGGGCCCCAAAGCCCTTTCACGCAACCGCGCACAGGGCGAACATGAGCGATGCGGTCCGAGCTCCTGCGCACCGGCGCCCCAGGTCTCGCCGTCGCGCTCGCGGTGGTGGGTGCGGCGTCATTCGCCGCGTGCACTGGTTCGATCGACGATCCGGCGGCAGACAGCTCGGCCTCGTCGGCCAGCGAGGGGACGGGCGGCGGCGATGTCGGTGGCGGCCCGCCTTCGAGCACGCCGACCAGCTTCGCGTGCGATCCGGCTGTCGTGGCGCCGGGCATCCCGCTGCGGCGCCTCTCCAAGACGCAGCGCGAAAGTACCCTGCGCGATCTCGTGCGCGGGTCGGTGCCCGACCAGGCCGACGACGTGCTCGCCGACGTGGAGCCGCTGCTGTCGCAGATCCCCGACGACGAGCGCATCGGGCCGGACAAGCATTACGCCCGGCTGACCCGGCTCGATCAGACGCTGCAGCAGGAGCACGTGGACGCGGCCTACGCGGTCGGCCGTGCCCTCGGCATCGCCCTCACCTCGGGACAGCGCCTGGCCGCGATCGCCGGTGCGTGCGCGACCAACGACGATGCCGGCGACGACGATGCGTGCCTCGATGACTTCATCCGCGGCTTCGGCGAGCGCGCACTGCGACGCGCGGTGACCGACGAGGACGTCGCATTCTACCGCGAGGTGGCAGGCGCACCGCCCTTCGATCAGCCCGATTGGATCGACGTCGTGGCGCTCCTGGTGAACGCGCCGCACGCGCTCTACTTCGTCGAGATGGGCCAAGGCGGCGGCGAAGGCGAATCGGTCCCGCTCGGCAGCTATGAGCTTGCTTCGCGCCTGTCCTACCATTTCTGGCAAACCATGCCGGACGAGGAGCTGTTCGCCGCGGCCCGGAGCGGCGAGCTCGAAGGCGACGCCGGCTACCAAGCCCAAGTCGACCGGGTGTTTTCCGATCCGCGTACGCGCTCGTCGCTCGGCGACTTCTTCGGCGAATGGCTCGACAACACCACGCTCCAGGAGCTCGACTCACGCGAGGGCAACCCGGTGTTCGATGCGCTGCGGGGCGATTTCGACCCGAGCCCCGAGCTGCGCGAGGCCATGCTGGCCGAGGTCGTCGATGCCGCCGTCTATTACGCGTACGACACAGAAGGGACCTTCGACGAGTTTCTCACCAGTCGTCTGTCGTTCGCTCGGAGCGAAGAGCTCGCCTCCATCTACGGGGTGCCAGCGTGGAGTGGGCAAGGCGAACCCCCGGAGATGACCGATCCGGCGCGCGTCGGTCTCATCACCCGCGCGGCCTACCTCGCGACCGGCTCGGCCGGCACGCGTCCCATCATGAAGGGCGTCTTCCTGCGCACAGCGCTGCTCTGCGAACCCATCGGCGCGCCACCCGCGGAGGCTGCGGCGAACCCACCCGAGCTCAGCGACAGCGCGACCACGCGACAGGTCGTCGAGAACTTGACCCACGTCGCGCCCTGCAACGGCTGCCACGTCTATCTCATCAACCCGCTCGGCTTCGCGACCGAGAACTTCGACAGCCTGGGTCGCACGCGGACCGAGCAGGCGTTCTACGACGAGGCGACGGGCGAGCAACTCGGCACAGCGCCAGTCGACACGACGACGGTGCCCATGGTCGACGGCGTCGACGAGACGGAGTCGCAAGGCGCCGCCGACCTCACCGACCTGCTCGTCGCGAGCGACAAACCGCACGCCTGCTTCGCGCGGCTATACTTCCGCTTCACGTTCGGCCGCGAGGAGAACCTGGAGACCGACGGCTGCGCGCTCAAGCCGATCGATGACGCGCTCGACGCCAAGCAACCGCTGGTCGAAGTGCTGCGCACCGTGGCGCTGTCCCCCGCGTTCCGAACCCGTAGCTTCGTGGAGCCGCAATGAACACGCGACGCATGTTCCTCCGCGGTGCCGCGGGTTTCACCCTGGCGCTGCCCTTCCTCGAGTCGCTCGCGCCGCGCGGCGCAAGCGCGCAGGCGGGCGGGGCGTCGCGCAAGCGCTTCGTTGCGTACGCCACCGAGCACGGCGGCATCTGGCAACAGAACATGTATCCCGGGGACGGCACGCTCACCGACGAGACGACCTTTGCCGGCGCGCCGCGGCGGCGCGGCGACCTCGCGCCGGAGATCGATGGCAGCGTTGCGCGCCTCTCGCCGGTGCTCACCGCCAGCTCGTCGCTCCTCACCGACGCGCTCGCCGCCAAGATGAACGTCATCCGCGGGCTCGACGTGCCCTTCTATCTCGCCCACCACCGCGGTGGGCACCTCGGCAACTACGCGGAGAACGACCGGAACGGGGTGGACGGCGGGACTGTCTTCGAACGCAAACGCTCGACGATCGATCAGGTGCTCGCCTGGTCGACCCAGTTCTACCCTGACCTCAGCACGATCAAGGAGCGCTCGCTGGTCATCGGCGGCGGCGGTATGAGCGCCAACTGGTCGAGCCCTTCGACCCAGAGCGGCGAGATCCAGAACGTCGTCGCCGAGATCGACTCGCTCGCGCTCTTCAACCGCATCTTCGTACCCGAGCCCGCCGAGGATCCGCGCGCCCTCATCGTCGACCGCGTGCACGCCGATTACGCGCGCTTGCGTGCCAGCTCGCGGCTCGGCGCGGCCGACAAACAACGCCTCTCCGATCACCTCGACCGGCTCGATGAGCTGCAGCGCAAGCTCAACGTCGTCGTGTCGTGCGGCGACATCGAGGTGCCCGATCGATCCTCGCTCGACGAGATGGCCGACAGCACGTTCGCGGTGAATCCCGATGCCCACAAGCGCTTCTGGCAGCTCATGAACGACGTGGTCGCAGCGGCCTTCGCCTGCGACACCTGCCGCATCGTCACGATGCGGATCCCTCACATTTTCAGCGATTTTTCGGGCGACTGGCACCAGAACATCGCGCACGAGGCGAACTTCACCGATGGCGTGAGTGAGGCCGTCCTCGCGGCCTCGCATCAGCGCTTCTTCGAGGACGTCTTCATGGATCTGGTCGCCAAGCTCGACGCGATCGACGACGACGCAGACCACACGATCCTCGATCGCAGCCTGGTCCAATGGACGCAGGAGAGCGGTGCGGTCACCCACGACCCGATCGAGCTGCCGATCGTCACCGCCGGCAGCGCCGACGGCTTCTTCACCACCGGCAGCTATGTCGACTGTCGCAACCTGGGAAAGGTCGGCCACGTCTCCAGCGCGGACGGCGCGGTCGATTCGAACATCGGTCTCATCTACAACCAGTGGCTCGGCAACGTGCTTCAGGCAATGGGCATTCCCCGCGCGGATCTCGACGCGGACGACGGCGGCTACGGCGAGATCGTGGCCGGGACGGAGACCTGGTACTCCGGCTATGGCAAGTACGACACCGAGCTCGACGTGATGGGCGAGATCCTCCCGTTCCTCGAGGCGTGAGCCGCACCGCGACGCGCGCGACAGAGACGCGCGCGACGCGTCGGCTCGCCGCGCGTCGGCTCACTGATCTTCGGCGAGGAACCGCGTCACCAGATCGACGATCGCCTCGACCAGGGCATCGCGGGTGGGCCCTCGCTGGACGAACACGGCGCGGTGCACGAGCGCCTCCACCGCGTGCACGACCACGAAGATGGCGGTCTCCAGATCCTTCACCCGCAGCTCGCTTGCGTGGGCCAGCAGGTAGGCGCGCACGGCTGACGACGCGTGGGTGTCGAGCTTCTCCAGGCTCTCCGCCAGCTTGCCGATCCGGGGGACTTGCTCTTCGAAGATGCGGTGGAGCTTCGGCTCGACCAGGTGCGAATCGACGGTGGCCACCACCACCGCGCGCACCGCCTCGTGGATCGGCGCATCCTTCACCGCGGCGACCTGGCGGAGAAACACCGCGAGCATCTCGTCGGAGTGGCGATCGATGAGCGCGCCCACCAGCGACTCCTTGCTGGGAAAGTACTGGTAGAGCGAGCCGATGCTGACGCCGGCGCGGTCGGCGATGCGGTTGGTGCTGGCGCGGTCGTAGCCGCTGTCGACCAGGACGCGAGCGGTCGCCTCCAGGATGGCGTCGACGGTGGCCTGCGAGCGTGCCTGAACAGGCTTCTTTCGCGGCGATAAGGGCGGTTTTTGGAGCATCCTCGATCGAGCCTCGGAATGCGAGGTGCAAAACTGAGCGATGACTCGCATCCTATCGGCTCATGAAAGACCTCGCCATGCCGAACGCGATATCGAAGCTGGTGCGCGCCGCCAAGGCCATCGGCGCCTACATCACCGTCGTTCGCGACCCCAACCAGCTCGAGAAGATCTTCGAGCTGCGCAAGGAGATCGCCGACCCCGCGAACATCGAGGAGATGGCCCGCCACTTCCAGCGCGACGCGCAGGGTGCCGGCGCGCTCGACCAGCGACCGCGCCTCGGCGCGCTCGATCTCCAGGCTCTTGCTGCCCTGCCCGCTGGTTCGCTGGGCCACGCCTTCGGGCGCCACGGGGTTTCCCGATGCCGACCGCTACATGCTCGAGGTTGGCGACGTGCTCATGAGCGAGGCTTCTGGAAGCGCGCCCGAGGTTGGCAAGCCTGTCATCTGGCGCGGGGAGATCGCCGGATGCTGCTACCAAAAGACGTTGCTGCGAGCGCGCCCATGCTCGCCGGCGGCGCCGTCGGAATGGCTGCACCTGTGCTTCCTCGCTGACGCACGCCTTGGCCGATTTCGCCGCGATGGCGCCTGGCGTCGGCATCTTGCACCTTACCGCAGATCGAATGCTCACCTGGCCCGTTCCTGTGGCACCGCGACCCGAGCAGGACCGCATCATTGAGCTCGCAGCTTCTGCAATTGCGGCCGTTGATGCAGGCGTCACCACGCGCGGAGAGAGTCTCGCAGCCATTTCCAGCTTGGAGCGGTCCATCCTCGCCAAGGCCTTCCGCGGCGAGCTGCTCAGCGGCGAGCGTCGGCGATGATCTGGCCGCCGTGGTGGTCGTGGGAGCTGGAGCTGGCGCCGCACGTCGAGAAGCGGATGGAGGACCGCTCCTTCACGGAGGTCGACCTCCGCGCCATGCTCGAGGGCGCGACGCTGCATCGCCCGGATCACGTCGAGGGGCGATTCGTGATCGAGACGCGGCTCGGCGGGCGGCCCTGGCATGTCATCGTCGAGCCCGATGTGGAGGTCGAGATGCTGGTGGTGGTCACGTGTTACCCTGTGGATCGGCAATGAAGCAGCCGTACCTCGAGATCACGTTCCGTCGCGGCAAGCCGCTCGCGGCGTACCTGTATCTTCCGCGCCCGCCCGGCGCTCGCTCGGCGCGGACCGTCGAAGCGCGACCGAGCGTACTGGTCGACTTCGCCGCGGACGGGGCTCCCATCGGCGTCGAGATCCTCGCGCCGCGCGAGGTCGACGCGACCGTCATCAATGGCGTGCTCGCAGAGTTCGGCCTCGCCCCGCTGCCCACCGCCGACTTCGCGCCGCTGCGCGCTGCCTGATGGGCTACGGCGCCAGCCGCGGGGATCTCCAGCGCGTCGGCGGTTCCGGAGACGGCGGCATCGACGGCATCATCTCCCTCGACAAGCTCGGCCTCGAGAAGGTCTACGTCCAGGCCAAGCGCTGGCAGGCGACCGTCGGCCGGCCCGACATCCAGGGGTTCTACGGCGCCCTCGCCGGGCAGCGCGCGAAGAAGGGTTGCATTGGGCTATACTAATGGCGCACGGGCCGTGCCGCCAAGTCCCTCTTCGGGTTCCGCTGGGCCGAGCACTGGTCGCACCCGCTGGCCGACGTGCAGCGCGAGCTGGGCGTGAAGCCGCTCGCCGAATCGCTCGCCGCGTCGCTCGCCAAGCCGCTCGGGCACGAGACCACCCGGTCGGCCGCCGCTGCGTGATGGGTGAGAGGCCTGCTCTCCACGTAGAGCATCGTGTCCGGCGAGTAGATCTCACAGCCGCGTCCGCGCAGGCTGCTGAGGATCGCGCCCATCCGCATCGTGAGTCGGCCATGCTCGGGCGTGCCGACATCGCGTACACGACGCCGTCGCACCACTCGTGTTTCGTGTCGCGGTGTACGACTTCGGTCGCGAGGTACTCCTCGAACGAGACGCGAGGGGGTGACGCGGCGCGCACGTCCTGCCAGTTTTGCATGGGCGATCCGCGAAGACCACCCCGCCTCCGTCCAGCCCAGGTCGACTCGAGCCTGATCAGATCCGTTCGGCCGCGCTGCTATCGAGCGCGGTGCGGAACTGCACGCGGTCGACCTCGCCGTTCCATTCGGCGCTCTTCACGTCGTTGATCTGGAGGAACGTAACCTCGAAAGCGTCGGCCGAGACCTCTGCGATGGAGACGCCCAGCCCGAGGCTGTTGGCGTACTTGTACTCGGGACTCGCGCCCAGCATGATCTCGTCGAACTGCGGGACGAGGTCGGCCAGCGGCCCGAACGCCGGGCTCGAGTCCACCACGCCCTGCGTGATCTCCTGGACGGGCGAGGAGCTGATGCCGGCCGTCGTGTACTCGACGATGACTGGCGCACCCTCGCGCGTGTCGGGGTCGACGTAGATCTCGGCCGCGTAGAAGGCGTGGATGTCGCCGGTGACCGCAATGATGTTCGGCGTGCCTTCGAGCGCCTCGAGGATGTCGCGCCGCTCGGAGCGGTAGCCGTCCCATTGGTCGGCCGTGAAGTAGTAGATGCCCCGGAAGCTCTCGGGGATCGCGAACGGCGTGAGATCGAGCAGCATCTGCGCGAGCTGCACCTCGTTGCCCCAGATCTTCCACGTCGCCGCGGAGCCGTTGATGCCGTCGACGAGCCAACTCCGCTGGGTCGCGCCGAGGATCGAAGGCTTCACGTAGGCCTCGATCGGGTCGAAGCCATCCTTCTTCACGAACGTCCGCGAGAAGATCTCGGAGTTCACGAAGGGACCGATGTGACCGGTCGCGCTGTAGGTCGGCACGTCGTCGCCCGCACCTTCTGGCTTGGACTCGGGGTCGGCGCCCTCGGGGATCACATGATCATCGCGGAAGCTGCGCTGGTCGGTGAGGAAGACCTCGACGTGCTTTCCGTAGCGGAACTTGCGGTAGATCTGGAGATCGCTCGGGGGCGCGGCCTCGGCGTCGAACGCGACGTTCGCCGGCTGGTACTCCGACCAGGCCTGGCTGGCGGCGTGCCGTCGCTCGGGGTTCTTCTCGTCGCCTTGGGCGTCGTTGAAGTCGGTCGAGTGATCGGACCAGCAGTCGTTGGCGAACTCGTGATCGTCCCAGATGCACACGAACGGATAGAGCGCGTGCGCGCGGCGCAGGTTCTCGTCGGCCTTGATCTGCTTGTAGATCCCGCGGTAGTCGCGCAGCGACGAAGCCGCTTTGACCGGCGGGTCGGTCTCGGCGTTGACCACGATGCCGTCGGGGATCTCGATGAGCCGATCGGGTGACGACTCCTGGAAGAGCGGATCACCGTTGGTCTCGTAGATGTAGTCGCCGAGGTAGATGACGAAGTCGACCGGGTCCTCTTCGGCCAGCGCCTTCCACGCGTGGTAGTAGCGCCCGACGTAGTCCTGGCAGGAGGCGAATGCGAAGCGGACGGTGACGTCCTGATCATCGGTGGGCGCCGTCTTGGTGCGACCGGTCGGCGAGACGACGTTGCGCGAGGTGAATCGATAGAAGTAGCTGCTGAAGGCGGTCAGGCCGGTCACGCGCGTCCGCACCGTGTGGTCGTAGATCTCGTCGGCCGATATCGTCGCGGTCGCGATGATGGACGTGAAGTCCTCAGCGTCTGACATCTCGACCAGCACGTCGAACGGGCCGGTGTCGCTTTCCGGTTCGACGCGCGTCCACAGCAAGATGGCGTCGGGCGCCGGATCGCCGCTGGCGATGCCTTGCGGAAAGACGCGATCCTGGTCGGCCGGGTCGGTGCTGGCGCCCGCGCCTCCTTCGCCCCCGGTCCCTCCCGACGAGGCGGTGGTCGGCGTGCCGCCACCACTGCCGCCGCTCCCCGACGAGCTCGTCTCGGTGTCGTCGCCACAGCCCGCGACGGGTGCAGCGGCCGCAATCGTGACGACGAGACCTTGCAGAAAGCCCCGACGATCGAATCGCTTCTTCATGGCAAATCCCCCCTCGTTCCCGCATCACGGGCGCACGAAAACCGAAGGGTGGACGCTATCACGCGGTCCTCGGTACGGCAGGGGGGCCGAAGATTAGCTCGCCCGCAGGTCTCGATAATAATCCGCCGTGCTCGTGCTCGTGCTCGTGCTCGTGCTCGTGCTCGTGCTCGTGCTCGTGCTCGTGCTCGTGCTCGTCTCAGGCGCCCCCGCGCTGGTCTGAGGCGAGCCATCGACGATCCTGACAGAATCGGACGATCGTTTGAATAGCTAAACCCCCGCGGCTGCTCTGTGAGCGACGGCGGGGGCTTGTCGCTTTCGGCGGTGAAGCTCGACAGCGAGGGCTCGATCGGCCCGGAAAGCCCAGAGAAGGGGAGTCAGCTCAGGAACCCAACCGGCCCATTCGCTTCAGCTCCTCAAGGATCGCCTCGCGGCGGATCTTCGAGGCGACCTGGCTGACCAGCTGGGAGTGGTACACGCCGTCGCGCGCCCGTCGCGGCAGGGACACGTTCAACGAACGGGCGAGGCGCTCGACGTTTTCGAGCCTGGCGCGGCGGAGGAGGGAGGTGTCGACGAGCATCGGACGCGGTGTCTACATGAAGTCCTCGGCCCCGTCGACACTTTGGCGAAAAGAGTCGGGAATAGGCGTTCTCTGGCGGCAAATGAGGCCTTGGCCGGCATGCCAAGGTGCTACAGACCGCTGCGCTTCACCCATGGAAACCTTGCCCCGTCGCGCGCCCGGTCCCTACTCCGCCGGCTCCCTCGCGCCCCGCCCCGGTGCGCCTTTCGCCGGGGCCGCGGTCGTCCTCGCCCCCATGGAGGACGTGTCCGACGCCGTTTTCCGAAAGCTCTGCCGCTCCGAGGGCGCGGACCTCTGCGTGACCGAGTTCGTGAATGCCGAGGGCCTCCTCCGCGGGTGCCGGCGCGCCTTGCGCAAGCTCACGCTGGCGGACGACGATCAGCCGACGGCGATCCAGATCTACGGATCCGATCCGGCCCGACTGGAAGAGGCGGCGGTCCTCGCCGAGGGTGCTGCACCCTCCTTCATCGACGTGAACTGCGGCTGCTGGGTCCCCAAGATCGCCGGTCGCGGCGCGGGCGCCGGCTGGCTGCGCGAGCCGGGGCTCATGGTGGAGATGGCGGCGATGCTGGTGAAGGCGGTGAAGCTGCCGCTCACCGTCAAGACGCGCATCGGCTGGGGGCCCGAGTCGCACATGCCGATCGTCGATCTCGCCAAGCGTCTGGAAGACGTCGGGGTCGCCGCGCTCACCATCCACTGTCGCACGGCGCAGATGGGCCACACGGGTAGCGCCGACTGGTCGTGGGCGGCCAAGGCCAAGGCCTCGGTCAAGATGCAAGTCATCGTGAACGGTGACGTGAAGACCGCCGACGACGCGCAGCGCGCGCTCGAGCAGACCGGCTGCGACGGCGTGATGGTCGGCCGCTCCGCGATCGATCATCCGTGGGTGTTCCGCGAGATCCGCGCGCTGCTCGATCGCGGTGAGCGCATCGCGCCGCCGACCCAGGCGGAGCGCTTCGCGATGTGCCGCGCCCACCTCGAGATGAACGTGGCCGAGCGCGGCGAGCCGCACGGCGTGCGTGTGTCGCGCCGTCACCTGACCGGCTACCTCAAGGGCTTGCCCGGTGCGTCGCGCATCCGCCAGCGACTGCTCACCGTCGATGCGCTCGCGACCTGCCTGACCATCCTCGCCGAGGAAGAGGATCGCGTGATGTCAGGAAGCTTCGTCGAAGAGGAGCGTGCACCGGCGGCGCCGCTCGAAGCGACGGCTTGATCACTTCAAGCGCCGCACGACCCGCCCGATTGCGAAGGTCACCAGACACTCGGGGTGCGTCTCCACGGCGTCCTCGCGGGGACGCAGCTCCGCTGCCGCGATGATCGGAAACGACGGCAGCATGGGTAGCAAATCGCTAGCCTCTTCCGGCAGGTAAATCGGCGTGGGCTCGCCCGTGCCGAACACGAGCTCGGCGCGCAGACGTGGCGCACCGAGCAGGGTGCGACGCTTGTACGCACGCGTCTCGAGCAGGATCCGCTCGAGCTGCGTCGCGAAGAACTTCGGCGGCAGGTTGGGGCTCAGCATCATCGCCTGCTCGATCTGCTTGACGATGTGGGTCGTGACCTCGCGCGTGGGCGGCCAGGGACCCTGCGCGGTGTCGGTCGCCATCTTGACCAGTGGCGCGAGGGTCTTGTTCGTGGTCGAAGACGGCTGAGCGACCTGAGCCGCCGCCTCCAGCGTCTTGACCTCGTCGAACGTGGGTCGCAGCTCGCCCCCCACGATGAGGATCGGCATCTCCAGCTGGCTGTCGTCATCGAGGCTGGACGAGAGGGCGTCGCGCGCCTGTGCGGCGTCGAGTGGCGAGGCGATCGACAGGAGACGGAGCACCTCCCAGCGGCCGCGCCCTTCGTCCTGCGTCTGCTTGGCGGCGGGCTCGTCCGGAAAGAGGAAGGCCTTCGGCGGCGCTGCCTTGGCGAGCATCTTCGCGTACGCGGGATCGCGGCGCAGGCGCAGCGGCAGCTTCTCGTCGAACGAGAGCAGATCGACCAGCGCTCGCCGCACCGTGGGCTCGGCTGGAGCGTCACGCGCAGGGCTACGCTCGCGGCTCTCTCGCTCGCCGGTCGCAGCAGCATCCGACGCGGATTTTGCGCCGAAAGCGGCGTCGAACAGAGCAGCGCCGTTGCCGCTCGGACGAATGGGCGCAGACCCGACCGGTGCCGGGGCGGCTGGCGTTGCCGCCGACGTGCTGGACCACGAGCTCGGTCCGCTCGCGACACCGAGCGAACCGCCAGAGAGGCCCAGTGCGCCGGACATTCCAAGGGCGCCGGACATCGAGGCGCCGGACATTCCGAGGGCGCTGACCGCGCTCGGGGATCCCGCGCCGGAGCCACTGACGAAACCGATCGGTCCCGAAGGCGACATCGGGCTGCCCGCGACGGGCGTAGGCTGCGGCATCACCCCTGCCGGTTGCGGCATGGAGTGGATCGATGGCGCGCTGGAGCGCATCGACACCGGCGCGGGCGGAATCTGGGAGAGCGCCGTCGGGCCGGACGGCGCCATGGGCGGTTGCATCGGCGGCGCCATGGGCGGTTGCATCGGCAGCGCCATGGGCGGTTGCATCGGCAGCGCCATGGGCGGTTGCATCGGCGGCGCCATGATGGGCGGTTGCATCGGCGGCGCCATGGGCGGTTGCATCGGCGGCGCCATGGGCGGTTGCATCGGCAGCGCCATGGGCGCAGGCATGGGTGCGGCCATCACCGGAGCCATCGGGGGCGCCACCGCGGGTGCCGGACCCAGGGTCGAGGCAAGCGGCGCCGGTATCGGCATGGCGACGCCGGTGGACGACGGCGGTGGAGGCGGAATCGGCAACGTCTGCGCGCTGCTACGCAGCGACTGAGACGAGGCTCGGTTCGACGGAAGCGGCGGCGGTCCTTCGCGAAAAGCTAGCGGTGCGACAGGCGGCGACGAGGCGCGCGACGGCGGAGGAGGCGGCACCTTGCTCGAGCGCGCCAGCGGGGAAGCCAGCGGGGGAGCCAGCGGGGAAGCCAGCGGGGGAGCCAGCGGTGGAGCCAGCGGTGGAGGACGGGTGGGGCGCTTGAGCTTGCCGAACGCGCCGAAGTCGCCGACGAGCTGACTCTTCTTGGTGGCCAGCGTGATCTCGTCCTCGATGAGGTGCCCCCGGGCCCGAACGAATGGGAGCGGGTTGAGCTGCGCGTCGATCTCGAGCTCGTTGGTGTCGGTTTGCGTCATCTCCACGGTGTGGAGGCGCTGCGTCGTCACGTGCAGGACGTTGGGCATCGACGGCATGCCCGCGAAGGGCGGCGCGCTCGACTGCTCGGCTTGAATCACGAGGATCGCGGCAGCAGGTGGCGCGCGATCGAAGCTCACATAGCCGCGCCAGGTGACCGAAACGGTCCCCTCGTCGGTGTCGATGAAGAGCGTGTCGGCAACCAGCGGGATGTCCTCCTCGCGCGGGCCGAGCAGCACCGCGCGCGGGCCGATGCCGGGCAGGTTGGTGACCAGGCGCGCGTGTCGCGGGTGCAGGTTCTCGAGGAGGATGCGGGTGTCGGGTCGGAAGCCCGTCTCCATCCGCTGATCGCGCGGCGCGACCTGGAAGATGTCGGGATCGAGACCGGGCGGCGATCGCCGCGCGTTCGGGTCGGCGAGCCACTCGCGATCCTCGGCGCGCAGGCCGGCCGTCCGCCGTCGCTGCGCGGTCGACAGCGGACCGAAGCCGATGAACGGCATGTCGTCGTTGGGGTGCTCGATGCGGTGAGCCGGCGGCACGATCGACGGGGCGTGGCGGAAGCCGCGTGCATCGGGGCGCGATGGGTCGGGACCCGCGGCGTTCTCGTCCTCGATGCCGCGTCCGGAGGTCTCGAGGCGGAGCGCGATGCGCGCAGCGAGTGTCGCATCCTCCAGCGAGCCGTCGGCGCGGAAGCGGCGCGGGGCGTATGCCTCGATGGCCTTGTCGACCTCGCCCACGACGACTCGCGCGACGATGCTCGGCGCCGGCCGCTCGTGCGGAGCGAACACGCTGCCGACGACGATCACTTCGGCCGATCGCTTCCACGGTACGAGATCGGCGACGACGCGAACGCTCCCCGATGCCGGGTCGACGCCTTCGTAGACCTCCTCGCGATCGGTCAGCGGTCGCGGCTGCTCCTGCAGGATGCATGCGAGTGGGGCGAGCTCGTACGTGCCCTTCACGACGACGGTGTGGACGGACTCGCCGGATCGCCCGCGCCAGGCGGTCACGCCGCCGGCGAAGGGCCCTTTTTGAACGATCTCGATCACGGTTGGGGGTCTCGGGAAAGCCCATCAAGATCGGTGGGCGGCGCGTCGCTCAGGCTGAGCACCACCCCGCGGCTCGTCGCGGCGTGGATCACCTCGGCGCTCGAGGTCGCCACGATGATCTGCGGCTCGCGACCCAGCGACAGCAGGCCACCCAGGAGCTTGGGAACGAAGGACGGATCGGCGTGCAGCTCGGGACGATCGATGAGGACCAGCGAGTAGCTGAGGCCGATCAGCGTCGCCGTCGCCGCGAGGAGGACCGCGTCGACCTCGCTCGC
>Ga0105046_10001812_pt1 | contig 33228 bp, 29 predicted proteins | sample MAT03_FD_78385 | JGI IMG/M metagenome (GOLD analysis project Ga0105046, IMG submission 78385) | Freshwater microbial communities from Lake Fryxell liftoff mats and glacier meltwater in Antarctica - MAT-03 (megahit assembly) | ecosystem: Environmental > Aquatic > Freshwater > Ice > Liftoff...
GGACTGCAGCGATGGGTGCTTCCACTTTCGGCAGGCGGAGTTGGAGTTCGGTGCGATGTTCCCGAGAGCGTCGTTCTGGCCGCATTGAGAGAGGTCACGATGACCAGTTCCAGACACCAATAGTTGTGGAGTATGCACATCAGGTTTGACGCTTGGCGGAAGTCTCGACAATACTACGCGTCATTCGCTCGAATCCGTTATCTGAAAACCCGGCGCGGTGCACCCATTCTTCTGAATGGTGCAATGGGCCGTTTAGCAGAACCAACGGAAGCGAGTATTGGCAATATGGCTGACGGGACGATGTCGACCGTCCAGCGTGAGGTGAAAAGATGGCAGATTACCGAATCTCCGACCTCGTGGAACGGCTTACCAAAGGTGAACTAACACGCCGGGAATTCTTCGTTCGAGGCACTGCCGCGGGACTCTCCGCGTCTGTTCTCGCCGCAGGACTCGCCCACTCCGTTAATGCCGCATCTTCAGGCTCCGCCAGGCGCGGTTTGTCGTCCCATCAGGCAGATGCCACCACCCTTGTGATCGCGGACGCACTCTCCGGTGGAGCCTGGCTTACCGCGGATCCGGGTTGGTTCTACGAAATCAGCTCAGCGGCCATGATGAATGTTGTTTACGAATGCCTCTATCACGTGCCAGATGGCGCTAATGCGACCGATATCCAGCCACTGCTTGCCGAAGGCGCACCCGAATTTTCAGAAGATGGTCTGACCGTCACCGTGAAACTGAAGCAGGGCGTCAAGTTCCACACTTCGGGCAATGTGATGACCGCTGCCGACTGGATCTTCTCTTTCAACCGCTGCAAGAATATCGGTTACCAGCCTTCGTTCCTCGCGATCGATTACTGGACAAATGTCGAAGCCGTCGATGATGCAACCCTTAAGTTCACCCTGGCTTCCCCAAATGCTGCCCTGGCGGCAGTACTGACATCGATTCCGCTTTCCGTCATGGACTCAAAGGCGGTCATCGCCGTTGGCGGCACCGATGCCCCACCATCAACAACACCTGCAGAGGGTTCGGACGACAAAGCGCCTGAAGTCACCGCAAATGAAGAGGCGAAGGCACTGATCGACGCCGCGTCAGTCGGAACCGGTCCGTACAAGCTCGTCCAGTGGGACGTCAACAGCGAGTGCATCATCGAACGGAATGCCGATTACTGGGAAGAGGCTCCGAAACTCGAACGGATCATCTGGCGGAATGTGCTCGAGCCGAATGCGCAGCTCCAGTCGGTTCAGGTCGGCGAAGTCGACATGGCCTACGCTCTCCAGGTCGACCAGATCGAGACCGTCAAGTCCGATCCGAACCTTCAGGTCATCAACGGACCGACGCTCGCCATCTCTTACATCGGCCTGAACACCCGTGAGGAGAAGGGCGGACCGCTGGCGAAGAAGGAAGTTCGACAGGCAATTGCCAAAGCGATCGACTATGACGGGATTATCAACAGCCTGCTCAATGGAGCGGCTATTCAGCCAGCAACTTGCATCCCTGTTCCGTTGACCGGAACCGAGGAAGTGCTCGACCTTAAACCGACCCTCGATCTTGCCAAGGCACAGGAACTCTGGGACGCATCCGGCGTCGGAGAGCAGGAGATCGAGTTCATTTACGACTCTGACACTCCGGCCGTAGGTAACGTCAATTACGAGTCCCTTGCAACGAAGATCAAGTCCGATCTTGAGCAGATCAATGGCTGCAAGGTGAAGCTATCACCGCTTCCGGGCACCGAGCGCATCGCACGCTATCGCGGCAAAGATTTCCAGGCCACGATTTCGCCGTGGACACCGGATTACCCGGACGTCGACTCGTATGCCGGACCGTTCGGCCGAACCGATACGGCTGCCGCGGGTCGAGTTGGCTTCTCCGATCCCGAAGTCGATGCGTGGCTGGATGCCGGACTTTCCGAGAACGATCCCGTCAAACGGACTCAGATTTACGTCGACATCCAGAAGAAGATGATCGATGCGCAGGCATTCATCTGCCTTTACCAACCTGAGGACAATAAGCCGGCCTCGGTCAAGGTTCAGGGTGTCGCGGTCCACTCCGTGTATCAGATTCAGCTTCGCATCGCGAGCAAGACCGAGTAACGAAGTTTCGATTAGTGAAGGTTTCTGGGGAGGGCGAGAAATCGCTCTCCCCAGTTTCCGCAACGGCCGCACCTGGAGTACGCCGTGGGTCTTTGGCCATTCATCGCTCGCCGCCTCATGCTTTCCATCGTCGTGTTGTTTATCGTCAGCATCGGCACATTCGCACTGGCGCATGCCGTTCCTGGCGATCCTCTCAACGCGGTAATTGGCGAGCGGCAAGCAGACAAACCCGAAATACGCGCACTGATGGAACAGCGCTATGGACTGGATAAGCCGCTGCCGGTCCAGTACTTCTATTACCTTAAGAATCTTGTTCGTGGAGATCTGGGAACAACGATTACGACACGGAAACCAGTCTCCGAAGAACTTCGTCGATTCGTTCCGGCGACACTTGAATTGACGTTCGGAGCGATGGGTTTCGCGATTCTCTTTGGAGTTCCTCTGGGGATCATCGCCGCAGTTCGTCAAAATCGTATGGCAGATCATGTTTCTCGATTCGTTGCGCTGATTGGCACTGCCGTACCCGTTTTTTGGTTGGGATTGTTACTCGCATATCTCTTTACCTACGAATTGAGATGGTTGCCTCGATCGGGTCAACTCGATCCCGGTATGAAGGCCCCTGAACGCGTCACAGGGATGGTTTCCATCGACGCGCTGATCGCAGGAGATTGGGATGCGTTTCGAAGTGTTTTGCGCCACCTGATTTTGCCGTCAATCGTTCTGGGCGCATACGCGATGGGGATCATTGCGCGGATGCTTCGGTCATCACTCGTCGCTTCGATGGCCGAAGACTATGTGCGGACAGGGCGAGCGAAGGGGCTCTCCGAAACGCGTGTTGTCATCGGGCATGCCCTGCGCAATGCATTGATTCCGACAGTTACGGTCATTGGTCTCACCTTTGCCAGTTTACTCGCTGGAGCAGTGCTCACCGAGACAATTTTTTCCTGGCCGGGAGTCGGACAATTTGCCGTCCGAATGGCGTTGAAACTTGACTATCCCGGATTGCTCGGCGTAACACTCGTGGTCGCAGTCGGATACATCCTGGTCAATCTCGCGGTCGACATACTCTACGGAGTACTCGATCCGCGCATTCGTGTGAGTTAGGGGCGAAGAGGAAGATTATGGCCGTCGCCACCACAACTCTGGACAATATCAAAGCTGAATCGCTGGCGATGTTGAAGCCCCGGCGGAGCCCGCTGGGTGACGCCTGGCGAACACTGCGCCGCGATCCTCTGGCCCTGGTTGGCGCCGGCATCGTTCTCATGTGGATTTCGCTGGGATTGCTTGCACCGGTTCTTCCATTGGAACCACAGGACACGACCTATCTCGAGCGTCGGCTTCAACCGCCAAGCTGGGAACATCCACTTGGAACTGATGATGTCGGCCGGGACATGGTCGCCCGGGTGATTTGGGCCGCACGGGTGACCGTACCGGCCGGGGTGCTGGTTATTCTGATAACGGGATCAATTGGTTGTGTACTGGGTGCAATCGCCGGGTACTTCGGCGGAATTGTCGACGGCGTGATCATGCGCACGTGCGATGCCGTGCTCTCATTTCCTTCGATCATCCTGGCAATGACCATTGCCGCGATCCGGGGTGAAGCGAGCCTGACCAACGCAATGCTCGCGGTGATCCTCGTTCTGTGGCCCGAATACGCCCGGTTGATGCGGGGTCAGGTGCTTGCGCTTAAGTCGAACGAGTATGTGACGGCGGCCGAATCGGTTGGCGCGTCACGTAAACGGGTTCTCTTCCGGCACATTATTCCGAGTACCGATGCTCCGGTGGTGGTGAAAGCGACACTCGACGTCGGCGCTGCGATCGTGTTGACCGCTGGATTGAGTTTCATCGGGCTCGGCGCGGTTCCACCTACTGCCGAGTGGGGTGCGATGATCAACCAGGGTTCCAAGGCGGGGTTACAGTACTGGTGGTATTCCACCGTGCCCGGGGTCGCGATCATGAGTGTCGTCATGGGCCTGAATTTCTTTGGAGACGGGTTGCGCGACGCGCTCGATCCGAAGCGCCGCGGTCGGTAGCAGGGGCGTTTTCGTTTGAACTCACACACACCCGATCCCCATGTGGCCGGGGAAGAACGCTTGCTTGCGTTCGTTCAGCAGGTCCAGATCAAATTCGACATCGTGAGACCCAACCAACCGATGCCGACCGTGCCGCTGGCGGCAGCAGCTATTGGTGTCGAAGAATCGCAGATCATCAAATCGGTGCTCTTTATGGGTACTCCGGGGACGATTGTGCTGGCGATTGCGTGCGGGGTATCCAGGATCGATCGTAATCGACTCTCCGTGGTCAGTGGACTCGGCGAACTCCGGCTCGCAGATCCGGAGACTGTGCTCTCCTCAACCGGTTTTCCCGCAGGAGGAGTCTCTCCTATTGGTCATGCAACCAGGATTCCGGTCGTAATCGATTCCCGTGTAATGGTTCAGGAAATCGTGTATGGCGGGGCAGGATCCGCGCACTCTTTGCTAAGGATTGCGCCAGAGGACATACGCCGTCTCACTGGAGCGACGATCGGCGAAATTACGGTGGAGCCCTGAGCGTGGACCCCAACGAGTCGCTCGAGCGCGAAAGCATACGCCAGCGGGGCAGCCTGATTGCACTTGTTGGCACTACGACAAGGGTGTTCGAGGATTGCTTGCTTTCGAACGGCGCGCTCATTGAGGCGCCGTCACAGTTGCCTTCGTATCCTGCGACCGCTCGCGATGATTTTCGGGTTCGCCCTGGGCGTGAGCTAGCGTTGGCGATTCTGGCAATGGATGGTTTGGGTCGCGATGTTCGGCCGATCCTGTTACCGTGGCTGTTCGAACACGCCGAGTCGTTCGACGAAGATGGCGTTTTGCGATTCGTATACGACCCCATCGGCGCACTCCTCGATGCCAACTTCGATTCGTTTGGGATGATCTTTTTGCACTCTGCGGTTGCCAGAAATCCGGAGAGCGAAATCGCAAAGCGAGTGATAGACCGACTCTTGATGGGTTCGCTAAACCAGTTTGATGTTGTGGAAGGGGACCGGCAGAAGATCAATTCCGAATCCGCTGCCGTGAATCTTGCCTGGCTCTCAGACTTGCCTGACTTCAATTGGATGAATGACGAAAAGGCGATCTGGAAGCACTTTCTCTTCATCGCGGCGGAGGCTGAATCACGAAATCGTGAATCAGCACGGAGGGATTTCCTGAAAGCCATTGATTCGGCCGACATGGACGGGCATTTCGCGGAATCAAAGGATGATCCGGCATATGAGGCATCCCCCACGCCGTATCTGCTCAGCCATCTCTGTTTTGTGCTGGCGGCACAGCGTACCGGTGAACTGGACCTGATTCCGAAGAGCGGGTACACGGGGAGACGTCGGTTCTAAGAGCGTCCGGAAATAGGTGGGGACACTTTTGACCTGCCGTTCAATGGTTGGGTACGAGGCCCCCAACGCTATCCAGGCATCCATTTGTTGGTCGTGGGGATGCCCGATACCCCGCCGTTTTTTCTGCATCCATTGTGTACGTGGTCACATCCTGCCGGTCGTTCTAAAAACGAATGACCAAGTGTCGTCAGCCAATCCGGCACTTTCATTCCCGCGCCATGTGCTCGGAACAAGTTCGAACGACGGTTTTGTAGACCTGGCGCTGGTTGGATCAAGTAGTTGCAGATACGTTTCCGTCCACTACGCCGCAGGCAATGAGAGCACAAGTTCAGCCTGACTTCTGGGCGCCCATCTGAATCGATTGGCGTCATCTCTCCAGACTGGTCAATAATGGACGGGTTTGGGCGGACTCGCTCAATGGCGCCAGATGCGCCGATCATCAGCTTTGATTTTCAGCGAGGATTCTCTTGACCACCAAACTCGTGATTATCGGTTTGCCCAGTTCCGGTAAAACCACCGTTTTCAACGCTCTCACCCGAGCCGCGGCGCAGACCGGCTTCGGAGGCTCCGGCGATGAGCCAAACCTCGCAACAGTCAAGGTCCCCGATCCACGACTCGAACGCCTGACGGAGATGTTCAAGCCGCAACGCAAGGTGCCCGCCGATGTGCAGTACCTCGATGTCGCAGGCATCGCCAAAGGCATGGCCGAAAAGGGAATGAGCGGACAACTCCTCGGGCATCTTGCACAGGCCGATGCGCTCGTGCACGTGGTCCGCGCATTCGAGAGCGAGGAGATCCCTCACCCGGATGGTGGTGTTGACCCGATGCGCGACATCGAAACGCTCAATCTCGAACTCACCTTCAGCGATCTTGGGATCATTGAAAAGCGGATGCAACGGCTGGTGGCGCAAATCCCGAAGTTGCGTGGAGCCGACCGGGAGGCATACGAGCGCGAGCAGGTCGTGATGGGGCAGTTGAAGGAGGCGCTGGAATCCGAGATTCCGCTGCGGGATGTGGTGCCAACGCTCGATCCCGATGACATCAAAAATCTCCGCGGATTCGGTCTGCTCACTGCCAAACCTCTGCTCATCCTGCTCAACATTGGAGAGGATCAACTCGGCGATCCGGCAGAGAAGCTCGTTTCCGAGGCACGCGAGAAATTCGTTCGCAATCAGGTCGCGGTGGATCTTCTCGCCGGGCAGATTGAAGCCGAGATCTCCCAGCTTGACGACGAAGACGCTGCCGTTTTCATGGCCGATCTCGGTATTGCGGAATCAAGCAGAGATCGAGTCGTTCGGGTTTCGTTCGATCTCCTGGGTCTGATGGCCTTCTTCACCGTTGGTCCAGACGAGTGCCGGGCGTGGACCATTCGTCGTGGGGAGACCGCGGTCGAGGCAGCAAGTGCTATTCACAGTGACATCCAGCGTGGTTTCATCCGGGCAGAGATCGTCGGCTATGACGATCTGATCGCCGCCGGGGGTCTTGCGGAGGCGAAAAAGGCTGGTACCTTCCGCCGTGAAGGCAAAACCTACGTGGTGCAGGATGGCGATACGATCAACTTCCTCTTCAACGTCTAGTGGTGCCAGATGAGTCACGACGAATCAGATCCCTATCCCCCTTGCGACAGCAGAATGGGGAGCGCGCCGTCATCATCAAATTCGGATCGACTTCAAAACGCTGAATTAGAGGCAGGACATGAGTCACGACAACGAGCTTGAAGATGACACGATTGAAATCGAGCTGCGGCCCCAGGAAGAGGTCGCGGCGAGATTGGTCATTCTTGCGGCCGTGATTCGTCGATCAGCGCTGGAGTTGCCTCTCGATGATGAAGATGACGACGAATATGACGATCAGGCCGATTCGCCCGAGGGCGAACAATTCGATCTGGTCGCCGCTCTGATAACGGAACCGCTTTCCCGATACGTCACCAGAAGCGAATTGCAGCTCGTGAAGTCTCCCATCGGCTCACGGGGCGAGGGGACGGCGCTCGAAACGTTCTGGCAAATCGAGGCACTGGCTGCCCTGACCGCTGTTGTCGCAGCCGGGTATACGCTGCTCGATCCATGGACGCAGGTCGAGACCGGCCCTCTGCTTTCGTCAATTCCGGAGCCTTGGGACGAGTTTGGCTCGTTCGCGCGCTCAGTCGAGTTGATCAACGAAGAGAGCATTGCTCTCGAACGAGAACGGGCCGAACTTTGGCTCTGGCGCTGTGCGATTGACGATGAGTTGCGGGAAGCAACCGGCCGAGAGAAACAGGAACTTTTGGAGATTGTCCGGGAGACGGTGAAGGAAGCGGTTGAAGCCGAGATCCTCCTGGCTGGCAGAGACGACTTCCAGGTTAGCGGACGCGATTTCGCAAAGGCCGATGTCGAGACCAAGGCAGTGCTCACCGAAATCTCGACCCAGCGCCTCAAAGCGCTGAACTGGGTTTGCGGGTTTGGTGACTCCTGGGATTCCGTCCCACTCGATATCTAGCGGAGACAAGTTCAACGTACTCGGAGACGTCAATCGCCGAAGCTCGTAGTCCGGGTGGCGGTCTATTGCCACTTAATCGAATTTTTCACCTCCCTCTTTCGAGGCAACAAGTGCAACGTTTTGGCGTGACTTCGTGCCTAGTCTTGTGATCACGTTGCAGAATTTCATCACTTGCCTTTGCCGGCGCTAATCGAAGGCCATCTGGCTTTTCAAAATGATCCAGTTTCATACGGCAACGTTCCACGCGGAGGGCCGCCGGGTCGCGACACGGCAATGCCGTGTCCCGCTCGCAATCGTTTTCCATGCCGGAGGACAGGAGCTCGATCCGAAACTCGGTGCCAAATTCCAACGGTTGTGCTAACAGAAAGGTCACGGCAGTTCTGTGACCCTACAGACCGCTCCCTCTCACCAGCTGACCGGATGGTATTGGGGTCAACGAAAATGAGCGCCCCATTCGAGGTTCACCAATCGTACGCTTTGCGCTGATCACCTCGGGTCTATGCGTTTGCATCACCCTGCGGCTATCTCGTTGCCTGACTGACTCTCTGTGAGTTGACACTGCTTTGTACATAGGTTAGTTTTATTTCGATAGTTATCGAACTATCACATGATGGCATGTGCAAGGAGGCAAGAGTGCAGGCAGGTGAACCGTTGGCCGACCGGCTGGTTGAAGTCTTCCGAGCTCTGGGCGATCCAACTCGATTGCGATTGCTTGGCCTGATCGCCGCACAGCAGAGAACTGGCAGGGAATTGGCGGAGGCAGTCTCGTTGGGTGCTCCGACCGTAAGTCACCATATGGTCAAACTTGTCCGAGCTGGTTTGGTGAATGTCGAACGCTCCGGCCAAAGCCGGATTTATTCGCTCAACACCGAATTGCTTATCGCGTTTTCTCGATTGGCGAAGGGCGAGCACGCAGGCGCCATCGAATCTGGAGAGAGCATGCAATCGAATGACGAGGATCGTGAACGAGCCAGGACGATTCGCGCCTTCTTTGTGGGTGATCGACTCAAACAAATTCCTGCACAACGCAGGAAACGAGTGATCATTCTGCAGCACCTGGTGGAGCGGTTCGCCCCGGACCGCGATTACACCGAACGGGAAGTCAGCGATTCGCTCAAGCTGGTCCACGAGGACTTTGCGACCTTGCGACGGGAGTTGATCGATTACGGATTTATGTCACGAGCGGGCGGCGTCTATCGCGTCGCCCGCGAGCTTCCTTCGCGGAGCGTGCAGGTTCAGCAGGAGATACTCGGCAATGAGAGTGAGTGGTTGCGTCGGCTGCTTGTCTCGACTGTTCAGCACTAGCCCTCTCTGAAAGCAAACCCTGATCTTGCGTTGGCAACGAAGGCGCCAATTTTATTGGTGTCTTTGATTCCATCTGTTTCAACGCCACTACTGACATCAACGCCGAGCGGACGAACGGCCGAAATTGCGTCAGACACGTTGTCAGGTGTCAGGCCGCCGGCAAGCATCAACGGCCACCGGGTGGCCAAATCTGCCGCGAGCGACCAATCCGCGCGAACGCCTTCTCCACCGTGATGTGACTCGTGATAACCATCCACCAGATAGGCGATTGGCGGATGTGCTGCGTTTCCAAAACGTCGGATGATCGACTCGACGTCAGTCACGCTCGCGCCCAGACCGGGTCGCACCGCCTTGATGGCCGGGGCATCGAGTTGCGAAAGCAGATTCGGTGGCTCATGACCATGTAATTGCACGATATCCAATCCGACCAGGCGAGTAATCCGGTTGATTTGGTTCGCCGTGGCGTCAACGAATACACCAACGGCGCGTGGATTTTTCGAACTGCGATCTGTCCTGACTGCCTCTACGATTTCGCGTGCCCGTTCAGGAGAAACCATTCTTCGCACCCCGGGCACAAAAATGAGTCCGAAGAGATCGGCACCGGCATCGAGGACGAATCGAGCGTGTTCGACTTCGCGCAACGAGCAGATTTTGATGCTTCCCGGCATGATCATTGGCTGACGTCCGGTGTGCCTGAGAGCAGTGACGTTACGGCTTTTGCGCGATCGGGTGCAACTATCAGTGACTCTCCCACAAGTACCGCATGTGCACCGGCCACGGCGAGTCGCGCCGCATCCCCGCCAGTGAAGATGCCGCTTTCACCCACGACGATCGATCCAGCGGGCGCCAATGGGGCGAGGCGTTCGGTGACTGAAAGATCGACGAGGAATGTGTGGAGATCGCGATTGTTGATGCCGATGATCGAAGCTCCGGCTTCGGTCGCTCGCTCCATTTCAGTCTCATCATGGACCTCGACGAGCACATCGAGTCCGTAGTCGCGAGCTGCATGCAGCAATCGAGTCAATGCAGGTTGATCGAGTGCGGCCACAATCAGCAATATCGCGTCCGCGCCGAAGGCAAGTGCCTCGGCGATTTGAAACTCATCCAGTACGAAGTCCTTGCGCAAGATCGGACGCGGATCTGGGAGTGCATGGGCAATCTCCGACGCGGCACGCATATCGGTCAGCGATCCCTGAAAAAAGGGCTCATCGGTGAGCACCGACATTGCCGCCGCACCACCGGCGAAGTACTGCGCGGCGACCTCCGCTGGTTCCGCTTCGAATGGGAAGCGACCTTTTGAGGGGGAGGCGCGTTTGAACTCGGCGATCACTGAAATCGCAGGCCCGGCCAGCGCTTGCGCGAGCGAAATCGGCGCCGGTCGTTTCGAGCTCAGCCGTTCCAACTCGGCACGGGTCGTGAGTTCGCGGCGCGCAGTCACATCCCCTGCCGTCCGAAACAGGATGCGGTCCAGAATTGTTCCCGTTTCGACAAATGAACTCATGGAGAGTTGCTCCCGGCACTACGCTTCAAATGACTGGGTGAGGTCGATCACGTGTTGCAGAACAGAATTAGCGCGGCCGGAGTCGATCGCGTCTGCCGCCTTCGCGATTCCTTGTTCAATCGAATCGACGACGCCGGCGGTATAAATCGCAGCACCGGCATTGATCAACGTCACCGTGCGGCGAGGTCCGCCTTCACCTCTAAGTACCGAGCGGACGATTTCGACATTCTCCTCGATTGAGCCGCCGAGAATGGAGTCACGGGTTGCCTCTTCGAGACCGAGCATCGCGGGATCAATCGTATAGGCGCGAGTTGAAGAACGATCGCGATCGAACTCGACGATGTCGGTGGGTCCGCTTACGCCAATTTCGTCAAGACCGTCATGAGCGGTAGCGAAGAGGACCCGCTCAGCGCCGAGCAAGGCCAGCACATCAGCAAGCGCCGCCGAAACCCGGCCATCGCTTACTCCGATCAGTTGTCGCTTGACGCCTGCAGGATTTGTGAGTGGTCCGAGGATGTTGAACATCGTCCGAATGCCGATCTCGCGGCGGATCGGGCCGACGTATTTCATGGCCGGATGAAATGCCTGGGCGAACATGAAGCCGAATCCGGCGGTATCGACGCAGTGAGCAACCTGTTCCGGGGAGAGCTGAATTTTGATGCCGAGCGCTTCCAGCACATCAGCCGAACCACACCGGCTGGTCATGGAACGATTCCCATGCTTGGCGACGCGGACGCCTGCCCCGGCAACCACGAAGGCGGCAGTTGTCGAAATGTTGAAAGTGCCAGCCGCGTCACCACCGGTGCCGCAGGTATCCACGACGGGTCGCGGATCGTTGGCGAGGTGGACCTGCAGCGCGTGTTTCCGCATCGTTCGCGCGAACCCGGCAATCTCAGCGACGCTCTCGCCGCGCATGCGTAAGGCGGTCAGTAAGGCGCCCACCTGCGCCGGAGTTGCGCCGCCACTCATGATCACATCGAGCGCCTGCGACGCCTCAAGCACAGTCAGTTCCTGTCCATCGACCACTCGGTGGATCAGTGGTTTTATGTCAATCGCTTGTTCTGTCATTATCCACCGTCATCCGGCAATCCGGCTAATATCCGACCACTGCCAATTGCTCACCTGCCGTAACCAGAGCGTTCTCCGCACCACGACCGATGAAGTTCGCGAGCAACTCTTTTCCGACCGGTGTCAGGATCGATTCCGGATGGAACTGAACACCCTCGACGTCAAATTCTCGGTGGCGCAGACCCATGATGGTGCCATCTTCGGTCTCGGCAGTGATTTCAAGTACGGTCGGAAGCGATGAGCGCTCTACAATCAACGAGTGATACCGTGTGGCGGTGAACGGTGACGGCAAACCGCGAAAGACACCGACCCCGTTGTGGAAGATCTGAGACGTTTTGCCGTGCATCAACTGCGGCGCGCGGATGACCTTGCCACCGTAGACCGCACCGATCGACTGATGGCCAAGGCAGACGCCGAGGATCGGCAGCCGCGAACCGAACCGCTCGATCACCGACATTGAGATGCCTGCATCAAGGGGAGTGCACGGACCAGGTGAAACCACGATCCGTTCTATTTCGGAAAGTCGCTCCTCAATCTGATCGAGCGAGATCTTGTCGTTGCGGACGACATCGACCTCCGCCCCAAGTTCAGAAAGGATTTGATAGAGATTGAAGGTGAACGAATCGTAATTATCGATCAGCAGAATCATTCGCTGCCTCCTTTTCCAAAACCATCCTGTTTCCGCTCGAATTCGGATGCCTCGATACTCTCGGCGAGTTCGATCGCGCGAAGCAACGCTCGCATCTTGTGATAACTCTCGGCGTATTCACCTTCTGCGGTGCTGTCGGCGACCACCCCGCCACCGGCCTGCATCGATGCGACTCCATCCTTGATGACCAGCGTTCGCAGCGCGATGCAGGTATCCATCCGTCCGTCGAAATCGATGTATCCGACCGCGCCCGCGTATGGCCCGCGACGATCGGTTTCCAACTCCGCGATGATCTCCATCGCCCGGACTTTCGGGGCTCCAGAGACCGTTCCCGCCGGGAAGCAGGCGCGGACCGCGTCGTAACAGGTTTTACCATCGGCGATTTCGCCTTCGACATTGCTGACGATGTGCATCACGTGCGAGTAGTGCTCGATCTCCATGAGTTTTGGTACGCGAACTGTGCCCGGTTTGGAGACGCGGCCGACATCGTTCCGACCGAGATCAACGAGCATAATGTGCTCTGCGCGCTCTTTTTCGTCTGACAACAGATCGCGGGCAAGTTCGATATCCGCTTCAGGAGTTGCTCCGCGGGGTCGCGTGCCGGCAATCGGGTGGTTGGTCACCACTCCATCCTGGAGCCGGACGAGCAGTTCCGGGGAGGCGCCGACAATCTGGTGATCGCCGAAATCCAGATAAAACATGTACGGCGAAGGGTTGACGGTGCGCAGGGCGCGATAAATAGTGAAGGGGTGCGCCGGGGTTGGCAGATCGACTCGCTGTGAGAGAACGACCTGGAAGATGTCGCCGGCGCGGATGTACTCCTTGGCGCTCTCGATCATCTCGCGGTACCGCTCGGGTGTTGTATTCGGCAATGAGCGATCGATCACCGCTTTTTCGACCGGAGCGGAGCCGATCGGCAGTTCAGAGAGTGGTGCGCGAAGGCGCGATACGAGCGAATCGACCCGATCGCTCGCCTCCTTGTACGCCTGTTCAATCGAATTGCCATCGTTCAGGTGAACGTGACTGACTGCCTTGATCGTTCGTTCGACATGATCGAAGACGAGCAGGGAATCAACGAGCGCGAACCGCGCATCCGGCATCCCGCGACCTGGCCCGGAAGCGATACCAACCCGGGATTCGAAGGCGCAGACTGTTTCGTAGGAGAGATACCCGACCGCGCCTCCGAGGAAACGGGGAAGCGGGAGACCGGGCATGGTCAGACAGCGATACGGCGCCAGGATATCCTCGATTACATTCAGGGGATCGGTGAAATTGACCGTCGATACGCCGCCCTCGGTGCGCAGTTCCGCGACACCGTCACGCATCGTGATTTCCAGCATCGAACCGGAACCAATGAAGGAATACCGGGCAACCCGCTCTCCGCCCTCGACACTTTCGAGCACGAAGCCTGTGGATCCATTTCTGATTTTCAGATACGCGGAGACCGGGGTTTCGACATCGGCCATAATTTCCCGAAAGATCGGGGTTGTCGATGGCTGGGTCTCTTCAGAAGCAAGCCAACCACGGAGCTCTTCCAACGAAGGAGTCAACGCACCCCGCATGCGAGCCGGGGGCCGGGAGACTATTGGCGCTTGAACCATATCCATACCTCCATCGACGAATATGCGTCGGGTTGGAGGCAACAAAAAACCCCCATCCCATCAAGGGACGGAGGCTCAACAAGCGCCCGCGGTGCCACCCTCATTGAAGCCGCGTCAAGCGACTTCCCCTCAAACGTACGGAATTCACACGGAAATCGATACGTCGCTCCTTATAACGGTGGAGATTCCGGTGATTCCTACTGGACGTCTCCGTCGTTCGGGTCACAGCTCCTGGATCCATTCCGCATCCACGTGACACCGGGCTCACACCGTTTCCCGGTTCGCTTGGTCAGGTGTGCTGATACGTACTCGTTCCGCTCGCAGCCTGTCAGGTATTCGATTGAACCGGAATCTATCAGCGAGCGGACCGTAAGTCAAGCGGCACTGTCACATCGTGGTACGGTACGATCCAGTATTGATCGTCGAGCTGGCGCTTTTTCTACATCGAAATGCAGGGAGAAAGGGTCACAATGGGGAATGTGCGAATCGGGGTTGATATCGGCGGCACATTCACCGATCTCCTGATGTTTGATGAAACCAGCGGCGCCTTTACGATCGGAAAGACGCTGACAACTCCGTCCGAACCCGCGGCTGGTGTCCGTACCGGATTGATCGAGATATTGACACTGGGCGCACAATCGTCCGCCGCCGTCGGGCAAATCGTTCATGGAACCACCCTCGTCACCAATGCACTGATTGAACGCAAAGGCGCAAGGACGGCGCTGATCACCACCGCCGGTTTCCGCGATGCCGTGGAGATCGGACGAGAACATCGCTACGACCTCTACGATCTCTTCCTGGAATTGCCTGCTCCGTTGGTGCCACGTCGACTCCGGCTCGAGGTGAATGAGCGCATCTACTCCGACGGCAGCATCCATCTGCCACTTGATCTTCGGGAACTCGATGTTTTGATCGACCGCCTTGTGGATGAAGGGATCGAAGCGGTTGCTGTGGCGTTTCTGCACAGCTACCAGAACCCGGTGCATGAGCGAGCAGCCGGAGAGCGCATCCGCGAGCGGGCGCCTCAGTTGATTGTTTCGCTCTCCTCCGACGTCGTGCCTGAGATTCGAGAGTACGAACGCGTATCCACCACGATCGCCAATGTCTACGTCCGACCGCTGGTCGAACACTATCTGGGTAAACTTGTCGATTCCCTGGGAGAGATGGAGATCGATGGGTCGTTCTTCATCATGCTCTCTTCCGGAGGCATTTGTACCGTCGAGACTGCGGCTCGTTACCCGATCCGGTTGATCGAATCCGGGCCGGCAGCGGGAGCACTTGCGGCTGCGCACTACGGGCGCCTGACGAATCGTCCTTCTCTGCTTTCCTTCGACATGGGTGGAACGACCGCCAAGTGCTGCATGATCGACAATGGCAAGCCTTCACTCAGTTCCGAGTTCGAAGTAAGCCGCGTTTATCGATTCAAGAAGGGCAGCGGCCTCCCCGTCAAGGTTCCGGTGATCGAACTCATTGAGATCGGCGCTGGTGGAGGCAGTATTGCCCGGGTGGACAATCTTGGATTGCTCAAGGTCGGTCCGGATAGCTCCGGCGCTGATCCCGGTCCTGCCAGTTACGGGCGGGGCGGTATGCTGCCAACCGTGACCGACGCTGATCTGTTGCTCGGGTATCTGGACCCGTCGTTTTTTCTTGGTGGCACGATGTCGCTCGACACGCCCGCGGCGGAATTGGCGGTTGGGCGACTCGGCGAGAAACTCGGACTCGGCACAATCGCCACCGCCTGGGGCATTCACCAGGTTGTCAATGAGCAGATGGCTGGCGCGGCGCGCATGCATGCGGTGGAACAGGGCAAAGATCCGCGAGAGTATCCAGTCTTTGGATTCGGCGGCGCCGGGCCGGTTCACGCCTACCGGGTCGCCGAGATTCTGAAGTCACCCGAACTGATCATTCCACTTGGGGCGGGGGTAACCAGTACGGTTGGTTTCCTGGTCGCGCCGCTGGCGTTCGATTTTGTTCGAAGCTATGTGGGTGAACTGGCCTCCCTCGATTGGGCTGAAGTGAACGGTCGATTTGCCGAAATGGAAGCCGAAGGGCGGGCGATTCTGACCGGCGCGGGCGCAACGGCCGATGAGATCGCGATCTCCCGAACCGCAGAACTCCGTTACGTAGGACAGGGACATCAGGTAACGATCGAGGTCCCACTCGAACCTCTGGGTGCAAACTCTGCCGAATTGCTCGCAACGACATTTGAGCAGACGTATCGAACACTCTACGGTCGCGTGGCAACAGGCAATCCGATTGAAGCAATCAATTGGCGTGTGGTGACATCGGCTACGGCGCCTTGGTTGCCGCTGGACAAGCTCGCGCTCTCCCATCCGGGCGGTTCGACCAATGAGGCGATCAAAGGCCATCGGTCTATCTACCTTCCCGAAATCAACGCTTTTCGCGAGGTGGCCGTCTATGACCGTTACCGCCTCGGTGCGGGTTCGCAGCTCGACGGTCCTGCTGTGGTCGAGGAACGGGAATCGACGACCATCGTCGGGATCGGCGCACGTGTGATGGTCGATGACCTTCTGAATCTGGTCATTGCGATGCCTGATTAGCGCGCGCTCTTTGGCATTCCGGCACAAGATCGTCAGTAGATTGCGAATTTGTCGAGAAACTGCGGAAAATCCTTGCAGTCTGCGCGACCGGACCATACGATTGTCCTGACGAACCAACAGAAATTGGTTCTTTGTTCCCGATCAGGGGAATTGTGCGCGCTTCGGGCGATGCCGAGGCGATCATCAGGGGAATGGGCATGCCACGAGGAAAACTGTTGCGACGCATTGCCATTTATGTGACGGCAATGATCGGTCTCGTCATTTTTCTTGCCGCATGCGGCCGTGATGAAGCAAAGGAACCCACAAAAGCACCGACAACAGTCCCTGCCGCGAGCGTCGAGGCCACTGATGAGGCGGCCGCGACGAGAGAGTCAACATCTGAGCCGACTGTCGCCGCGACAATAGCGCCAACTGATGTTCCCGCTGAAGCATCGCCTGCCGCAACTACTGCGACTGATTCTTCTCCCGCAGCAATCGTGCTGGATGTCGCCAGTCCGGCGATGACCACCGAAGCATCCCCGGTGGCGATCGTGATCGAAGCTACCAGTCCAGCCGTAACCGAAATTGCCTCGCCTGCGATGACCACTGAGGCGTCCCCAGCCGCAGTTGTGACTGAAGCTGCCAGTCCGGCCGTGACCGAAATCGCCTCGCCTGCGATGACCACTGAGGCGTCCCCAGCCGCAGTTGTGACTGAATCTGCCAGTCCGGCCTTGACCGAAATCGCCTCGCCTGCGGTGACCACTGAAGCTTCTCCCGCGGCAATCGTGACGGAAGTCGCCAGTCCGGAAGCATCGCCTGAATCAAGTGCAGTTGCGTCGGAAGTCGCCAGTCCGGAGGGTACAAGTTCCAGCGGCTCGGCCGGTCTTGTTGCGACGACTCAGCCAACGCTGGCGCCAACGAATACAACTTCTCCAACGGAGACCCCGATTCCGCCGACTGAAACGGCGACTCAGGCCCCGACTGAAACGGCCACCTCTGCGCCGACGGAAACACCAGTTCCGCCAACTGAAACGGCAACTCCAGCTCCGACGGAAACACCAGATCCGCCAACTGAAACGGCAACTCCAGCTCCGACGGAAACACCAGTTCCGCCAACTGAAACGGCAACTCCAGCTCCGACGGAAACGCCTGTTCCGCCAACTGAAACGGCAACTCCAGCTCCGACGGAAACACCAGTTCCTTCGGCGACGCCGACTACGGCAGCGACCATAGCCATTGTGGCGAGTCCAGTCGTCGAAAAGACGACGGCGCCAATGCTGCCGACCTGCATACCAACGGCAACAGCAACTTCAACTGCGACATCGAGCGGCTCCCCGGTGGCGACGGCCACCGCAACCGCGACGATGCCACCAGCCAGCCCAGAGTCATCGCCTGATGGCAGCCCAATGGCATCGCCCCTAGCGACTCCGGCATGCACGATCTCCTGAAATCGATTTGAGTTGCAGAACGGCGACGGCTTAGTCCGTCGCCGTTCTGCGTTAAGCTTGTCCTGAATCGCTCACATTCCGGGAGTCATCATGTTTGATCCTGTACGCCTCGAAGTTATGTGGAATCGATTGATCTCGGTGGTCAACGAGCAGGCGACCGCGCTCATGCGGACCAGCTTCACCACCATCGTGCGCGAAGCGGGTGATCTCTCCGCGGGTGTGTTCGATACCCGCGGATACATGATTGCGCAGGCAGTGACGGGAACTCCCGGTCACATCAACGCGATGGCGACCTGCATTCATCACTTTCTCGCCGTTTTTCCCCCAGAGTCACTCCATCCTGGCGACGTACTGATCACGAACGATCCCCAAAAGACCTCGGGACACCTGCACGACTTCACCGTGATCACCCCGGTGTTTCGCGGAGAGCATCTGGTCGGGTTTTTCGGTAATACCTGCCATGTGCTTGATATTGGCGGAATTGGATTGTCGACAGACGGGCGCTCGATGTTCGAAGAGGGTCTCTTCGTGCCCATCACAAAGCTCTTCGATCGTGGCGAACCGAACCATCAACTCCTGCAGATACTGGCGGCAAATGTGCGCGCGCCGGAACCCGTCCTGGGCGACATCCACGCCCAGGCGGCGGGGAATGATGTCGGCGCAGCCCGGTTGCTGGAATTCATGAGCGAGTTCGGACTCGAATCGCTCGAACCGCTGGCCGACGAGATCATCGGACGGTCGGAGCGAGCAATGCGAGATGCGATCTCGACACTGCCGGATGGAACCTATCGCAACACCGTCTTTTCGGATGGATACGAAGAACCGGTGCGGTTGGAAGTGGCGATCATCAAAACCGGCGATTCCGTGGTGGTCGACTGGAGCGGAAGCTCACCCGAGAGCAAGCGCGGAATCAATGTCGTGCTCAATTACACGCATGCCTATACGACCTACGCGATGAAGTGCGCGCTGGCGCCGGATGTCCCGAACAACGAAGGGAGTTTCCGGCCCGTTAAGGTGACCGCGCCTCCGAGATCGATCTTGAATGCGCAACCGCCGGCAGCAGTCGCGGCTCGCCATATCATCGGGCACTTTTTACCGGGCGCTGTTTTTGGCGCATTGGCTGACGCACTTCCAGAGCGAGTGATCGCTGAAGGCGCCGCCAACATCTGGAACCTGCAATTCACCGGTCACGATCTTGCAGAGCGCCCCTTCACCTATGTCTGGTTCTCCTGCGGTGGAACGGGTGCGCGGCCGAACAAGGATGGGTTGCACGCGACCGCTTTTCCGAGCGGTATCTCCGGTGTACCGGCGGAGATCATCGAGCAACTCACACCGGTGGTGCTTCGCAAACGGGAGATCCGAAGAGATTCCGCGGGGCCCGGTCGCTTCCGGGGCGGGTGCGGTCAGACGCTGCAGATCGCGATGCGAAGCAATCAGAGTTATCGTTTCGCGCCGCTATTCGACCGACTCCAACACGCGGCAGCCGGGTATAGCGGTGGTCAGGATGGGGCACTGGCCCAGATCACACTTTCAACCGGTGAGCGATACAAGTCAAAAGGCAATCGCGAACTCGAGCCTGAAGTCGAAATCACGCTTGAGTTGCCCGGTGGTGGTGGATTTTACGATCCATTGACTCGAGATCCGGCGGCTGTGTGGCTGGATGTACAAAATGAACTCGTGTCACCCGAAGCGGCGCTTCGTGACTATGGGGTTGTGCTGAAACCGGACGGTCTGGGCATCGATACTGATGCAACGATGCAACGACGCGCCGACCTTACTTGTGTTGTGCAGTCAGCAATAGCGTAAAGAGAAAGACGACTTGTGGCAGGGCTGCTTTCGCATGTGAGCATCGTCGAAGTCGGGCCGAGAGACGGTCTACAAAACGATCTTCGCTCAATTCCAACTGAAACTAAAATTGCCCTGATTGACGCGCTGTCTGAAGCTGGATTGCCGGTGATCGAAGCGACCAGCTTCGTCAATCCGAAAGCCGTGCCCCAACTGGCTGACGCGGATGAAGTCATGAAGCGTATCCGGCGACGACCGGGGGTTCGTTACCCGGTGCTGATTCCGAATCAACGCGGACTCGACCGGGCGATCGTATCAGGAGTGGACGCGATCGCGCTCTTCACCTCCGCCACGGAAGCGTTCTGCCAGGCGAATATCCGTTGTTCGATCGATGAGTCATTCGAGCGATTCGCGCCTGTTGTCGAGCAGGCGCTCGCCGCGAAAATGTGGTTGCGCGGCTATGTCTCTGTGGCCTTCGATTGCCCATATAGCGGTCCAGTCGCACCGGAAGCCGCCATTCACGTCACCGAGCGACTGTTCGAACTTGGCTGTCACGAAGTTTCAATTGCCGACACGCTCGGCACGGCGACGCAGACCGGTGTCGAACATGTGGTTGATGCTCTGCGATCTACCGGAATTTCATTGGATCAGATCGCGTTGCATCTGCACGACACGTATGGTCAGGCAGTGGCAAACGTCGAACGCGCATACGATCTCGGGATACGCATCTTCGACAGTGCGGTGGGAAGTCTCGGTGGTTGTCCATTCGCTCCGGGTTCCTCGGGCAACGTCTCGACTGAATCACTTCTGCGTGCATTCGAGGCGCGGGGAATTCCTACCGGAGTCGATCTACCCGCGGTCGAACGAGCGTTCACCATGTTGCAGGCAGGATCAGCGAGTGCCAATGAACCACGCACCTAACTCCGGCTCGCGTATCCAGCGAGCCCAAGCATATTCGCGGTATGCGGCAGTGTATGACCGCATCGGTCAGCGGATCTTTGGCGAGCGCATTGCCGAAGCGACGCTCGCCTTTCTGGCTGAGCAAAATGTTTATCCAAACTCCGTGATCGATCTTGCCTGCGGCACGGGAGCGGCCACGCTTGTGTTCGCGCGCGAAGGGCTGGCTGTGACCGGAGTGGATCTCTCGAATTCGATGCTCGAAGTCGCCTGTCAGGCGGGAATCGAAGCCGGCATTTATGTCACCTGGCGACAGCAGGATATGCGTCAGTTGACTGTTGTCGAACCCGTCGATCTCGTTACCTGCTTCTATGACGGGATCAACTATTTGATCGAGATCGACGATCTCGATGTCGTCTTTTCGCGCGTTTGGGACGCGCTGCTGCCAGATGGGTATTTCATTTTCGATCTCAATACTCGCGAGAAGTTTGATGCGAGTTGGAATGACAGTTGCCAGATCGCAACGAATCGGGAAGAGATTTTCGGTGTCTATCAGAGCTGGTATGAGGCCGATACAGGTCTCTCACCGCTCATACTCACCTTTTTCGTTCGTCAGGAAGATGGTAGCTGGGATCGTTTTGACGAAGAGCATCTGGAGCGGGCATTTGAACTCGAACTCGTCAAGACGCGACTGATTGAAACGGGCTTTACCGTGAATGCTATGCTCGACTATTCGGACCGATCGCCACGATTTGGCAAAACGGGCTCAGAGTCGTCGCACCGAGTTGTGTTCGTTGTCCGGAAGCCGAGTCCAGAAGAATCATTGTTGGAGTCGAAGAGATGAGCGGTTTTATGATCGTCATCTGCATCATGCTGGTCATGTTCGCGATGCTCGCGATCGTGATTGTGCGTGATCCGGAAGAACGCGTCACTGTCTCAACTTCAGGAGACCTGGACGATGGATTCGAACTCCAAGAAAAGATTGTCGTTGATGGCAAGATCGTAGCGATTGAAGAATCAGTCCAAAGAGTTGAGTTCCCACCGCTCGATCCCGGTGTCGACCAATCGACCGGGGATACAGTGTTTACTGCCGAGGAAATCTCCACGATCGACTCCGTAATCGTACGTGTAAACGACCCTTCCATGGATGAATATGTTAAATCCATACATCCTGCACAGGAGGCGGAATTCGACGCAGGCGAGAGGGTTTCGTCAGTTGGCGAACAGGCTGAAGTCATCATCGCGGCCTCGATTGATGAACCTGGCCTGGAGCATGAAAGCGAGTCAGCCGTAACGAATCATGACGATCGACGACCAGAGCAACCGGACGATGTTTGACCCAATTCCGGGCCGCACCCTGTGTCTCGTGATAGGAAAGGAGCTGATTTGGAAAAGCGCGCGTACGATTTTCTTCGCCGGTTGGTAGATTCTCCCGGACCTTCCGGGTACGAGACAGCGCCAGCGAAGTTGTGGCGTGCGGAAGCAGAGAGTTTTGCCGACGAAGTCACTCATGATGTGCTTGGGAATTCCTACGCCCGCCTGCGAAACGAGGGCGCACCCATCGTCATCATCGAAGGACACATCGACGAAATTGGATTTCTGATCACCCACATCGATTCTGACGGGTTCCTCTGGTTCGATCAGATTGGAGGATGGGACGCTCAAGTCGTTGTTGGTCAACGCATCCGGATAGCGGGCAATGAAGGCGACGTTTTTGGTGTCGTTGGGCGGAAGGCCAGTCACATCTTGCAGCCAGAAGATCGCGACCGAGCGGTCAAGCTCAAGGATCTCTGGATCGACATCGGGGCAGCCGACCGGGCCGACGCCCTGAAACGTGTGACGGTCGGCGATCCGGCGGTGGTTCATGGCGATTTCCTGCACCTGACCGACGACCTTTGCGTTTCCCGCAGCATGGATAACCGGACAGGGGCTTTTGTCGCACAGGAGACACTCCGGCTACTGACCATCGACCGACCGAATCTCGATCTCTATGCGGTCGCCCCGACCCAGGAAGAGGTTTCGTTCGCGGGTGCATATACCTCAACGTTCAAGTTGGCCCCGCTGGTCGCGATTGCACTCGACGTGACGCACGCCACCGACTATCCCGGCGCGGACAAGCAGCGGGACGGAGAGGTGAAGGTCGGCGGAGGTCCGGTTCTTGGGCGAGGTGCATCGCTCAATCCCAGGGTTTACGAGGGACTTCGAGACGCATCGAAACGCCTCGGACTTGACCTACCTGTGCAAGGCAATGCACGCACGAGCGGGACCGATGCCGATGCGATGATCCGCACCGGCGTCGGCACTGCGACCGGATTGATCTCGATACCGAACCGGTACATGCACTCGCCAAATGAAGTGATAAGCCTGAGCGATCTGGTGGATGCAACCCGGGTGATCGCGGAATTCATCCGATCGATTACTCCGGAGTCAGACTTCAGACCTTAACCTGGTTCATCTGATTGCGATCGGGTTGGCAGTGCGTGCAGAGATACGTGCCGCGCGTGCCAACCCGGATCTTCTCAATTGCTTTGCCGCAAACAGGACAGGGTTCGCCCTTCCGAGCGTGCACGGCCGGGAAGCCATCAATCGGGTACGCCTTGTTGTGAACGATCTTCGCGCCACCCTGCTCGATTCCCACCCCCAGTGCCCGCTGGACTGCCTCGAGTATGTGCAGGATATCATCCGGACTGAGTTCGTTGGCCGGAGTCACGGGATGAATTTTTGCCCGGAAGAGCGCTTCATCGACGTAGATGTTGCCGACTCCGCCAAGAATCCCCTGATCGAGCAACGCGAGTTTGACTGGTATAGATCGCCGGGCAAGTTTTGCGGCAAGTTCTTCGACTGAGATTCCTCCCGGACCGACCGCATCGGGTCCAAGCTTGAAACTATCGATAAGGGTGCCGACATCAGCGGCCGGAAGCAATCGTAACCACCCGAACTGACGGATGTCGCTGAGGTAAAGAACCGATCCGTCATTGAAGGTGAATTCGATGTGTGTCGATTTGTGCGGGTACGGTCCATCGGGGTTCGGAACCGGATGACCGGCCGTTTGCCGTGTTCCATCACCCCTATGCAGAGAGAGTTGCCCAGCAAGTTTGAGGTGAAGTACGAGACTCAGTTCTCCGCAAAAATCGATGATCAGCACTTTTGCTCGCCGTCTCGCCCCTTCAATTGACCGGCCAATAAGCGGGTCGAGTGTAGGAATTGGAGAGAAGCGAAGTAACTTTGGGAGACGAACCGTGACCGCTGTCACGTTGCGACCCACAAGCTCTCGTTCGATTATGCGCCGGCAGGTTTCAACTTCGGGTAGTTCCGGCATCATTCACCAAAGAGTCAAACGGCGCGCGTTTCCTTCATTCGTTGACAGCATGACACGCTCAGGCGTTCGGGACGCACCGTTCAACCATCCAGCGCGCGGCGTCCCGCCCGGCGTTGACACCCTCGTCCTCGTTTCGGGAAGCGCGGATAACGCAGGCCATCACGTCCCAGGCCGCATTGCGCGCGAACTTGTGGCGTGCTTCGTACAGGACATGGCGTGGACCAAACAGTCGGCTTGTAGTGGTCGAGACGACTTTCCAGGAATCACCGTCACGTTCCACCACGACATCGTGTCGACCCTGTCGCCAGACATATTGCGTCGCTCCGCCGCAATCGGAATCAGCCAATCCGAGCCCTCCTCCGCGGGTGAAGCGGTTGAGACCATCGAGCCGAAATGTAGATGCCAAAAGAATGTCCAAGCAGTCCCTCCAGTTGCTCCGATGCGACAACTCCCCCAATTGAGCGTCGCCGGGGCTGAATGTGACTTTCCGAACTATCGAGCAACACGAGTCTGCACGGCCCACTCACTCCCGAAGTCATTCGGGACCGATCTGGACACGAACTCGCGGTGGCAATGCGCAACCCGGAGGGTTCCCCGCTCGGATAAGAGAGTTTACCGCAAGATGTGCATTTCAGTCACGAAAAATGGCGCGGATCGAGGCTTGCCGATCGTTGCTTCAGTTACCTGGACGAAGCGGTGGTGAGTTGAATTCTTTCGGCTCGAAGCGAGAATCAGCTTTCATCCATCAGAGTGTGCTTCGGTAAGATGCGCTGCAGGAAGCGCGGCATCCACCAGTTCCAATCGCCAAGCAAGCGCATCGTGGCTGGCACGAGCAAAGCGCGGACAATCGTAGCGTCGAGCAAAACAGCCAGGGCAATACCCAGTCCAAGCGCCTTGATGATAATCACATCGGCGGAGACGAAGGATGCCGTCACCACGACAACGATCATCGCAGCACTCGTGATGATCCGCCCGCTACGCTGCAATCCGATTGCCACACTCTGGGCATTGTCGCCGGTGCGATCCCACTCTTCTTTCACCCGGCTGAGCAGGAAGACTTCGTAGTCCATGCTGAGTCCAAATAGCACGCAGAACATAATGATCGGGAGTGAGGCTTCGACGTACCCCAGGGGTTCGAAATTGAGCGGACCCTGGAGATGTCCGTCCTGAAAAATCCAGACGAGTGCCCCGTACGAGGCGAGAATCGAGAGCGTGTTCATCAGAATGGCCTTCAGAGGCAACAGAACGGCTCTGAAGAGGATCAGCAGCACGAGATAGGTTGCGAGTACGATCAGTGCTATTGCCTTCGGGAATTCGCTGTACATGAGGTCGACGACATCGACAATCTCGGCGGTACCGCCATCGACAAGCATCTGCATGTCGCCGCCTACTTCGTATTCGCGAGCGTCAAAGAGCAGATCCTTATTTTCCGCGGTATTGGCATAGGAGCTGGTGAAGGCCAGAATCATTGTCGTCTGTTCACTTGCGAATTGATCCAATCTCGAATCGATTCCGAGAGATTCGGCACCCTGTCTGATACCGACCAGCAGCGGCACTTGTTCCCGGGCAACGCCGGTATCAAATGTGACGATGCTTTGAACTCGTACGATCCGAGGATCAGACTTTAGCCATTCGGAAAAGTCATATAGGGCGAGCAGGTTCTCTTCATCGAAGACACTGGCGGGCGACTGAAAGACGAAGACGAAGGGAGAGATTTCGCCGGGACTGAATTCCTCGGTGAGGATGTCGAAACCCTGCCGTGAAGGAAGGTCCTTCGGAAGAATGGTTGCGTCTGGCGATGAGACATTGACGTGAAGAAAGGGGAGACCGAGTAAAACCAGAAGTGAAAGCGTCGGAATCAATACCAGAACGGGACGTGCCATTACCCAATGGGATAACGTCACCCAGAATCCGTGGTCCGCGATCCCTGGTTCCTCTTTTCGGCGGAAAATCCTTCCCTTTTCAATCCGAGTTCCGATAAGCCCGAGCGCGGCTGGCAGGAGGGTCAGGGCCGCGATTACGGAAAAGAAGACAACCACCACGCCGGCGATGCCGACCGACCGTAGAAACATGAAATCGAAGAGCGAGAGTCCGGAGAGTCCGATCAGGACAGTCAATCCAGAGAAGAAGATCGCCCGGCCAGCGGTTCCAATTGTTTTCTCGACCGCGCGCTCAGTCGTCATTCCTTCCCGTTTCAATTCTTCCCGAAATCGGCTGGTCACGAAGAGCGAATAGTCAACCGCGAGACCAAGTCCGAGCATGGTGGCAAGATTGAGCACGAAGATCGAAAGGTCAGTGACGTGGGCGGTCCAGTACAGCGCGACCAAAACAGCGGCAACGCCAAGCCCCCCAACCGCCAATGGAACGCAGGCCGCAACAACACTTCCAAAAACAAGCAACAGTGCGACCAATGCGAACGGAAAGGCGATGAGTTCAGCCCGCCGAAGGTCGCGCTGGCTCACGGTTTCGATATCCGCGTAAAAGGCAGGTCCACCGGCGACCAGTGTGGTCAGGTCTGGTGCTTCGCGAAGCGCGGCTCGGAACTCCGGCACCGTTCGCTGCGCCTCTTCGGGCGGCAAATCCATGCCGATCAAGGCATACGAGGTTCGTCCATCGGAGGAGATAAGACTCGCATCCTCTTCCGGCAGAATAAGATCGACGACATGCGGAACCGAACTGATGTTGGATAGAATGAGGCGGGTTTGCGCCAGATAAGACGGATCCGCGGCGGTCAACGACTCTGACTGAAAGATCACCACAACCGTCGAAGGGCTGAAGGCAAGATCTCGTTCGAGCACCGCGCGGGCCTGGGAGGCTTCGGTTTTGTCCGATGAAAAACCGCCAACCTTCAGTGGTTCTTCCACCCGGAGGAGAAACGGAATCGATACAAGAAAGAGAAATGCCCAGATTACGACGATCGCCTTGCGCCATCGATAGGAAAAACGTCCGAGCCGGAAAAACACCGCGTACCGCCTGAAGCAAGACCTCGTCGTGGGCCAATTCCCACAGTGAGTATGATCGGTCCAGGATCAAACCGTAATGCGTGTTGTCGCTACGCTCACGTGAGTGACTCCCCGACACCGATGAATGTTCCATCCTCAGATCTGATTACTCTTCGGACCGCGCTGACGGCATCGACGTTGAGTGCACCGTAAATGTGCGGGAAAATCTGCCGGTCATCTTCGTAGATGGCACGCGACTCGAGTGTCGCTGTGTCGATCGAAAGGAGGCAATAGTCACGCTGATCGGCCGTGTAGTAGCGATTGCCGGCCGCGAGCACACCTTCTTCGCCATCGGTGCAATGGATGAAACCTTCCCGTTCGAAACCTTCCGGCAGATATTCCGGTCCAGCCGCCTGGCTTAACCACGTTTCGGTCGCTGTAAGATGGAAAGTCACTGGTTTCACACTATGCTCCTGTGAGTCCCTGGTTTGACGGTCTATAACTCCGAACTTATTATCGCCAGATCGCAAGGCAACGAGCGAAAATTGAATTCTGCGGTTTGGCGTCCCAGGAAGCACCAATGCATACCCGTGATGAGATACGGTTGACCACACTGGCGTCCACCGCCGGCTGAGCAGCCAAAATGAGCCCGGGGGCTCTGGCGCAGGTTCTGCGTCCTCTTCAGTTCCAGCATCACGATCAGCTTATCGTCGGTTTGCAAACCAGTGACGATGCCGCTGTCTTCCGCCTGTCCGCCGATCTCGCCATCGTGCAAACAATCGACTTTTTCACTCCGATTGTGGATGACCCGTATACCTACGGCGCAATCGCTGCTGCCAATAGCATGAGTGACATCTACGCAATGGGTGGCGATGTCTCCTTTGCGCTGAACGTCGTCGCCTTCCCGGACAATCTCGATCCATCGATTCTCGCTGCTGTCATCCAGGGAGGGGCGGACAAGGTCGCGGAGGCAGGCGGGGTCATTGCCGGCGGGCATACCGTCACCGATAAGGAACCCAAATATGGGCTCTCCGTCACCGGTCTGATCCATCCTGATCGCATTTGGACGAAAGCAGGAGCGGCAGATGGAGATGTGCTCTTTTTGACGAAGCCGATCGGAACTGGCATCCTCGCCACGGCGCTCAAAAATCAAGTCGTGACTCCTGATCATATCGATGCCGCGGTCGCTTCGATGTCGATGCTCAACCGGCGCGCATCCGAAATCGCGCGGGCATTTCCAGTTTCGGCCTGCACAGATATCACCGGGTTCGGATTGATCGGTCACGCCTCCGAGATTGCGGCGAAGAGTTCCGTACAAATCCTGATCAGTGCATCACAGATACCGCTCCTGCCCGGTGCACTCGAATACGCCAGGGGAGGTCAACAACCGGGCGGGCTTGGGCGAAACCGCGCGTTCTATGAAGCGAATGGTGCATCGATCAACGCGGAGGTCGATGCACCACTCAGCGCGTTACTCTATGACCCGCAGACCTCGGGAGGATTGCTCTTCGCGATTCCTGAGAAGTTCGGGGCTGCTTTCAAAGCTGCATTTACAACGGGGGAGCAGGCGATCTGGGAAATTGGCAAAGTTCGCGCGGGCACCGGACTCGTTGTCATCAACTAATTGATTGAGGAGGTGGGTGCCGTGAGTCTGAATCAGACAGTCGTGGTCGTGAATCCGGCAGCTGGCGGAGGCAAAACGCTGAAGATCTTGCCACGTGTTCACGCTGCCCTGAAATCTCTCAATGTGAACTACCATCTTCACCTGACAACCGAAGCGGGCGATGGCCGGGCCTCTGCCGCCCGGTATGCACGCGAGGGAGCCTCGCTAATTTTGGCCGTCGGTGGTGATGGCACGATCCACGAGGTGGCCAACGGCGTTTACGACAGCGGTGTCCGTGTGCCGTTTGGTGTCGTGCCGGCGGGAAATGGGAGCGACTTTGCCCGCACAATTGGCTCTTCGAAGGAGATCGAAAAGTCGATTGCGGTGGCATGCAGTGGTCGATCGCGGTCAGTCGATGCGGGGTTGGCCACCCTCGACAACGGCATATCGTCCGTCTTCGTCAATATAGCGGGACTGGGTTTCGACGCGCTTGTTGCTGAGCGGGCAATTCGCACAAAATTCCTTCCCGGCGCAAATCTTCCCTATCTTGCGGCAGCACTACACTGCCTCATTAGTTTTCAGAACATCGAGACGACTGTAAATGTCGATGGAGAGATCATTAACACCAAGGCTGTCTTCATTCAAATTGCGAATGGGATGTTTATGGGTGGTGGCTACAAGATCGCCCCAATGGCGGATATAGAGGATGGCAAACTTGATCTTGCACTGGTTGGCGATCTCTCGAAACCTGATCTACTAATGAACATTCCGAAGGTATACACCGGAAAACACGTCGGTCATCCTAAGTGTGTTTTCAAACGCGCGAGCAGCATCAGGGTGGAAACCGTTCAGCCAGCCAACGTCCAACTTGATGGTGAAATCATCGGACCGGCACCGGTCACGTTCACGGTCCTTCCGGCCGCGTTGTTGCTTGCCGGATGAGCGATCCCACACAGCCACTTTTGCGCCTTCCGACCTCCCGTAAGGGCTGGGGTCATCTCCTGACTGCAATCAGCGTTCGCCCCAGCAAAGGCATGGGCCAAAACTTCTTGGTCGAGCGCGGAGTGGTCGAGCGAATCGTAAAGACCGCGAAGATCACCCCCGGCGATCACATTATCGAAGTGGGGCCGGGTCTCGGTATTCTCACCGCGCATCTGTTGCAGGCTGGAGCGCGGGTTGACGCAATCGAACTCGATCGTGAACTCGCTGCCCATATGAAAGCGACGTTTGGTGACATACCAGAACTTCAGATTCACGAGGCCGATGCACTGAAGTTCGACATTTCGACGCTTCTGACTGATGGCAAACCTTATTCGTTGGTCGCCAATCTGCCCTACTCAATCGCATCGGCGGTCATCATGTATTTCCTGGAGCAGCCTACACCGCCTGAGCGAATTACCGTCATGATTCAGCATGAGGTTGCAGAGCGACTCGTGGCTGGGCCGCCGGATATGACCGTGCTAAGCGTGGCGACTCAAGTGCTCTCGATTCCGAGAATCGCGTTTGCGGTCACTCCTGGCAATTTCGTTCCGCCACCGAAGGTCGATTCGTCGGTTGTTTCGATAGCCCCACTTGGTGACAAACGACTGGCAGCGTCACGCCGGCCACTCTTCTTCCGGCTCGTAAATGGCGGATTCCGGCACAAGCGCAAGCAGATTCTGAACTCGCTCGCATTCGAAGTTGAAACGCCCAAGGCGGAGATCATCGTGCGATTGGAGAGCGCTGGAATCGATCCGCTCCGCCGTGCGCAAACGCTGACCGTCGATGAGTGGCTGCGATTGCTAGATTCCTGGGAGCGCGCGGAGCAGACAATATGACATTGCGGGCGCTCGCCCCTGCGAAGATCAATCTCGGACTCGAAATTCTGGGTCGCCGCGACGATGGATTCCACGAAATCCGGACGATCATGGCGGCGGTTTCGCTCTTCGACCGTATTCAGGTTCGCCAATCAACGACGCCACGATTTCACGTCGATGACTTCGAACTGGCCGGTGAGGTCAATCTCGTTCAGCGGGCGATGGAGGCCATTCGGCAGGACCAACCGAATACACCGGCCTTTGTCACATTGCGCAAGCGGATTCCGCTGGCAGCCGGGCTGGGTGGTGCGAGCAGTGATGCAGCCGCCACATTGATCGCACTCGACCGCTGTTTCGTACTCAATACAAGGCCTGAGCGACTGGTCGAGATGGCGACGGAGCTCGGGAGTGATGTCCCGTTTTTTCTCTCCGGGGGACGCGCGCTGTTATCAGGTCGAGGCGAGGTGGTAACCCCGCTACGGCCAATTTCCCATGGGTTTGCGGTGATCGTCGTACCGCATCTTCACATTCCATCTAAAACCGCGACTTTGTACAAAGCGTTGAAATCAAGTGACTTCAGCGATGGTACTCAGATTGAACGCTCTGCGAAATTGCCGATCGAACAGTTTGTCGAAAATGAGGAGTCCCTGCGAAACGCGTTCGAGCGACCGCTGTACGAAATTGCCCCTCAATTGCAAGCAATTACAGACGTACTGCGAACGAGTGGTGCGAAAATGGTTGCGCTGTCGGGGGCCGGTCCGGCGCATTACGCACTTGAAGATGACTTCGACCAGACGCATCGAATCGCCCGAAAGACGAGGGACGCGCTCGGTACATCGGCCTCGGTGCATGTCGTTCGCTTCATAACGCATGGTGTCGTGACCAATGAGGAATTCAGATCGGAAATACTCAGGCGCTGATCGCATGCGGTATCAGGACGAACCACGACTTTCCGTTCACAATGGGTGTGAACATTTGATGGACTCAATCGCGCGTCCACAAAATCGGCGCGGAGGCGTCACTGCGTGAATCGACAGATCATCAACCGGCGTTACCGTGTCGAACAACGAATTGGTGAAGGCGCCACTGCGGAGGTGTACCTCGGTTTCGACATTGTCCTGAATCGGCGCGTCGCCATTAAAACCCTGCGTTCACAACATTCGACGAATCGCGCTTTCCGGCTCCGGTTTGAACGAGAAGCTCAAAGCGCCGCCCGCTTTTCACACCCCAACATCATCTCCATTTTCGATGTCGGCGAGGATCATGGACTGCCGTACATCATCATGGAGTACATCGATGGCCAAACACTCCGCGAAATCATTCAGGAGGAGGGTCCTTTCCACCCGGACGACGTCGCCGTGCTGGTGGAACAGGTCGCCGCGGGACTCGACTATGCCCACCAGCACGGACTTGTCCACCGGGATATCAAACCGGAAAACATCCTCGTGGATCGACATGGTTTGGCCAAGGTAGTTGATTTCGGAATCGCGCGCGGACTCTCTGACAGCACATTGACTGAAACCGGAAGTGGCATTGGCACAGTTCACTACATCTCGCCGGAGCAGGCGAGCGGACTGATGGCTACCCCTGAATCCGACATCTACTCCCTTGGTGTGATCGCATTCGAAATGTTGACCGGTGAGTTGCCGTTCGAGTCCGAATCGGCAGTCGGGCTCGCAATGCGGCATCTCAACGATCCTGTTCCGGACCCGGCGTCGGTCAATCCAGATGTGCCGCCAGAAGCTGCCGATATCGTGCTGCAGGCACTCGAAAAGAATCCGACCCGACGCTATCCGACCGCCGGAGCGTTCTCCCGCGCCCTGACCGATTGGCGGTTGTATGAACCGTTACCGCGATTGGCCGCAAAGTACGTCGTCCCTCGTGAAACGGAACCTCTCCGCTATCAGCGAGACGATGTGACTGCAGTTCTTCCGGGATATCAGGATCAAGCGCATCCCGAATCAGTGACGGCGGCGCCAGTCCCAACCCAGCCGTATCTTCCTTACGACGAAGATACCGGTAATGGTGGAAAATCGTGGATTGCCGGGTTTATCGCGGTCGCCTCAATAGCCGCTGTACTATGGTACGGGTTTGGTCTCTCTGATCGGATCAATGGCTCGTCGGGAGACGAAACGGCGACCGCAATCAACGAATCCGCAGTCGCGACCGAGTCAGAGGTACCGGGTTCAGCAGGGGATTCGCCAACCGCGACCACCGCGTCCATGATGGCGGGTATCCCAAATGTTGTCGGGCTAGCACAGGCGGACGCAGAAGCTGATCTCTCAAACGCGGGATTCACAATGGCACTCGGAGATCCGATGCCGTCCGACGAAATCGCCGAAGGGAAGGTGGCGCTTCAAAATCCCGGTGCGAAGTCCGCACTGGCTGAAGGTGGCGAGGTCACGATTCATCTGAGCACCGGTTCGGTTCGAATTGATTTCGCGGCGCTCAACGTTGAAGGTCGATCCGTCGACGAAGTGACGACGGAGCTGACCTCCAATGGGATCAGCGTCGAACTGGTGGACGAGGGAAGTGAATCGATTCCAGAAGGCTCCGTGATCCGACTGGAACCAGGTGACACAGCTTCGCCCGGTGACGTCGTGACCGCGTTCGTTTCAAAGGGAGATCGCGTCCAAATTCCATTCGACTTGCAAGGTCAACCAATGGCCACCGCACGGACTCGATTAGGCGAACTCGGACTCGTGGTCGATTCTGAAATCGGTGTCTCCAGGGCCACAATTGAGAACGCGGGTCTTGATCTCGCGGCAAATGAGATTGCCGACGGTGACATCGTTGGTATTCAGGACAACGACGCACAATTCGGCGGGTGGGTCATTCGCGA
>Ga0105046_10001813_pt1 | contig 33225 bp, 24 predicted proteins | sample MAT03_FD_78385 | JGI IMG/M metagenome (GOLD analysis project Ga0105046, IMG submission 78385) | Freshwater microbial communities from Lake Fryxell liftoff mats and glacier meltwater in Antarctica - MAT-03 (megahit assembly) | ecosystem: Environmental > Aquatic > Freshwater > Ice > Liftoff...
CAACACTTGCTCGTCCACCTGTGCCTTTGTCTGCCTCATGGGCAGACAGCAAGCTCCTTTGCTGTCGCTTTTTCAAAAAACTACCCACGATCGATACCTATCCCACTGGAATCGTTCGGCTTATGATGCGATTGCCCTGGGGGCAACCCAGAGCCGTGAGCGGCCAAATCCCGGTAGCAATGCCGCAAATTCATTCGCATCCTGGCGGCCTTCCAATCAGTTCGCAGATGCCCGAGGCACCCGCATGACCGAACACGCGCCCGCGCCGCCGCTCACGGCGAAGGGCGATCCGGCAAGCGGCGCCAACGCGCCTGTCATACCGTTGATGGCGAAGCCCGCCAATCCCAGTGAATGGCCGACGTAGAGCCAACGCCCCGAGCGGTCGATGCACAACTCCCACGACGCGGCACCGACGGTGAATGGCGAGCCCGGAACCGTCAGCAGTGCGCCCGATACGCTATCCACCGCAAACCCCGCCACGGTACCGCTAATGTTGTTGACAACGTACACCCACTTTCCGTCCGGGCTAACGACCACGCCCGCAGGATTTGTGCCGCCGGTGGCGTAGTCGTCAACCTTGGTCAACACCCCGTCCGCAGCGGCGATCCGATAGACACTGAGTTTGTTGCCGCCGCCTTTGTCCCAGCCGCTCACAAACAGAAACCGGCCCAGCGGATCGACGTTGGCGTGATAACCACCGACACCGGCAATCGTTTTGGGATCCGACGGCAGCCCGGTGACAGGGTCAACAACGAAACGTGTTACGTCATTGTTGTTGTTGCGTGCCATAAAGAAATATTTCCCTGACGGATCGAAGGCAGGGCCGTGATTGAAAGATCCGAACGACAGGCCGGTCGTGGCGGTGAGCGCACCCGAGGCTGCATCGATCGTGTAGATCGAAGTCTCGCCACCCGAGACCGTACCGGCGTAAAGAAACTTTCCCGAGGGATGCACTTTGACCACCTCGGGCGTCGCTCCTGTTGCGAGCCGCGCGCCGATGGCGGTCAAGGCTCCGTTTGGATTGACCGCATAGGCCCCCACATTGCTCCCGTCGTAACTACAAACGTATAGATATTTGCCCGAAGGATGCTCGGCGAACGTGGTCGCCACGCCGGCGTAGGGAGCGCTGCCAAGCGGCGTGAGCGCCCCCGTGGCGGCGTCCAATCCAAACCCCGCGATGTTCACGCCTTGGGAAACGTAGACGTAGGCGCTCGTGACGACGAATGCGGTGACCGAGGCGCCGCTACCCGATTGAGTTGCAACGGTGATGGGGCCCGAAGTCGCATCCGGCGGCACCACCGCGACGAGCTCTGTCGGGCTACCCAACAGCACCGTCGCCGTCACACCATTGAAGGTGACGGTGCTCGCGGCACCCGCGAAATGCAGGCCGGAGATGGTGATGCGATCGCCCGGTGCACCCTGCGCGGGCAGGAAAACAGTGACCACGGGCGGCAGAGCAACGGCTACGTCCGCGTTTGGGGCGGCATCGGCGATTGCGGCATCCGTCGAACTTCCACTGGCTGCTCCATCCAACGTGACAATAGGAATGGTGTTCTCTTCCTCGCTGTCACAAGACGCGGTGGCCACTGCACAAGCGAAGCACGCGAATAGAAACCTCGTGCCGGTTGCGTTCATCATGGTGCGCCCTTTTTACATCATCACGGCGAACGTCGGCGCCATTTGTGACGGCACACGCCTGCGATCGGGTGTTTCCCGCCATGGGTACGGCCGGCGGACGCTTCAAGACCGATCTACTGGCAAAACGGCTGAAATTTTGGCCTTTGTTTCAGGTATGGCCGACATGGTTTAGAATACAGGTGTGGAACGGGAGCCTCCCAGAGCAACGAGCGACGAGATCGATCTCTACATCCGGACCTACTATTCCCTCCTGCGTTCAAGCGGGGATGTCCGGGTACGCTCCTTCGAGGAAGCACACATCTATTCCGAGTCGAGCCTGCATGCCGGGGCGCGAGAAACCGAACCCGACGTGGCGGCCTTCGCCTACAGTGCCGCACGCCTTCCGGTTTGCATGCCCGGGATAAAGCGCATCGTGCTTGGCCAATCCAAAGAGCAGTTCGAGTCGGCCGGATTCAATGTCCGAGAGTGGACCCGGGTCACCACACGCGGTCGCCGCCGTCCGATGCGATGGGATAGCAAACAAACCCTCGCCTGTTTTCTCACGAGCTCGTCCGACATCGACGACCTTATCCCCATCGTCACGGCGTACCAGATCGAATGGAACAAGTTGCACACCTTGCTGAACCGCAAGGACGCCTTGCAACAGAACGATCTCGACGTGCTTTCCGACGCCTTCAGTGGCGAGCTCGCCGTCAACCTTGCCCGTGTCGAACAGGCTCCCCTTGATTTGAATGTTCGGCTTCTGTCCGCATCGCTTGTGGAATATCAACGCGCAGCACAGCGCTGGTGGAGCGAAGTCGAGCCGGTGTATCTCGGCTCCAACGGCGAACGTCGCCCGGTGTACTTCGTTTCCTCCAACACCCACGTTCTGGCCAATCTATTCGGCGGATATGCTCGACTTAATCGCAATACGATTCTTGAGTTTGCCCGAAACACGAATCCCGAGAATCTCGCGCCACACCTTGAACAAGCGATCGCATCCGGCGACGAGCACGAGATTGCCAACTGCTCTTATTATCTTTTGCACAAGTGGCTGAATCAATCGGCCAATTCCGAACGCTCGCGGGCTGTTCAACTTTCCGACGAAGCCTGTGGCATCACCACCATCCCCTCGCCCGGACACATCGACGTGACCGCGCAAATCATCGAACTGTCAAAGTTGGATCCGTTGGCCCTTGATCCGCGCATTGCCGTCGACGATCTGGCGCTGCTCAGAAAAAGCGACGCGTTGATTTTAAACATCGACTACCCGCTTGGAATGGCGGCTTACCACCTGCTGTCGCGTCTCGCGCAGGGCGTGCGCCAATTGCGCGGCGTCTATGTGATGGGCAAGGCTGCAACCCTCAACGGCAAGGTGGGGGATGTGATGATTGGCGGCATCACATACGACGCCCATTCAGAAAACACGTTCCTGTTTCGGAACTGTTTTAGTGGCGCGGATCTACAACCCTACGTACGCAACGTGATGGTCCTTGATGGACAAAAGGCCGTGACCGTTCGCGGTTCGTTCTTACAAAATCGCAAGTTCATGAACGTGTTTTATCGTGATGCGTATACCGTTCTTGAGATGGAAGCCGGACCCTATCTTTCCGCGATCTACGAGATGGTCTATCCGAAACGCCACCCAAGTGATGAGATCGTCCACCTATCGACGCTCACGTCTTTTGACGTCGGCATCCTGCACTACGCCTCCGATACGCCCTATTCGCGAAGGCAAAACCTCCTGTCGAAAAGCCTCTCCTATTTCGGGGTGGACGGAACGTACGCGTGCGGTACGGCGATTGCACGACGAATCCTGTCCGCGGAAATCGCGCGGCTGCGCTAATCTGACACCAACGTGACGATAGGCGTATTCGACTCTGGATTTGGGGGCCTCACGGTCCTGTCGGCCTTGCTTCGGCAACTGCCCGAATACGATTACCTTTACCTCGGCGACAGTGCGCGCGCGCCCTACGGCATTCGCAGTCCCGAGGTGATCGACGAGTTTTCGCGGCAAGCCGTGGCCCGGCTTTTTGGCGAGGGATGCCCGCTGGTCGTCGTCGCGTGTAATACGGTATCGGCGCGGGCGCTGCGCAACCTTCAGCAAAAGTTTTTGCCCGTTCATTTCCCGGATCACCGAATCCTCGGGGTCGTTCGTCCCTCGGCCGAAGAGCTCGCGGGATTGCCACCCGGCGCGATTCCGGGGATCACGCCGCCGACGCTCGCGGATGGAACGGTCGCCGTCCTCGGAACGAGCGGAACCGTAGCGTCCGGTTCGTACCGACTTGAACTCGCTAAACTTGCACCGCGCCTGCGCATTGTGCAAAAGGCCTGTCCCATGTGGGTGCCTCTTGTGGAAAACGGCGAGCTTTCAGGGCCAGGAACCGACCACTTCCTGCATCAAATCCTGGATCCTTTGTTGGCCGTACCCGAGCAACGGCCCGCCAAGATCTTGCTGGCTTGCACGCACTATCCGCTCCTTTTGCCCAGCATTCGTCCGATGGTTCCCGCAAACATCGAAATCATTTCGCAGGGGGCCCTGATGGCCGAACGACTGGCGGACTGGCTGCGTCGCCATCCCGAGATGGAAACGCGGCTGCGCAAAAACGGTGTGCGACAATACGTCACCACCGACGATCCCGTCTGGTTTTCCGAACAGGGAAGCAAGATCCTCGGCACCACCATCCGCGTCGAACGATTGCACCTGCCATGATCGCGCGTCACCACCGTTTCGCAACACGTTTGGCCACGCTCGTCCTCTGTACCTGTTCATCGGGCGGCGAGAAAAACGGCGTTGCCACACCCGATGCAACTTCATCGGGACTCAGGGACTGCCCCGCGTTCACGCCCGGAAACAACCTGGCGGTTTGCACTGCGACCTACCTTACGGGCCCAGGCGAAGACACGGCGGGCGGCGTTGCCATCGCGAATGATGGTGCCGTCCTTTATGTTGGAACGTTGGCCACCGACTACCCCGGTGCAAAAACCGTGGATCTGCCGGGCGGCAATGCAGGCCTGCTCCGGCTCACGGCCGACGGACGCAAGGTTCAGTCGGTCGCACGCCTCGGTACGACTGCAACTGACATCGACGTTCAACTGCGCAGTGGCCACATGGTGGTGGCGGGTGATTTTGGCGTGCAGGTTCTCAACCCAACCGGCGATGGTTCCCTGTTTGCGTGGAAGGAAATGCCGACCCATAAGGTTGCGGCCGGCAGCGATGGAACGTTCATTGCGCTGTCTGGCAAAACCATCATCGTTCTCGATAATTTGGGCAAGGAGAAGACGCGGTTCGACGTTGCCACCAATCGCGAGGTCAGCGACATCGCGATCGATGGACAAAACCAGCTGATATTTGCCACCGGATTCAAGCAAGATGATGGCGCGCCTTGCACCCAGTTGCAGATCCCGTTTGTGCGAGCGTACGACTATTCGGGAACGTTGAAATGGAAGAACTACGACTGGGCGCGTACCGAGGTGGGCAGCGAATGCGCCGACAGCCGTGGCATCGCGCTGGCGTTCGGCGCGGATGGTCAATTGTACTACGTTGGTGAGAGCCACGGTGGCAACACGGTCCATCGCCGCATGCCACGCGACATCGCGACCTTTGCGCCCAACGTAAAGACCGATGCTTACAACGACGCCTACAACATGAACGGTGCGGCGCCCGTGGGTTACGTGGCCAGGCTGAATCCATCCACCGGCGAGATTGCTGCCGGCCAGATTTTCTTGACCCGACTCGGCAACGGCAAGGGTAACGCTGCGCGCCCGAATGCGATCGCGGCCAATGAGCAGGGCACCATTCTCATCGGCGGCAGCGCTGCCTGCTGCATTGAAAATGCCACGATGCGAACCGTAAACGGGCAGGCTGCAATGCCTGAAGGAACGTACGCTGGGGGCGGATTCGCGCTGATCTTGCAGGCCGACTTCAAACAACGTCTCACCTGGACGACCTGGAATGGCGCCCGGGGTGGGGGCGCGACACCGGTTGGCGTTGCAGCCCGCGGTGGTGCGATGGCGATTGGCTTGCATCACGCTCCGACCAAAGACAGCGTCGCAATTTCCGTGAGCGAAGCACCCCTCATCACCGATCACCCGATCGCTGCCACCGGCGGAGGCACGAGCGACGCGTTCCTTTCAGTCTGGAAAGCGCCGTAATAGGTCGTCCTCCCTCGCCCCCTTACATGCGCCTACATCGGATGAGCCGAATTGAACATTCGGTGCGTCTAGATCGACATGGCTCACAAACAACGGCGCCAGTTCCTTCAAGGTGCGGGCGGATTTACCCTGGCTTTGCCTTTGTTGCCGTCGATCTTGACTGCGTCGCAAGCCGCAGCACAGTCCGGAAAACGCAAACGCTTCGTTGCGTACATGACGGATCACGGCGGCCTGATGGGGGATTCGATTTACCCCGCGCAGGCCAGTGCGGACACCACCGTCAACCTTTTCCCCGGACACGATGGCCGGTGGGGCACCCTGAAACGAACGGTCAACGGTACCACAGCCTCGGTCGCGCCGGTTCTGTCGGCGCCCGCCACCCAGCTTACCGATCGCCTGGTGTCGAAGATGAACGTGTATCGCGGCTTCGATATCCCGTTCTACATCGCGCACAACACCGGTGGACACCTTGGCAACTACGCCCGCAATGATGGCAACGGTGGCGACGGCAAAGCAATACAGAACGACAGGCGTCCCACCATCGATCAACTCATGGGATGGTCGACAAGCTTTTATGGCACGGCTGCCGGGATCCGCGAGCGCGTGATGGTGATGGGTGATCGCGGTGGATACTCGTGGGGATGGAGCAGTCCTGCAACGCGCTCGGGAACCATTCAGGAGCTCTCGGTCAACCGAGACGCGAAGAGCATGTTCCAGAAGATCTTTGTTCCCACCAACACGACGCCGGCACCGATGGCGCGAAAACCCATCGTCGATCGGGTGCTCGAGAATTATCGGACCCTTCGCAACGGCAATCGACGGATCTCAACTACAGACAAACAGCGCCTCGACGATCACCTTTCTCGCATTTCCGAGCTCGAGCGCAAGGTTAACCTCAATGCACCTCCTCCTCCCAAATCCTGTTCGGGAGCCAAACAGGTCACGGGCGACAGCGAGGGTCTACTGAACGGTGCGGACCGCAAACAAGGGTTAAAGCTGTTCAACGATGTGGTGGCTGCTGCCTTCATCTGTGACACGGGCCGCGTCGCTTCTATCACAGCCGCCTCGCCGCTGGTCTCGTTCACGGGTTCCTGGCATCAGGACATCGCGCACCAGTGGAATTCGGCCGGGCCTCAGAATTCTCTGCGACAGCACTATCAGGTGTTCTTCGAGCATGCCTTTCTTGATCTCGCGCAGAAACTGGATGTCGACGAGGGCGATGGCACGACGATCCTCGACAATACTCTGATGCAGTGGACGCAGGAGTCCGGACAGCAAACGCATGACAACGCGCAGTGCCCGGTCATCACATTCGGCAGCGCGGCGGGCTTCTTCAAAACGGGGATGCTGGCCGACTACCGTCGACTCAACTCATTCTTCCCTTCGTCCGACCCCTTGTTCCCGAGAATCGCGCTGGGTCTTACCTACAACCGGTGGCTGGCAACCGCATTACAAGCCATGGGTTTGCCAGCGAGCGAGTGGGAACGCCAGGGCGAAAAAGGCTACGGCAACCCCCTTGTCGGCGATGGCTACAAGAACCACTACACCGGCACCGTTCTCGGCTCGGGCAGCCAGGTTGTGCCGTTTGTAAAGGCCTAAGGCCTGCGCTACCCCACACGGGTGCGCCGCAAGAGCACGAGCAGTGCCCCCGGTCCGCCCATCGCAGGGGGGGCCGAACAAAACGCCAGCACGTGGGTGGCGACGGTGCCCTCGGCGAGCAATCGAATCGTGGCCTCTTTCAACACGGCCCGACCTTCGGAGTGAAGGCCTCTGCCATGAACAATCGCAACACACCGACGCCCGGCCGCGACCGATGCGGCAACGAAGAGGGTGATCGCATGCTCGCCGCGCGGCACGGTTTTTCCGTGCAAGTCCAACGAGGCCTCGGGGACTTTTTCGCCCCGAGCGAGATCACGCAATATTCGGCGATCCAGATCAGATGACCAACCCTTGACGATCTCGCCGACGGCCTCGACCTGAAACGTCACCGTTTGTTCCTTGGGCGCAACCGTTGCAACCTTCGCAGCCGTCGGCGGGCGCAGGGTCGGGGCGGTTGGCTTCGGTGCAACCCGCGTCGTGCGCCCCTGCAAAGGTGTCACGCCTCGCATGGCTTCTTCGAACGCGCGTCGATCGTCCTCGGTAATGTCGGCTTTTTTCACCGCAGACGCCGCCTCATCGCAAGGGCGAGGCACAAGCCCACGAAGACGACTGCCATGAAACCAGGTCGCGCCCTTCCAAAGCTACAAGCGCTGGCATAGAAACATTCATCCGGCGGCGGTGCGACACACTGTTGTCCCCCTGAACCATCCGTATCACAGTCGAACGACGCACATTCACTGCTCGACGAACACGCCACCCCATTGGCCCTGGGCAAAACGCAGGTCCGATCCAACCCGTGGCAAAGCAGGCCGCGTGCGCAATCGTCACTGTCCACACAGGCTTTGCCGGCGCCCGCGAGCGCCAGGCACTTACCGACCGGCCCGTCCTCGGGGATTTCACACCGACCGTCAAGACATTCGGCATCGTCACTGCACTGACCTCCGGCCGCCACAAGGGGTTCGATGAAACCATCGCAACCGGTAACTCCCGAAAAGTGGTTCGTGACGTTGAGGGTGTCGCAGCTTGCATTTTTGATGGTCGCAATGCACGCATCGATCCGGCTTGGCAGAAGCCTCGAACGCCCCTTCTTTTCCGAAGACCGCGCCCGCGCAAACTCGCCGTCAAAACCACTTGCGGTTTTCGATCGACACGTCTCGACACTGGTCCCGGCCCAGTCGTTGTCCGCCAGCTCCTGTGACTCGCAACACGAATACGCCTTTGGACAAATGGCGTCGGCCAGGGCCTGTGCCTTCGGATCCACAGCCTTGCTCGAACAACCGGTCAACCCAAGGGCCACTAGCAAAAACAAGGCTGGTCTGCGCATCCCCCAACCTTACCCCAAACCGACTCGCGGTTAGTGCGAAACCACAGCTTTTTTGCCCATCGGTTGCCCGATCTCGTGCAGCAAGGTCTGGAACCAGTCGGTGTCGACGTCAAAAGGTTTGCCGCCCTTGATCCGATCGAACTCGATTGCACGCAACCGACCCAGCTTGTCGTCGTGCCCGATAACCCCGGCCTCGCCGCGCAATCCGCAGTCGACGGCATGGTCAACCATGCTCTTGATAAGCCGAATGTCGTCGATGTTGGCAGCCGCCGAACGCGCGAAATAGCCGGATTTCTGAACCAGGGTTTTCTCGGCGCCGAGGCGCTTTGCAAACTGTTGCTGGAACCACTTGCCGACGTTGACGGCGTCGAGCTTGGGATGGCCAAACGCATCACGGGGAACTTCTTCACCGCGCGACTGCATTTCCGCCAGGATCTGATCGACGCAGGCACCTTCGGACACAAAGATGTTGACGCAATCCTGGCTGTCCATGACCGATTTCAAACGGACGGCTTCGGCTTCCAGATCGGTCGCCATCTCGGGAATGAAAACAGCGTCGATGTCGAGATGCGAAAAGTCCATCCGGAAGCCGGGCGGAAAGGCCTTGCGGGCCAGACGCTTGCGGTAAATTCGCGCGGTGTAGGCCGTCAACCAACCACAGGAACGTCCCATTACCTCATGGATGATGAGCATGCGGGGATTGGCAGACTGTTCGTAGACGAGGTTCTCGAAGAAGATCGCGCCCTGCTCGGCTGCGGTGTAAGCGCCGAGCGATTGTCGAATCGGGTATACGTCGTTGTCGATCGTCTTGGGCAATCCCACAACCGTCAAGTTGTAGTTGTGTTCCTTCAGATAGCGCGCGAGATCGGCAGCGGTGGTGTTGGTATCGTCGCCACCCACGGTATGCAAGATGGTGATGCCATCGCGGGTCAACTGACGGGCCGCCACTTCCAGCGCGGACTCGCCTTCCTTGATGAGGCCACGGGCAAGGCAATCCTTCGTGTTCGTTAGCTTCACGCGGCTGTTGCCAATGGGGCTGCCGCCGTGGCTATGCATGATGTGCGCGTCGCGGCGAGTTGCCTCGTTGACCTCAACGCTGTTACCCAACAACAACCCCTTGTACCCGCCCAGGTAACCGATGATCGGAACCTCGGGTGCGAGTTCGGTATAGCGCTCGATCAAGCCGCCCACTGCCGAGGAAAGGCAAGGCGCGAGGCCTCCTGCCGTCAAGATGCCCACCTTGTGCTTCGTCGTCGTCATGCGGCGAATGTAGCACCTGGCTCTCCGGGTTCGCCACCATCAGCCGATACCGAATTTTTCAGCAACCGGGACCATCCCGCGGCATCGTATCGACCAGGTGACCATGTCCAAATTCGCTAGCGTCCGCATGCCCTCCCTGTTCGTCGGCCACGGCTCACCGATGAACGCGCTCGACGACAATCGCTGGACGCGGGCATTCGCCGCATTGCCAAAACTGTTCCCGCGCCCGAAGGCGATCCTCGCGGTTTCAGCCCACTGGGTCACAGAGGGATCCCGTGCAACGGCCAATGATCATCCGCCGACCATTCACGACTTCGGTGGATTCCCTAAGGCACTCCACGATCTGCATTATCCCGCACCGGGAAGTAGCAAGCTGGTGGCACGTCTTGCGGAAACGGTGGGCGCCACGCCGAAAGACGATTGGGGCCTTGATCATGGAACCTGGACCGTGCTTCTGCACATGTATCCCGACGCGGACATCCCGGTTGTGCAGCTCAGCATGAGCAATCAGTTCACCGTAAAACAACACTTGGAAACTGGACGCAAGTTATCCGTGTTGAGAGACGAGGGCGTGCTCATTCTCGCAAGCGGAAACGTAACACACAACCTTCGCGACGCCTTTGGCCGAATGCAATCGAGCAGCACCGCAACGCCAACCTGGGCAAGCGCCTTCGACCGGGCGGTCGCGGTGGGGTCCAAGCAGCCGGATGGTGAACAATTGGTCCGATTGCTTGACGCGCCCGAAAGCCGACAGGCACACCCCACGAGCGAGCACTATTTACCTTTGCTGTATGCACACGGCGCATCGGACGCCAACGATGCCGTGACTTTTCCCATTGAGGGGTTTGAGATGGGATCCCTGTCGATGCGCGCGATTCTGTATTCGCAAACCGCGCCCTAGAGGCAGAGGAACAGGGTCGGCATCTGCTGAAAACCAAGCTGCAACTTGGTCACAATGCGATTCGAGACCTCGACAACCATCGTCATGTAATCACCGTTGGCGGTACCGTAAAACCGCGCGGCCTCCGGACGCCCTCCGATTTGCCCGCCGCCCGTGCCCGGCGTGTAGGTCCCCTTCCAATCGAATTCTCCGGACGCCTTCACCATCAAGGCCTGATCAACCGTCGCACTGCCGCAATCGAAACGCATCGTGCCTCCATTTTCGGGCGCAGAGGCGTTTAGCTCGACGTGTTCGCCACCCCAAATTCCGACCGAGAGTGGAAATTCCATCGGCGGACATTCACCGTCGTGCGCCTTGGCGGCGCCGGATTGTTGTCGATTGCAGTCACTGCCGTACGTTTGGCCGTCACATCCGCATACCGGTTGATAGAGCCTGGGACAGATCGCCGGAACAGAAACGCAAACCGAAATCACATTCGATTGGTCGCACTTCCCGGCAAGTGGTTGGCACCAGTTCCCGGGCTGGCATTGCTCGCCAAGTTCCCCCCTGCACCTTTGTCCGGTCGCAACCAGGCAAGATCCCGAGTGAGCAAGCGAGACCCCCGCGCCTCGACGCGCGCAATCGTTGGAATAGGTCTTGTAGTCACAACCACAAACCGGATCGTAGTAATCGTCGCACGCATTCGAAAGCCTGGTGCACGAGGCGTTGGGAGGAGCTTGCCCGTTGGGAGCGCTCGTACTCAACAGGAGAGGCCCACAACCCGGATAATTGAACTCGCAGAACTCCGATTTGGAACACGTTGTGTATCCGCAGTCGGGATTGACCAATGCGATGCCGCCTTCGCCGCCATACCCACCACCACCGTCGCCGCCCTCGCCGATATTCCCGCCATCGCCGCTACCGCCCGTGCCCAGCAGGCCAATCGGTTGTCGGCCACAGGCGCCGAGAAGGCTAACGGCGCAAAGGGCTGTCAGGAGCAGTCGTTCGGAGGATTTTCGAGCCATCTCCCGTTACGGAGCAATAGCCATGCCACCGAATTGGATCGATTGGCGAGAATCCCAAACCGCCCCTCGGGGTTCCGCCCTCAGAATTCTGAGATCGACCGGACCTTTTCGGCGTATCTCTGTCGGGATTCGAAACTGATAGGGTCCGCCCATGGGCCAAAACTTGTTTCCGCGGATGTTCGGCTTCGCTTTCGCTCTCTCCTTGATTGCGGCGGGCTGCACCGAGAACGCCCGCACGGGGCCTGTTGGCGGGAGCGCCGACGGGGGATCGGGTGGTACGAATAACGGCGGACAAACGGCGGGCACAGCGTCCGGTGGAACGATGGGGACAGCGTCCGGTGGAACGACGGTCGAGACGAAAGATGCCGCCACCGCGGTCGACACCTCGCCCTCTCCGGACGCGGCGCCCGCGACCTACCAACCATGCCCGCAATCGGAGCCATGCCGCATTCTTCCCTTTGGCGACTCGATAACGGTCGGCATTCTGACCAACCGTATCTTTCCCGTTGGAGGTTATCGCGTGCAGCTGTTTGCCCGGAGCGTCGAGGCAGGCAACGACATCACCTTTGTGGGTTCCGACGCCAACGGACCTGAAATGGTTGCGAACAAGCCCTTCCCCATGGAACACGAAGGCCACAACGGTTGGACGATCAATGACGTGAACAAGAACGGATGGGTGGCGTCGGGGTTGTCCGATCTCACCAACACCGTCATGCGTGATACGAAACCCCACATCATTTTGTTGATGGCTGGAACCAACGACATGTTGCATGTCGAAAGTGAGCCCGAAAAAGCCCACGAACGGCTCGGGACCTTCCTCGACAAGATCATCGCGGCGGCGCCCAATGCGCTCCTTGTCGTGGCCCAGATCATTCCAACGCAGCGCCTCGATATCAAGGACAACAACGCCGACACCAATCTGCGCGTGCAGGCGTACAACGCAAAGATTCCAGCCCTCGTGGCTGCCCGGGCCGCCGCTGGCAAGCACATCATCCTGACCGATATGTACGGCCCGTATATGAAGGACGCCGATCCCTTTGCGAACCTTTTCACCGCCGATCCCGCGCTGGATCCACCCGGCAAAATTCATCCCAACGCAGCGGGATACGCCGTCATCGGGAACACCTGGTTCGAGGCCATCAAACCCCATCTGCGCTGATGGCTAAAAGGTAGGGGATCCGCCGCGTTGATGTGATACGTTGCCGCCACGTGCATCGGGATGTGGAGCTATTTTGAGCGGTAAAAAACCAAGATTTCCGCTGTTCGCACAGATCCTTGTTTCCATGGTCGCAGGGGGTGTGGTCGGAATGGTGTTCGGCAAGCAAGCTGCCCCGCTCGGCGAGATAGGCAGCGTCATCATCGCCATCATCAAATCGATGGCCGCGCCGCTCTTGTTCCTGGGTGTGGTCGAGGCCTTTGTCACCACCGACATCCGGATGAAGGATGGGTTTCGGTTGCTCGCCATCAACGGTACAAACGCCGCAATCGCCCTCGCCATCGGGCTTGGGATCTCGAATGTTTTTCGGCCCGGCGAAAGCCTGGTACCACCGCCTGCGGCCACAATACCGACGGGGATCGGCCAAAAACTCGATTTTGCGGCCACCTTCAAGGGCTACATCCCTACCAATCTGTTTCGCCCTTTCGTCGACGACGCGATGATCTCGATCATCATCGTTGCGCTCATCTCCGGCATCGCGCTCCGCACCGTCAAAAACGAACAAAAGGCCGCCGGCCAGGCCGGCTTCGCGACCATCGAGGCGGGCATCCACACCCTTTATCGAGCGGTGCAGGTCGCCATCGGTTGGATGGTCAAGCTCGTGCCCCTTGCGGTGTTCTCGGTCGTCGCCAAAACGATTGGACAGCAAGGCTTCGCTCCCGCTCGCGGCATGGCGATCTACCTCGCAGCTGCGATTGGGGGCATTCTTCTGCACGTCCTCGTCGTGTACCAGAGCTGGATCGTCTTTGTGGCACGAATGCCCTTGCGGGTGTTTTGGGGCGGCTGTCGCGATGCCCTGGCCTATGCCATCGGTGCGTCGAGCAGCCTCGCGACCCTTCCCGTCACCTTGCGCTGCCTCGAAAAGATGAAGATCTCGCGCGAGTCGTCGATGCTTGCGGCATGCGTGGGCACCAATTTGAACAACGACAGCATCCTGCTTTACGAGGCCATGGCGGCCCTGTTTGTCGCGCAGGCCTACGGAATCGATTTGTCGATCGCACAGCAACTTGCGGTCGGCGGCGCCTGTGTGGTGGCGGGAATAGGCATCTCGGGGGTGCCGGATGCGGGCCTGATTTCTCTGTCCCTCGTCATGGGAACCGTCGGCCTGCCGCTCGAAATCCTGCCTCTCCTTTTGACGGTGGATTGGCTGTTGTCGCGCATTCGGGCCGCGTCCAACGTGACCTGCGACATCCTGGTGGCGGTCTTGCTCGACCGATTCAAATCACCGCGCGAAGCTGCTATATCTGCGGCCGAACATGGAACTCATTAAGTCGCTCGTCGATTTCGTCCTTCACATTGACAAGCACCTGGGCGCCTTCGTGGGCAACCACGGCGGCTGGACCTACGGGCTGCTGATCGGGATCATCTTTTGCGAGACCGGCCTCGTCATCTTGCCGTTTTTGCCAGGGGATTCACTCTTGTTCACGACGGGAGCGCTGGCCGCGTCGTTCCCCGACAAGCTCAACATCTGGCTTTTGTTTGTGGTCCTTTCCGCGGCGGCCATCATCGGTGATACCGTCAACTACTCGATTGGACGCGCCAATGGGTTGCGCAACCTTGTGTTGCGTTTTCCCCTGGTCAAGCCGTCGCACCTGCAACGTACCGAGAAGTTCTACGAAACCTACGGCGCCAAGATGATCGTGCTGGCGCGCTTCGTTCCCATCGTGCGTACCTTTGCACCGTTCATCGCGGGCATAGGCAAGATGCCGTATCGCACGTTCATCGTATACAACGTCCTTGGCGGCATTTTGTGGGTCGGCATTTGCCTTGGCGCAGGAGCGTTCTTCGGCAACATCCCCGTGGTGAAGAAGAATTTCGAGCTCGTCGTGCTCGGCATCATCTTCGTCTCGATTTTGCCGCTCGCTATTGAGTACCTGCGGGCACGCGGACGACGGCAGCCGCAGCCTGGTCCCGGCTAGCCCACATCAGGCCCGCGCCCACGACCGTGATGAGGGTGGCGGCGCCGATGCCACTCGCCGCTGCCGCGACCGAGCCACGGGTTGCGGCAAGGATGGTTTCCCATCCGATGATGATGAGCCCGCCGAGCCCCAGGCCAAGCAACACGACGATCGCGCCCGCCCCGAGCAAAGCTGGACTGCGCGCGGTTCGCAGGCCGTCATCGACGTCCGCTCGATCGAGCTTGGGTCCGCCGAGGACGCGTATGAGTGCCCAGGCCGTGGGGTGCATGATCCCCGCGATGATAAAGAGATAGGTGTAACTGCCGAGCCACTGCAACATGCCGCCTGCGACAAGAACCATGATGAGGCCGCCAATCGCACCACACATGCTGCCGAAACCGACGACCGACCCAACGGCAGCGGCCGGAAACATATCGGATGCCGTCGTGAACAGGTTCGCCGACCAGGCCTGGTGACAGGAGGTCGCGAGACTGACGCAAACAAGCGCGACGATCATGCTGTCCGTCGTAACCGAGATGATCGAAAACGGCATCGCGAAGGCGAACAAGACCATCGCCATCAAACGTCCCTTGCCGGGATTGTAGCCACGTCGCACGAAAAAACTGGAAAGCCATCCACCGAAGATGCTGCCAGCGTCGGCCGCGAGATACGGCCAGAAGATGAGCAAGGCGCCCTTTTCTGGAGACAGACCGTGTTCGGTCTTCAAATAGGGTGGCAACCAGTAGAGATAAAACCACCACACCGGATCCGTTAGCATCTTGCCAAGGAAAAAAGCCCAGGCCTGTCGGTAGCGCAGCAACGACGGCCACGGTAGATGCCGCTTCGGAACAACCGTATCACCGTCACTCTGAATGATGGCCAACTCGGCCGCGGAGAGGCGCGGATGTTCATTCGGGCTCCGGTAAACGCGCACCCACGCAATGAGCCAGATGAATCCGGCGGCACCAAGCACAACGAAGGTCGCTTGCCATCCCCAGTAAGACGCAAGGATTGCAACCGGGCCAATCATCATGGCACCGACGTTGGTTCCAGTATTAAAGAGACCCGTCGCCATCGCGCGTTCGCGCCGGGGAAACCATTCGGCAACCGCCTTGATTGCGGCGGGAAAGTTGGCTGCCTCGCCGAGGCCAAGAACGAAGCGGGCGATTGCAAAACCCACGGCACTTGCGGCAAGGCTGTGACCCATGGCCGCAATACTCCAGACAATGACCGCCCAGATCATCGTGGTGCGAACGCCGAACCGATCCAACAACCGACCGGCGATTGGAAACATCAAAGCGTAGGACAGCTGAAACGCGAAGTTGATCCAACCGTAACCCGCCTCGTCCCAACCGATGTCCTTTTGCAGCACATCCTTCAGCGCCGACACGGTGATGCGATCGGTGTAGTTAATGAGCGTCGCGAGAAAGAGCAGCCCGCAGATCAACCAGCGGAGGTGACGAATGGGCGGGCGGTTGACGCTCGATTGCGGCATTTCCCTTGGATATCACGAATCATCACTCTTCAATCGGAGAACCGTCGGCCTCTGTGGTCGACAGCACCGCGGCGGCCACCAGATCCCCCATGACGTTGAGCGTCGTGCGGCACATATCAAGGAACCGATCGACGCCCAGAATGAGACCAAGGCCCTCGGGCGGAATCTTGAGCATGGCGAGGATCATGGCGATGACGGGCAAAGACCCGGCCGGTACGCCTGCGGTCCCCACACCACCCAAAATCGAGATCCCCATGACCAGCACCTGCTGGCCAATGGAAAGCGGAACGCCATAAAGCTGCGCGAGAAACAAGACGGTGATCCCCTCAAACAGCGCCGTTCCGTTTTGGTTCATGCTGGCCCCGACGGTCAAAACGAAGTGGCTTGGACCCTTCGGCAATTTCAATTCTTCGTCGGCAACTTTCAACGCCGCGGGCAACGACGCGCTCGACGAGGCAGTCGAAAATGCGGTGGTCATCGCGAGGCGACAGGAGCGAAAGAAGGCAACCGGACTGCGTTTGCACACCACCTTCAACAGGATGGAGTAGGTGCCGAACATGTGAATCAAGATGCCGCCAATCACGACCGCGACGTAGGCCGCCAGCGGTCGCAACAGGTCGGCGCCCATGCGAAACGTCATGGAAAACATGAGGGCGCCCACTCCCACCGGGGCCAAACGCATCACACCCGCGATACAGGTCATCATGATGTCGTAAAGGCCCTGCATCCATTCCACGAGACGGCGTGCGGGTTCGGTCGGGGTAACCGAGGCAGCGATGGCAAAAATGACGGAGAAAACGATGACCCCTATCATGTCGCCGGCGGCAGCAACCGCGATGAAGTTATTGGGAATCATCGCAACGACGAGATCGATGGTGCGGGCGGAGGGTGGCGAAGGTGTGACAGCGAGGGTCGCCCCCCGTTCGGCAAGCGCGCGCAAGACATCGCTGTGACCGACACCGGGTTGCACAATGTTCACAAGTGCGATGCCGATGACAACCGCGATGCCCGATACCACCACCGTGTAAATCAGGGTGCGAACACCGAGGCGACCGAGTCGACTGAGGTCCATACCCGCGATGCCCACCACGAGCGCCGACAGAATCATGGGCACGACCAGCAGGAACAGCAGCCGCAAGAAAAGCTGTCCGAGCGCGTACGCCAGATTCTCGTTGCACCAGATGGCCCAGGGGGCGGTGGGGGCGATCGCGCGCAGAAGCAGTCCAAGGCCGACGCCTGCTGCAATTCCGAGAAGCATCTTTTTGGGATTCATGGCGGGTCCGCGGTCGGAGGTGCAACCATAGTATCGAATCGGCGGCGAACAGCACGCCCAATCCGGCACATCCTCTCGGCGATCCCCAATGATCCACCGTCGCTGTGTTCGGCGGGATTCGTCAGTGCGCGGCAGGTTTTTCGGGGGCTATTGCAGGCGGCGCCACAGGCGACGGCGCTGCGGGCGGACTGGCTCCCGGCGTCGCATGGGCATCACCGGGCGCCGGAAAACCATCCAGCGTTGGCGGCAGCGTGCGCTTCTCGCGATTGCGTGAACCCGGACTCAAAACCAAAAGCCCGAGGCGTCGATTCTCGGCCGCGATGGGGTTCTCGGTGTTGCGCAAACGGGTCGGACCAAAGGCGGTCACCGACTCGATCTGTTCGGCCATCCCGTGGCTCGCCAGAACCTTGTGCGCAGCGCTTGCACGCTCGAAGGAAAGATCCCAGTTGCTCTTCTTGCCGGACACGTATTTTCGCGCATCGGTATGACCCATCACGCGAACCATCTTCCCGACGCGGTTGAGCACCGGTGCAAGCCGGGTCAGAAAGGTCACAAGAGCCGGCTTCACATCCGAGGACGCAACCTCAAAAAGCATGCCTTCGCCGCCTTCACGATCGATGGCCTCGATCAACACACCCTCGGGCGTTTTCATGACCGATACGTTCGCCGCGATCGCGCGCAATTCCGGATCGGCAGCGCCGATGTCTTCGATCGCGTCTTTGATCGTCTCCGCATCATTCTCGATGTCGGCGCCTTCTTCCGTGGGCGGCGTCCCCGTTTGCTCGAGCACGGCGGGCACCATCTGCGAAGCACCCTGCATCGACATGTCGCCCACCTCGAGAATACCGGTACGGAAGTAGTTGGCGATCTCCTTGCGCGACTTCGCGTCGGTCGAAGCGATAAGCCACATGACCATGAACAACGCCATCATCGCCGTGACGAAGTCAGCGTAGGCCACCTTCCAGGCGCCACCGTGATGGCCGTGGCCACCGCCCCTTTTCTTGATTCGAATGCGCGGCGCGGTTAGTTTTTCGGCCATTTTCTATCCCTTGGTCGACCGAACCAGCTTGTCCATCTCGGCGAAGGTTGGCCGCTCGTCGACAAAGATTGCACGACGGGCCAGATCGACCGAGACGTTGGGAGGCGAGCCGCGCAACGATGCCACCAACCCGAGACGAATGCAGTGCATGTAACGAATCACGTGGGTCTCTTGCATTTCCACGCTGGTCGCGATGGGGCTCAACATGCCGTAGCACAACAAGATTCCCAGAAAGGTACCGACCAGTGCAGCGGCGACGTGGTGGCCGATGACCGCCGGGGGCGCGTCCATGTGGTTCATCGTCACGATAATGCCAAGCACGGCGGCAACGATACCGATGCCCGGCAAGGAGTCGCTGACGCCCTTGATAAGCGTGGTCGTCAGGTGTCCACCGTCCTTGAATGTATCAATTTCGGCCTCCATCGACGCATCCAGTTCATCCGGAGAAACGCCCGAGACAACTTGTTGCAACCCTTCGATCAAGAAGGAATTTGCGTCGTGTTGTTTCGCGACCGACGGGTATTTCTTGAACAGGTCACTCTTGGTTGGGTCGGCCAGATGCGGCTCAAGCGCCAACATACCTTCGCGCCGCATCAGCGTGAAAAGCTCGAACATGAGCTTCAACAGATCCGTATAATCCTTGGGGGTGGGCGTCCCGTCCTTGAAAGCGGCCTTCAGCGCGTGGATGACACGCTTTCGCATCTGACCGGGAGAACTCGTGATGAGGGTGCCGAGCGCAGCACCGCAGATGACGACGAACTCGGACGGCTGAAGCAAGACGTGAAAGTCACCACCGGCGATTGCAAAACCGCCAGCAACGCTGCCAAACACAACTAGGAGCCCGATGAGAGTCACTTCAAGAAGGTGAATCGGCCTGTTTGGCAGTAACTTGACGGCTCACCGTCAGATTTCGATGAGCGTAGCGCAAGGCATCAGGCCCCACGGCGCTCAACGTTCCAGGCGCACTGCATCGGTGTTGATGATAGTTTCTCGAACCATGACCCTCCCCGAGGAAGAAGCCGTTCTGTTCGAAGGCCGACCCGCGCTTGTGCCAAGCCTCGGATCCCTCCTGCTCAGCATCTTGACCGTCGGTATCTGGCTCTTGCCGCAATGGTGGCAACACCGGTCGCGCCACTACCGCATCACCTCGAAACGCATCGTGGTCGAGTCGGGTGTCTTGTCCAAGCGACTTGAGCAAATCGATCTCTACCGGGTGGCCGACTACACGGTCGAGAAACCATTTTTCCAACGCATGCTCGGCACCGGCAATCTCATCCTTCGAACGTTCGACAAGAGCTCACCCGAGTTGCGAATCCAAAACATCAAAACCAACGTCGTCTCGCTTTACGAACAGGTCCGACTCGCCACCGAGGCGGATAAACTGGCCCGAGGCGTGCGCATGATCGACTACGAACAGGGTGGGATTTGAGAGCAAACGTTTCGACCGGGCTCCTCGGCGCAGCACTGCTGCTTCCACTTGAAATTCTGGCGCTGGGCCGCGCCGACGGGATCTTTGTCCTGAGCGTCGCCCTCCTGATGACTGGATTCGGTCTAGTCGCCGGTGTTGCAATCGCAATCCCCGATGCAATCGCATTGCGGTTGACTACACGGCAGCCATTGCGATCCATGATTCGCGCATGCGGAAGTTTCGCCGCCACGATTCCGCTCGGTCTGCATCTATTTGACGGCGCCAAAGCGAGCACGCTTCCGGGCGCGGCCTATGCACCCATATGGGTTCCGCTTTTAGTGTGGTTGGGTGTCACAACCGTGTTGTGGCTGGTTGCGGCGTGGAACACCACGGCGCGGCGAAGTCTGATGCTTTCGACAACGTTGTTGGGGACAACGCTTGTCGTCGACAGAATCAACTGCACCAGACTCCGTTCCGAATATCCGGATGTGCACACTTTCCTGTTGTTTGCGACGATCGTCGGAGGCGGACTGGGGCTGCGACTGTTGGGACAAACTATCCGCGGCAAAGCGCGGCGACCTGCTCGACCATGGGCGTTTCCAATCACCATCGCCATCGTTGCCACCGGGTTCTGTGTTACGGTTAAAACAGGGCTACCCGACGACAACAGCCGGTGGGCCGTCGCAACGCGAGGCATGCATACCCGGATGGTGACGCGTCTGGTTCGCGGCGCATTTGACACCGACAAGGACGGCTATGCCTCCGTTCTTGGCGGTCAAGACTGCGACGATGCCAATCCCGCGGTGAATCCCGGGGTGGGAGAAGATCCCGACACCCCGCTCGACGACAACTGTGACGGCCTGCTCGAAAGTCCTGGCGCGACGGAACGCAAACAAGAAAACCTCGCGCTCAACGTGGTGCTGTCCGCGTTGCGAAAGACGCCGCGAATCACCGACCTCGTGCAGAGAACCTCCAAGATGCACTTTATTCTGTTGACGATCGATGCCTTGCGGGCCGACGTGCTGGCGGCAACCGAGGACAACCGGGCGGCCTATCCGAATCTATTCAGCATCCTTGACCAGGCCAGTCGATTTCGTATGGCGTTTGCGCCATCGGCAGGTACCGACCTATCAATGTCGGGGATCCTGACTGGACAGGTGGATCCCTTTCACACCGATGAACCGACGCTTGCTGAGGCCCTTCGCAAACAAGGCCGCCAGACCCACGCCGTCATCCCAAGCGAGGTCATACGATACGTCGGCGCCTCCATCCTGACACGCGGGCTGGATGGTCACGATCTGCTGGTCAACGACAAGGATCGACGAGACATCGGGACCTACTCAACCTCGGCCGAGACCTCTCGCCTGGGATTGCAGTTCGTCGGCAAACACCTGAAAAGCGGCAAGGACAATCCGTTCTTCCTGTGGCTTCACTACTTTGATGTTCACGAACACGACGAGCTGCGGGCGGCCGATCCGCGCGTCCGAGAAATCCTCGGCGACAATCCCGCGCTACTCCGGCGTCCGGATCGCTACCGGCGGATCGTCCGACTCGTCGACGAACAAGTGGGCGTGTTGCTTTCCGGGCTGCGTTCGAGGGGGCTGCTCGAACAGACCATCATTGTGGTGGTGAGTGATCACGGCGAGGGTCTCGGCGACGATCCGCGCTTGCCGGGAAACCACGGCAAGTTCGTCTACAACCCACTTGTCCACGTTCCGCTTGCGATCCGAATTCCGGGTGTGCCGGCCAACTCGATTGAAACCGCAGTTTCGATTCTCGATTTGCATCCGACGTTGATCGAGCTTGCCGGTGTGGTCCCACCACCGGTTGCGGGCCAGACACTCGTACCCCATCTTGTTTTGGACACACCCCCTTCCTGGCTCAACCAACATCGACCGCTGCCGCTCAACGAAAGTGATCAATTCGGTGTTGTGGTCTGGCCCTACAAGCTGATGGTGCGAAAGGCCGAAAACCTTTCGGAACTGTATGACATCTCGAAGGATTTCCGCGAGAAGACCAATCTTTCAGCGGCGCAACCCGACCGGGCCCGGGCGATGCTGGCCTCATACTTGGCTCTGCCTACCGTCAACGTGGATCGAACCAACAAGGGACGAAGGCTGCGCAACCAGGCAGCACAGGTCGTACCCGCCGCACGTTGATCTCTATTTGCCTTGAAACAAACGGGGCGCAAAAATATTCAGGTAGTCGCGCCAGTTCATCCAAACGTGACCTCCTTCGCTTTCAAGGTACTCGGGCGCAAAGCCGTGGCCCTTGAGAATGACCGGTCGGCTGCACGTCAGGCGAGAGGATCGGTGGTTGCTCCGGCGTCTGTGCACTGACCACAGGGCTCGTCCCGAGCAGCGCCAGACAAACAACCATCGACCGAATGACTTTGCGGAACCGACTCGGTGCAGCGTTCATGGGCGCATCCTCGAAGCGGGGCGACCCTCCGTCAACAACCTTCCGTCGACAAAATATCCCGACTGACGCCTGGGTCACAGCTCGCCCAAGGTTGAATGCGCACTTATACGGCAATTTTCAGCAGACTTGGATAATAGATAATGGAACATGTTCACGCCGTTTCTCCTCGCCCAAAGCCATGCCTTGCTTGCTGTATTGCTGGCGACCCCGCTTTCCGCAACGTCGCCCACGTCTCCCATGCCGCCACCGATATTCGAGCTCCGAGTCGGCAGTGAGCGCATTGCAATCCATGATCTGAATGCCGCTGCCTTTGGTCAATTCGAGCTCACCCGCCCGGTGGAGGTTTCGATTCGCACCGAGTACGACGTCCGCTGGGTGGATATCCGTCCCCGGTCCGCACGCATTGAGGCTGTGATCAGCGCTGACCACAGCACCATTCGCTTCACGGTCACAAAACCCGTTGCGCTTACCATCGAATTCAACGGCGACTGGAAACGCGCCGTGCATCTATTCGCGACGCCCCCCGAGAAATCGCCACCGGCAACCGATGCACCCAAGGTGCGACGATTCGGCCCCGGCGTTCACGAAGTAGGAGAGATCGTGCTTCAGGACGGCGAGTCTGTCTATCTGGAGAAGGGATCGTGGGTGAAGGGGCACATCAAGGCGGTGAAAGCCAAGAACATCACGATCTCCGGCCGTGGTGTGCTCGATGGCGACTTCGTAGTCCCCGAGCCTCCACCTACAGAAAAGAAAGCCCAACCGTACGGCAACGTTCGCAGCATGATCCGCTTTGAAGACGTACAAGACGCGCGCATCGAAGGCATCACCATCGTGAACAGCAAGACCTGGACGGTGCTTTTGCGACGGTCAAAGGGTATTCGCGTCTCGGGCATCCACATTCTGAACGCTGGCTCTCCCTGTACGACGGATGGCATCGATGTCGTGTCGTCAAGCGACGTCGTGATCGAGGATGTGTTCATCCGAACCAACGATGACAACATCGCGGTCAAAAACCTGGACAGCGCCGAGCGGATTTCCGACATCACCGTGCGACGCGCGGTGTTCTGGAACGAAAAATGCGGCAACGCGATTGAAATCGGATTCGAGTTGCGAACGGGTGTTCTTGAAAATATTCGTTTCGAAGACATCGACATCATCCGCGTGGAACGGGGTGCCGCGATCAGCATTCACAACGGCGATGCCGCAACCGTGAAGAACGTCGTGTTTGACAACCTGCGCGTCGAGGACGCTCGCCACAAGCTCATCGATTTCGCCATCGTCTGGGGCGCCTACGGCAAGGACCGGCCCGCATCGCGGGAAGATCGGCAAAAAATGTCGGACCGAGGCGGGGCATGGGACGCCGTGTTGCGCGCCGCTCCCGACGTTCGCAAAGAACAGGCTGAGTATCGCGGGCACGTCGAAAACATCACGGTTCGCAATCTGCACGTGGTCGAGGGAGCCCACCCCTTCAGCGTCATCGCGGGCTACGACGAAGCCCACGTTGTAAAAGGCGTGACGATTGAGAATCTTCGCGTGGGAGAAAAGCGCATTCGCACCGAAAAGGAAGCTAAACTCTCGAAGGAGTTTGCACCTGGACTGCGGCTCCGATAAGTCATGAAAACAACACAACGACAGCTTCTACAGAGTTCGATCGCCGCCTTGCCTGCGGCAGCGTTGCTCTCGCGTGGCCATTTATTGCAACGACTCGCCTTCGCAGTGATCATCTTGTTTGCCGGAACACCGTCGGCCCTGGCCGACGACGGACCGAGCAAGGCTGCCAGCATTTTGGCTGGTCACTCTGCACAGGGGCATCTGTTCAGCGACGGACCGAGACAGGAGGCGCGCCTGATGATCGGCATGCCGAAGGTTCACTTCCCCATTTCGTGTCACGCGGAAGGTGGCACAGCTCCGAAGGGTGATAAAGCTGCCCGCGACAGGGCCGTTGCGGCCTATTTCGATCAGGGCGTGGGCCAATTGCACGGCTTTTGGAGTTTCGAGGCCGAGCGTTCCTTTCGCCAGGTGGCATTGCTGTCGCCTTCCTGTGCGATTGCGTACTGGGGGATGGCGATGGCTGCCATCAGCAACGAAGCGCGCTCGATTGGTTTCATACGCAAGGCCGTGGCGAAAAAGGCAAGCGCCGATCCGCGGGAAATTCTATGGATCGATTCGCTGGCTGCCTTTCACGAAGTGACCGAAGCCGAGGCGCGCATGGACACCGCATCCGACGAACCGCTATCGAGCGCGAAGGCAGAAGCCCCCGGTCGCGTCTATGGCAAGCCAAGCCTCGAACGGATGAAGGACTACATCAAGGCACTGGAAGGCATTGTCGAGGCGTATCCCGATGACATCGAGGGCAAAGCCCTCCTGGTCTTGGCCATCTGGGACGCCGAGGCGAAGTTCTTTCGATTCTGGGACAAGGCGATGGGCGATGGATTGCCGATTCAAAGTCGGGAAGCGGTACACGCCCTCGCTTCACAGGTGCTGGCGAAAAATCCACTCCACCCAGTCAACCACTACATCATTCATCTCTGGGATGGACCCCGTGCACGCCGTGCCGTGGACTCGGCGTTCAACTCGGGTCTTTCAGGACCAGGGATCCCGCATCTGTGGCACATGGCAGGACACACACTGGCAAACCTCAAGCGATTCGGAGACGCGACCTGGCATCAGGAGGCCGCAGCACGCCTTGATCACGCCTACATGATTGCGGACGATATCTTTCCCGATCAGATCCACAACTATGGTCACAACAACGACTGGTTGGTGGCCGATCTCGCCATCACGGGGCGCGTGCATGACGCGGTTGCCCTGGCCAAGAATCTCATCGAGATTCCAAGACATCCTGCGTGGAACGATCTGGGCGATCGGAAGAATCGTCCGGTCAACGCGGCACTGGCCTACGCCTACGCAGAACAAAAAGGCGAGAACAGCGCCACGTTTGGACGCAAGCGGCTATTTGAATTGTTGCTCGACTTCGAGCGGTGGGACGAATTGTTGGCGCTCAGGGATGGGCCGTATCTTGAACCCACGGCCTTCCCGGCGGAACAGTGGAAACGTCAGATTTCCATCGCGCTTGCGGAAGCCAAAACCCTGCGCTTGAAGGAAGCGCCTGCCTCGTTGGCCGAAGCAGAAAAGCTGCTGACGGCAGCGGCGCCCAAACCCGACGAAGATCTCAAGAAAAGGCGCGCCCTGCACGCCGAGGTACGGATCGAAATCCAACTCGGACTTGGTAGGAAAGCCGAGACCAAAGATATCGAGCAAGTGGAATTCTTGCCGCGACAGCGCCGGGCCGACTTACTATTCCGCCTGGGAAAACGGGACGACGCACTCAAGAATGCCGCTGAAAGCGTAACACAATCTGAAAATGAGCTCCCCCCCCTTGCGAGATACGCCGAGTTGCTCTGGCGAGCAGGGCGACAATCCGAGGCCGTCAATACCTTTGCCCGTCTGCGACCGCTCGCCGCTCGCGCCGATCTGGACGTGTCGATGTTTGCACGCTTGCTCCCGATCGCCCAAGCCGCGGGTGCGACACCGAACTGGCGACCAGCTGACACAATCGATGGTCGCAATCACGGCGCTGGCAAGGCACGCCCAAAACTCGAAAGTTTCGGGCCAGCCCGATGGCAGCCACCCCAGGCTCCCGAATTCAAACTCCCCAACAGCGACAACAAGACGATCACCCTGAAGGATTACGCGGGCCGCCCCGTGATTCTCATCTTCTACCTCGGCAACGGGTGCATTCACTGCCTCGAACAGCTGCGCGCCTTTTACCCGGTGCAAAAACAATTTCGCAAAGCGGGTATCGAACTGCTTGGCGTCAGCACTGATTCCGTCGAAGGATTGCGCCAAACCATCGACAACACGATCCCAAAAGAACGACTGAATTTTCCGCTTGTTTCCGACCCCTCGTTCACGGCTTTTCGGGCTTTCCGCGCGTACGACGGTTTCGAGAAGAAACCGTTACACGGAACGTTCCTCATCGATGGTGCAGGAAAAATTCGCTGGCACGACATCAGCTTCGCGCCGTTCAAGAACGTCGAATTTCTACTCAACGAAAGCCGGCGCCTGCTGCAGCTCCCGTCGGCCTCGACACCACCTACCCGCTTTTCTGACCTGCAAACGCGCAATTGAAAGCAAGGGTGAGGGTGGCCATCCCCGGGTCCGGAGGCAGTGCCTTGAGCGAGCTGCCACCGATTGACTCCTGTTGCGCATTTGGCGGCAGACCCTTGCCCCGATGGGTGCCGTCTGACTCGGCGCGCCTTTGCCGCTCCGAACCTTCTTCTGACGCCCAATGGCGCGGCGTATGAATCCTTGTAATATTCGTCCCCATGCCGACGACGACTTGGAAAGAAATCCTGGCAGACCGCATCCCCGAAGCCCTGGGCAGAGAGATCGATGTTTTCGACAAGCAGATTGCGCTGCGCAAGGAAAACAAGATCGAGGAAAAGCTGTTTGCCGAAACCCGATTGCGACGCGGCGCCTATGGACAGCGTTACGACAACGGGCAGCGCAGCGACGGCGAGAAATCGCAAGAGCTGAAGTACCCCTGTGGGCCGCTCACGAAGGGTCCGCAAACCGTCTGGGATGCACCCGGCATGATGCGCATCAAGATCCCGTTTGGTGCCGTCAGCGCGCAACAGATGGAGGTCCTGAGTGAACTCGCCGAGGAGTATTCGGATCAGATTCTGCACATCACCACTCGGCAGGATATTCAGCTTCACTTTGTCCACATCGAAGACACACCGGATCTCATGCGGCGCCTGGGTGCCGTCGGCATCACGACGCGCGAAGCGTGTGGCAACAGCATCCGCAACGTGACGGCTTGCCAGTATGCCGGTGTCTGCCCCGATCAGCCATTCGACGTGACCCCCTACGCCAATGCAATGGCCTACTTCCTGCTTGGGCACGATGATGCGCAGGATTTTGGACGCAAGTTCAAGATCGCGTTTTCGGGCTGCAAGGACAACGCCTGCGGCCTGACCAATTTCCACGATCTCGGGTGCATCGCGCGCGAACGCATCGTGGACGGCCAGAAGAAAATCGGCTTCGAGTTCCTCGTGGGCGGCGGACTGGGTGCCGTACCACAGAACGCCCAGATGTTCGACGACTTCATGCCGCCCGAAGAACTGCTGCCGACGGCACAGGCCATCTGCCGCGTATTCGCGCGCCTCGGCGAAAAACAAAACCGCGCCAAGGCCCGCATCAAATTCCTGATCAAAAAGATCGGCATCGAAGAGTTCAAGCGCCTGGTCCTAGAGGAACGCGCCAAACTTCGTCCGGACGAGCGCTGGACTGCATTTCTCGACCACCTGGATGTTACGAATGAAAAACCACTAAAAGCCGGCGCGCCCCTGTCCGCGGGCAGTCATGGCGCCGACTACGATGCGTGGGCCAAGCACAACGTGCGGGCACAACTTCAAAAAAACTACTCGACCGCGATTGTGCGCATGCCACTCGGTGATTTCACAGCCGATCAGGGCCGCATCGTCGCGGATCTGATGCGCAAGTACACGGGCGACACCTGCCGACTCACCGCCGATCAAAACCTGGTCTTGCGCTGGGTTTCGAATGCCGATCTGCCCGATCTGCACCGTGATCTCGCCGCCGCCGGTCTGGCGCGCGGGGGTGCGGATACCATCGGAGACATCACAGCCTGCCCTGGCACCGACACGTGCAAACTTGGCATTTCATCGTCGCGCGCGCTGTCGGCCGAACTCACGAATCAAATCGAGGGTCCGAACCCTATCGTGGCACCCGAGGCGCGCCATCTGCGCATCAAGGCCAGCGGTTGCTTCAACTCGTGCGGACAACACCACGTCGCCGACCTGGGATTTTTGGGCGTCAGCCGAAACGTCGGCGGGCGACGTGTCCCGCACTTCCAGCTGGTTGTCGGCGGGCAATGGAACAACAACGCGGGCTCATACGGCCTCGCCATCGGAGCCGTACCCTCCAAGAAGGTACCGGCCATCGTCAAGCGTGTTACGGACAAGTACGTCGCCGAGCGTCTGAGCGAGGGCGAAACGTTTCAGGCCTACATCGAACGCGTCGGCAAAAAAGAGATCCGAAAACTCGTGGAAGAGGTTCAGCCAATTCCGCCCTACGAAGTGGATCCCAGTTTTTATTCAGACTGGGGTGATCCGCGCGTGTACACGATCGGCGACATGGGCGTCGGCGAATGCGCCGGCGAAATTGTTCCCTATGTCGAAATGGGCCTGGCCGCGGCCGAGCGTGAAGTCTTCGAGGCGCAGGAGCTATTGGATGGTGGTGACATGGCGGGTGCCGCCAAGCGCGCGTACAGCGCGATGCTGCAGGCCGCGCGGTCGCTCGCCCGCGAGAAGAACCAGAACATCGGCGACACTCCCGCTGAAGTCGTCTCCGAGTTCCGCAAACACTTCGTCGACACCCAGTTGTTTTTCGATCCCTTTGCAGGAGCGAAATTTGCACAGTACCTATTCCGGGTGCACGAAGAAGGAACAGACCTCAAGTCCAAGGATTCGGTGCACCAGACAATCGAAGAAGCCCAGCTCTTCGTGGATGCCTCGCATCAGTGTTACGCCCGCCTCGGAGCGCAACTTTCGCAACCTGTCGTCGCCTGATCGCTCGGAGCATCGTTTATGAACGCCGAAAAAATTCAGATCAAACTCTTCGCCAAGCCCAAGACTGGGACGGCGATTCATCCTTCCGCCTTCGTTCCCGTGTTTCACGAGTGGATTCGCAATACGGTACTTCCGGAATTGATGATCGATGTCGCCACCTATGAACACGTGGCCAGGGGACCCAGCGTGTTGTTTGTCGGTCACGGTTCCGACTATGTCATCGACGAGCACAAGGGCGTACCTGGACTGCTTTACAACCAGAAGCGCGCCATCCCCGGTGCGACCGAACGGCTTTCGGATGCCGTTCGGCGCGCTCTGTATGCAGCGAGTCTTCTCCAAAAGGACGACTCGCTAAACGTCACGTTCCGGACCGACGAGATTTTGTTTCGGATCAACGATCGCCTTTCGGCACCGAACACCGCCGCGACCTTTGCGGCCCTGCGATCCGAACTGGAAACGTATTTTGGATCGCTTTTGACGGGCCTGACGCTGACCATCGACCACGTTGATGCCGATCCTCGCGAGCTGTTTACCGTACGCATTCGCGTCACGGAGGCAGAAAAAGCCCCCTCGGTCGACGCCCTGCTGGAACGGGCAGGCGGCCGTCCCATCTGATCCGCCAGAGTAGGCCGACCGCGGCCAGCTACAGCTTGAGCGTTGCGCCTGCCATGGTGTAGACCAATTGGTCGCGCTCAAACAAAGCGCTGTTGACCTTGTCCTTGTAAGCCGCACGGCCATTGAACTGTCCGGGCAAGAAATCGAGCTTCACCCAGGCGGAGAAGTAGCGGTTGATGACAACCTCGAGGGCACCGCCAACAAGAAAGCGCATGTCCGAAAAGCGGTTTTTCTCGGGATTGCGCCCGTCGAAGATCTGGTTGTTGTCGCTCGTGTCCCATTCCCTACACACTTCTCTCGGCTCGACGTCGCGAGAGATATCATCCGAGCTTGGGCAAAGGCGATCGCTGTAGTACTGAAGGCTGGCATCAACCGTGAAATGAACGATGTTTGAGAAGGACATGGTTGCGAGCGGGCCGGCTTGCATCGACCAGGTATTTCGTCCGTTGAAACCCGGTCCACCGCCACCCAGTACACGCGCGCCGAGCGAAAAGGGACCCGCCTCGATGAACTGCATGCGCGAATGCAAGTTGAACTCCCACGTCTGGAAATAACTCCGCATTTCGACGCCAGCATCGATCTTCAGATTCTTGCGTTCCCATGCGTGAACGGTGAGCCGACCGTAGAGCCAGTAGGGATAACCCATCCCGACGTCGGCCGCGAAACCACCCTTCGGCAGTGCCTTCGCGCCCCAGGTCGACAGACCCTGCTTTGCCTCGCTCAACTCGGCTCGGGTGGGTCCCGTGCGGGTCGGAACCAGATCGGCCTGGATGATGCGATCCTCACCACCTTCGATCGTCACCGTCTTGCGCGTCTCATCGTAACCTTTCAGACGAAAGGAGATCTGATGTTCCCCGGCAGGGACCTCATCCTTGACCGAGGGTGTGCTCCCTTCGATTGGCTCGTCGTCGATAAAAACCGTCGCGCCGGCTGGAGACGAAAGGAACTTCACCCGCGTCACGGCCGCAAGTTCCGCCACCACCGAAACCGGGCGGTTCTCTTCGAGTTGAACTTCGCGCGAGAAGTCGCGATAGCCCTTCTTTCGTACCACAACATAATGTTTGCCGGGGCTGAGATCTTTGCGATCGATCGGCGCCGCACCGAGGCTCGCTCCGTCGAGAAACACCTCGGCATTGGGAACCGCCGACTTGACCGAAAGCATGCCTCTCGGCTTTTCGTCCGGCGCCTTCTCCATCTTCAAGCGCACCAGCAACTGTTCGCCGGGCGTCAACTTGACGACTTCCTCCGAACCTGAAAAACCCTTCTTTTTACCCTCGACCACGTGCTGGCCCGCCTGCACCGACGGCAACTCGACCGGCGCCTTGCCAATCATCCGACCATCCAAAAACACGTCGACGTCTTGCTCGTTCGAGAGCACCCGCAACGATCCGGTCAAACCACCGGCCGGGGTGCCACTCACTTTGACCTGTTGGCCTGCCTCAACCTTGACGATCGTGCGAAACGGCGTCTCTCCCTCTTTTCGAATCTCGACCACGTGCTCGCCCGGCGTTACGCCCGCAAGCAATGTGGGCGCGGCGTCTTTCTTTTCCCCATCGAGAAAGACCATACCGGAATCGGCAATTATCAAAATCGAACCACCGGCGCCGGCTTCCTTCTTGAGCGAAACATCGCGGGTTCGGAGCTCGGCCTCGTTGAGCGTCACCCACTCCGAGAAATCAACAAAGTCCTTCTTCTTGACCTCAAGCTGGTGACGACCCGCGGTCAACTCAAAAACATTCGGAATCGTGCCACGGCTGACACCATCGATGAATACCTCGGCGCCGGTCGCCGAGTTGTCGCCGCTCGATCGCAAATCGAGGCTACCGGCGCGAGGCGCACGCTCCATCGTGAAGCTTATCTTCTGCGTGCGCTTCACGTCGAGCTCTTGCGCGATCGGTTTGAAACCAACCTGTTCGATGACGAGCTTCACGCGACCGCGAGGCAACGACAGGGTCAGCGGCGTATAGCCCGCCACGCCGTAGGTTTTCGGATCCCCGCTGTCCTTGCCCGGCACGGCCCAAAAAACGGTGCCCTGTTGCGGAGAACTGTCGAGTGTCACCTTGTGTTTGCGACCCTTGTAGGTGGGTCGAACGCTTGGCAGCGTGCTTTGTGCGAGGACCGGTGAGCCGGCGTGAATTGCCAGCACGGGACCTTCCTCTATAGAAACGGTTGGCAACGCCAACCAGGCCGAAATGAAGGCGGGCACCACGAGGAGAAATCGCGTCATGACGCCCGCCAAAATAGCACAGGTCCCCGTCCCGGCACTATCGCTTCGGCCAGGCGATGCATTCCGGCGGGATGGGACTATTGCGATCCGGTGCAACGGCGTTTTACAAATGGCGCAATCCCTGTTGCTCCCGTTCGGAGTGGTTCGTGCCTCGGGTTTCGATTGAAACCTGACGCCGAAGTGGTGATGCTTCGTCGATGTCCGCAACCGCGCTCCCGTTTGGCAGTTGGCCCTCGACCATTTCGGCTCCCGCCCTGGCGGCAGGGGGCCTGCGACTGGGCGCCTGCCACGTTGCCCGCGATACCGGGTTCGGTTCGAGCGTCTACTGGATAGAGGGCAGGCCGAGCGAAGGGGGCCGACAGGCATTGTGTCGATGTCTGCCGAATGGAACCGTTTCGACCGTGACGCCGGAGCCGTTCAACGTGCGAACGCGCGTCCACGAATACGGGGGTGGTGCGTTTGCGGTCGAGGCCGAAAGCATCTATTTCATCGACTTTCGTTCGCAGCGCCTATTTGTCATTGAAAATGACCGGCCGGCGCGCGCGATCACGGCGGAACAAGAGCCCTGGCGACTTGGCGATCTCTGTGTTGATCGCAAACATGATCGCATTCTTTGTGTTGGTGAACGCACGGCCGAGACTGGCTCAGTCGAGAACCATCTGGTGGAAGTTTCGCTTTCCACGGGCGCGATCCGCGCCGTTGTCTCGGGCGCGGATTTCTATGCGACGCCCCGACTTTCGCCCGATGGCCTTCACCTTTGCTGGCTTTCCTGGAATCACCCGCACATGCCTTGGGACGCAGCGGCGCTTTACCTTGCCCGATTGGCTCCCGATGGCGGCATCGAGCAAGCGCAACACATCGCAGGGGGACAAACCGCGGCGGCAACAAGCTCGGTGTTTCAACCGGGCTGGCTTTCCGACGGTCGAATGATTTTCGCGGATGACAGCTCCGGATTTTGGAATCTCTATTGCGCCTCGCCGGAGGAACGACCAACACCCCTTGTTGCGCAATCGGCGGAGTTTGGGTTGCCGCTCTGGCAACTTGGGATGGCCACGTGGGCCGAGCTGGATTCGCAGCACATTGCCACGCTTTATACCCGTGGCGGTCTCTGGTTCGTGGCCAAGGTGCACTTGCTTTCAAACGCCCTGACCACACTGCCCATCGGCATCACGGCGGC